>PPYF01526856.1_pt1 | contig 20170 bp, 16 predicted proteins | sample 1559871 | NCBI WGS metagenome assembly PPYF01 (sample SAMN08240021, study PRJNA423297) | Human gut metagenome, whole genome shotgun sequencing project. | reverse complement strand
GGTGGCAGATGGGACTCGAACCCACGACATTCAGAACCACAATCTGACGCTCTAACCAACTGAACTACAGCCACCATGTCTGCGTTTCTCTAACGCGGTGCAAAGATAGATATTATCTTTTAATCTCCAAAAGATTTCACTACTTTTTTTTGTAAAAAGTATATTCTTTTATTCCCTGATTGTGCTTGTTGAAAAGGGTTCGAGCATCATTTGTGAAGATCTTCAGAGAGTTACGTGCTTGTAAAGGAATTGAATCAGCAGGTAGGTTGACGGGGAGTAATTGATGATTTTTTTTTCCGGACTGAATGGGGCGGGCTGTCCAGACTAAACTATACTCGCAATTATTGAGACGGACTGTGCTGTCTTTTACTAATTCCATTCTTACCATCAGTCCACCATCGGTGCGGCGGGCGGACATATTGGAAATATAATTTCCCAGTGAATAGACTACGAGATGTTTGTCGTTTGTCACGCTGTCTGTGCGAACTTCGATGGGTTGAACTACGTGAGGGTGGGAGCCGATGACATGATTTACTCCTTTTTGAATCAGCCAGTCAGCAAGGAATTTCTGCTCTTTGTCCGGGAGCGACTGGTATTCGATTCCCCAATGCATACAAGCTATGATTGCGTCCGGTTTCATTGCTTTGCTCTCTTCAATATCTTTGGCGATAACTGTTGTATCAATATAGTTCACGATATTGGGAGGAGTAACGGGGATACCGTTTGTGCCATACGTATAGTTGAGCAGGGCGATGCGGAACCCGTTCTTTTCCAATAAAAGAGGATATTTCTTATCGCGTTCTTCGGTGTTGATATATGTGCCTGCATGTGGAATTTTCAACGAGTCGATAAGTTGAATGGTACGCTCCAGTCCGGATTTGCCACGGTCGAGACTATGATTGTTGGCAGTCACTAAAACATTGAAACCTGCGTCATGAATTGCGGTCAGAAATTCGTCCGGTGCGCTGAAAGCAGGATAACCTTTGTAGGGTTTGCCTCCTAACGTAACTTCCAGATTGGCGATAGCGAGATCGGCTCTCCCTATTTCTTCTTTAACGTACGTAAAACAGGTGGAATAATCATAGCCGGTTGAGGTTCGTGCAGCGTTGATTTGTCCTTGATGCTGCATGAGGTCACCTACGAAAAGGAGTCGTAGGGTATCAGTAGGGGAAATACTGTCGGTTGCGGAAAGGCTGTCCGACAGGGTATCGATGATAGAATCTCTCTTTGCCTGCGACCGGGAGGTGCAGGACAAAGAGAGAAGTAAAATCATCAGAAACAAGCTATGTTTCATTGATAAATGGCTTTCTTGCCAGCTAAGAGTGTATTTTTCATTAACGATACAATCGTCATCGGTCCAACACCGCCCGGTACGGGAGTGATAAAGGAACATTTTGGGGCAACTTCGTCAAACTTCACGTCACCAGTCAGTTTGAAGCCTGATTTCTTAGTTGCATCCGGCACACGCGTAGTACCTACATCGATAACTACCGCACCTTCTTTCACCATTTCGGCTTTTACAAAGTTGGGTTGTCCCAGGGCAGCGATGATAATATCAGCTTCCTGACATTCTTTTATCAGGTCTTTGCTGCGGCTGTGGCATACCGTCACCGTGGCATCGCCCGGATAGGCTTTCTGCATCATCAGGGCAGCCATCGGTTTGCCGACGATATTGCTACGTCCGAGTACAACACATTTTTTGCCGGAAGTCTCTATTTCGTAACGTTTCAACAATTCGAGGATACCGTTGGGAGTAGCGGATACATAGCACGGAAGTCCGATGGACATACGGCCTACGTTGATCGGGTGGAAGCCGTCTACATCTTTACGGTAATCAATCGTTTCGATTACTTTCTGTTCGGAGATATGTTTAGGTAAGGGAAGTTGTACGATAAAGCCGAATGGCTTTTCCGTCTATCAGAGTCATATTTTCAGAGTATTTATTGGTGATGGGCAAAAGTAAAATAAATAACTGAACTCTCCAAAAGGATTGGAATTTTTGTCAGGAGATGAGCAGTATATTATCAGTTTGTTAGTGGAGAAACTACTTTCTACTGTAGGCTTCCGGATACAAAAAAAGAGGAAGTCGAAACTTCCTCTTTTTTGTTATAATCAGTTTGGATCTATTGAATGATTATCTTTTCATTTTAGGCATCATCTTGCCCATCTTGCTGCTAGTTACCATCTTCATCATTTTGCGAGTCTGGTCGAACTGTTTCAGCAGGCGGTTTACTTCCTGAATAGTCGTTCCGCTACCTTTTGCGATACGTGTACGACGTGAACCGTTCAGTATTTCCGGGTTGGAACGTTCTGCCGGAGTCATGGAGTAAATGATAGCTTCGATGCTTTTGAAAGCATTGTCGTCAATATCAATATCTTTGATTGCCTTTCCTACTCCCGGAATCATGGAGGCAAGGTCTTTCAGATTACCCATTTTCTTGATTTGTGCAATCTGGCTAAGGAAGTCATTGAAGTCGAATTGGTTCTTGGCAATTTTCTTCTGTAAACGTTTAGCCTCTTCTTCATCATATTGTTCCTGTGCACGTTCTACCAATGAAACGATGTCACCCATACCGAGAATACGGTCGGCCATACGGGCAGGGTGGAATTGGTCGATTGCTTCCAACTTTTCACCTGTACCAACAAATTTGATCGGTTTGTTCACTACCGAACGGATAGAAAGAGCCGCACCACCGCGGGTATCACCATCAAGTTTGGTCAGTACCACACCGTTGAAGTCCAGACGTTCGTTGAATTCTTTAGCCGTGTTTACAGCATCCTGACCGGTCATGGAGTCTACCACGAACAGAATTTCGTTCGGGTTGATTGCTTCTTTGATAGCGGCGATCTCGTTCATCATCTGTTCGTCTACTGCCAGACGTCCGGCTGTATCGACGATAACGAGGTCATATCCTTTGGCTTTAGCTTCCTGAATAGCGTGTTGTGCGATTTCTACCGGATTCTTGCTGTCCAGTTCGCAGTACATCGGTACTTCGATTTGTTCTGCCAATACGCGTAACTGTTCGATAGCTGCCGGACGGTAAACGTCACAAGCCACCAGTAATGGCTTACGGTTTTTCTTGGTTTTCAGCATCCGTGCCAACTTACCGGAGAAGGTGGTCTTACCCGAACCTTGCAAACCTGACATCAGGATGACTGCCGGACGGGCGTCGATATTGATCTCGGCTGTCTCTCCACCCATCAACTGTGTAAGTTCATCATGTACGATTTTCACCATCAACTGGCTTGGCTTCACAGCCGTAAGCACGTTCTGGCCAAGAGCTTTTTCTTTCACTGTATCCGTGAAATTCTTTGCCACCTTGTAGTTTACGTCGGCGTCGAGAAGTGCTTTACGTACGTCTTTCAGCGTCTCCGCCACGTTGATTTCGGTGATTTTGCCTTCACCTTTCAGAATCTTGAATGACCGTTCTAGTCTTTCACTTAAATTATCGAACATAGTTATTTAATTACGAATTACTAATTACAATTTACTTGGGCGAAAGAGGGACTTTTCCGTCTACTCTTTATTTGAGCTTGCAAATGTACAAAAATCTCTTGTATTTATATCTTTTTATTCTGCCATTTTGCTTTTTTGAGATAAATATAACTTGTTATCAACAGCAAGCTATAATACACAATCTCAATCGTAAAGCAAATTTCGATCGGTGCTTTCAGCCACATTCCGATGAAAATGATGTATGATCCGTAGATGATAATTGTAATCGTTTCGAGCAACAGGGCTGCCTGTGTATTTCCTGTTCCGGAGATACCGTTGAACACCACGTTGGCTACGGATGCGATAAGCATGGCGCAACAAATTACATATACCGAAGGTACGGACTCCGTAATGAGCGCAGCTTCACTGGTGTAGATAGAGAGCAGGAACTGCGGAAACAGTGCCGATACCGCTACTAACCCCAGCATGATGAAAAAGGAGAAACGCGCAATTTTATTAATGAGCGGCATCACGTGCTGGATGCCTCCTGCACCAATAGCATTGCTGACAAGACTGTTGGTAGTCGTAGCCAGTGCGTTGACCGGAATCAGCAATACGACATAAATACTCCGGACGATATTGGCAATCGCCAGTTCCCGTTGTCCCAACCGTTCTACGGCTACGAAGAAAACAAACCAGGTAGCCATCGACAGGAAATATTGCAGCATGGTGAAGCAGGAGATACTAAGGATCCGCATCAGCAATGCAGGGTCGAATGTGCGCAGGCGGTTCATACCGTATTTCTTTAAATCGACCGTGGCATACGTATAGATGACGAAAAAGAGAATGGAGGAGGCTTCTGCCAATACGGAAGCAATAGCAGCCCCTTTGATACCCATTTCCGGCAAACCGAACTTTCCGAAGATTAATGCATAGTCCAGTACGACATTGGTTAATGCCATGACAATGGCATTGATGGTTAGCACTTTAGTGCGTGTAATGCCGATGTACAATGCCCGGAACATGACATTGATAAAAGAGAAAAAGAATCCGTAAATACGCCAGTCCAGAAACTCCATTGTTCCTTCGTAGATGGATTCTGAAGAAACTAGCAAACGCATGATGTTTCCACCGAATGCCTTGGTGAATCCAAATAGCAGCAGTGCCATCACGAACAGGAACATGACTCCCTGAATCATGACAGGGCCGACATCTGAATAGCGGCCTTCGCCATTGCGTCGCGCTATGACAATCTGCGAACCGGTACTGAATCCGAATGCGATGGTGAATACACATATATAAAATAACCCGCCCATAGCCGATGCTCCAAGAGCTACCTCACTCACGTGTCCGAGGAATGCTGTGTCGGTGACATTGATGACATTTTGTGCCAGCAAGCTTAGTAGTATCGGGTAACTGACACTCCAAATCTGTTTGTTGGTATACATAATTAAGCGTTTAAGTTTACACTTTGCAAAGATAGTGCTTTATTTCGATTCGGAAGCGATGGGGTAGATGAAAACTATTTCCGGACCTTCGGGAGTTTTATCGTTAGTTGATTCGGAATGAAGCATGTCTCCCTTACGGCTTAATATAAACCGGATGATTCGTGTTTGCCGGTGTTCTTGAGCTATACTAGTGCGCTGCTTGCTTGTAAGTTTGCCAGCGAAAGAACTAAAAAGAGTGAAGATTTCTTTGTCGTCTTCACTCTTTTTATTATTTATTTTCTTTTGAGTATTTCCCGAACTCCAGGACCTTCGTGGTTGGGGTAGCCGGGAGTATGGTTTCTGCATCGTGGGTCAGCATCTACTTTCAAGCTTCGGTAGTCATCTTTTGTGCGGGTGATGTAATTATCAAGCATGGCACGGTGTTCTGCGAGAACTTTACTGTATTTCGGATCTTTGGCGAGATTCTTACGTTCTCCCGGATCTTTTTTCATATCATATAGTTCTTCTCCGTTGCCTTCCAGATAGTGCGTGTATTTGTATCTCGGTCCGCGTACCATACGTCCGGGGGTAACGACATATTCATATTCGCTGTGCCATTCGGAAACTACATAAGGGTGAGTCTTTTTCTGTTTCTCTCCTTTTAATGTAGGTGCGAGACTGATTCCCTGTTTTTCGACCGGAACGGAAATTCCTGCCAAATCACAAAGAGTAGGCAAAAGATCCAGCGTAGGCTGTGTCAATAGTTGATCTACCGGTTTTTTCTGTTGTTTGATGCCGGGACCTGCAAAGATAAACGGAACGTTTGTCATTTCATCATAGAAACTGATATGCTTGGTCACCATACGGTGTGAAGCCATTCCGTCGCCATGATCGGCCATGATAACAACGATGGTGTTTCTTCCGGCAGGAGTGGAGTAAAGAGCTTTTAATACACTGTCTACTTGCTTGGACACCATTTTAGTATAGTGCTGGAAAGCGGCAATGTAATGACGGTAATTCTCTTCATTCCAATGAGAGGCCTGGGTCATGCGGCGATGGCTGCAACAGATGTATTGCACCGGTTTGGGGATATTGTTCCAGTCTTCCACGTCGAAGTTGGCTGGTAGTTCAGGAAGAGTTCCGCTGATGGGGCGGTCGGTATGTACTCCTTCATTTGCTCCTACGAATCCGCAAATGTTGTGAGGGTTCTGAAAATCGGCAATACAGATGAAGGGTTCTTTGGGAGGGTTGCTTAAATAAGCAACAGCGTCTTCGCAGGTTCCTACGTCCAGGAAGCTGTCGTTATTGACCGGGAACTCCGGATCAGTGAATGGTTTGGCTACCGGTTCTTTGTGTTTGAATCCTCTTAGGGAGCCCATGTCGTGTGTTTTTCCGAAGTGTACGGCTTCGTAACCGTTTTCGGAAAAAAGGCTTCCTAGTGTCGGTACATTTTCGGGAATACGTGGGTTGATAGGTTCGCTGGAGTTCGAACGTACATTCGTTTGATGAGGCATCATGCCGCTCCATAAAGCTGCGCGTGAAGGTTGGCTGAGAGGGCAGCCTACATAAGCATTGGAGAAGATAACTCCTCGTGAAGCGACTTCGTCAATAGGGAGGGTGCAGCCTTGTGTTTGCCCGTAAGCTCCGACGACGCGTTGTGTCAAATGGTCGCACTGGATAATCAGGAAATTGGGCTTTTCTTGAGCTTGGGCTGCTACGCCGCATAGGGCTAATCCCATGAATGGATAAATAGTTTTCATTACTGGTTAGAATTAAGTAATAGTTGATTTTGAAACAAAAGTAGGAAAAAAGGAAATGCAAAAAAGGGTGAAGTAGTAGTTTTGGACGCAAGTGAAAGTATTTTGTACAAAAATGTAATGTGTGATGGAGTATTAGGGGGAACTATTGCTGATGAACGTTGGATTGTGAAGGATGAACGGCAAGTGGTTATTGATTAACGGGGTGGCTAAAAAAGAGAACGGTGAACAAACTGCAATTATTAGGACGCAGTTTGTTCACCGTTCATCATTTATCGTTTACCGCTAATTAGCTGTTCATGCTCATCAGGAATTCATCGTTATCTCTGGTCTTTTCCAAACGGTCTTTAACGAAGTCCATTGCTTCGATCGGATTCATGTCTGCAAGATATTTACGTAATATCCACATGCGGTCAAGAGTTGTCTTATCAAGCAACAGGTCGTCGCGACGAGTGCTGGATGCAGTAATGTTGACTGCCGGGAAGATACGTTTGTTGGACAGGTTGCGGTCGAGCTGCAACTCCATGTTGCCGGTACCCTTAAATTCTTCGAAGATAACTTCGTCCATTTTAGAACCGGTATCGATCAATGCGGTAGCGATGATGGTCAACGAGCCGCCGTTTTCAATATTACGGGCAGCACCGAAGAAACGTTTAGGTTTGTGAAGTGCATTTGCATCCACACCACCGGAAAGAACTTTACCGGATGCAGGAGATACTGTATTGTATGCACGAGCCAGACGGGTGATAGAATCAAGGAAGATCACTACGTCGTGACCACATTCTACCAAACGTTTTGCCTTTTCCAATACAATACCTGCAATTTTTACGTGACGTTCTGCCGGTTCGTCGAAAGTAGAAGCGATAACTTCTGCATTAACGCTGCGTGCCATATCGGTTACTTCTTCCGGACGTTCGTCAATCAGCAGCATAATCATGTAAACTTCCGGGTGATTGGCTGCAATAGCGTTAGCGATATCTTTCATTAAGATAGTCTTACCTGTCTTTGGCTGGGCAACGATCAAGGCACGTTGTCCTTTACCGATAGGAGCGAAAAGGTCAACAACGCGTGCAGACATGGAGTCTGAATAACCGCCTTTGCAAAGTTTGAACTTTTCATCCGGGAAAAGAGGTGTCAGATGTTCGAAAGGAACACGGTCGCGAACGAAAGCTGCGTCACGTCCGTTAATTTTCGACACTTTTACCAACGGGAAATATTTTTCTCCTTCTTTGGGTGGACGGATAACACCTTCCACTACATCACCGGTTTTCAAACCAAAGAGTTTGATTTGAGATTGTGATACATAAATGTCGTCCGGAGAAGAAAGGTAGTTGTAATCGGAAGAACGGAGGAATCCGTATCCATCCTGCATGATTTCCAGAACGCCTACTCCGTTGAGAATATCATCGAATTCGTAAGGCTTTTCGCGTTCAATAACCTTGCGCTCCTGCTGTTGTTGCTGTTGTGCCGGAAGATTCTCGTTCGCATGGTTTTGCTGAGTGGCACGTGGCATCGGTAAGCGTTGTTGGTTCTGATTCTGAACCAGATTTTGATTATTGTTATTACGTTGGAAATTATTATTGTTGTTATTAGCGTTATTGCTATTATTGTTCACATTGTTATTACCGTTGTTATTGTCGCGTGGACGAACAATACGCGGGCGTTGCTGCTGTGCTTGCTGCTGTTGAGATTGTTGTTGCTGTTGAGGATGAGATGGCTGTTCAGGTGCTGTTTGCACAGGTTCTGTTTTAGTTGCCTCGAATTTGCCGAAGAGTTCGGTAGGAAGCTCTATTTTTTCAGAAGGCAGATCTTCGATTGGAATAAAATCATCATCGTCAACGCTGGATAAGATATTGCTTTCCTCGTCGATAACGGGTGCGGCTTTCTTTTGTGGTTTATCTATAACTTTTTTCTCTGCAACAGGCTTGTTTGGCTCTGCGGCTGGTTTATTTGTTTCTGCAGCCGGTTTGCTTTTTGCTTTCTTTTCAGCAGTCGGCTGTTGTGCTGGAGCAGCTTTTTCTTTTGTTTCAGTAGTTTTCTCTGCAACAACAGGCTTAGTTTCCACCACTTTGGGAGCAGCCGGTGTTACATTTTCTACTTCTTTTTTCTCTTCTGCATCAGCGCTCTTGCGTGGACGGCCCACTTTACGCTTGGGAGCAGTAGTAGCGTTTTCTGCTTTAGCTTCTACAACAGGAGCTTCTTTTTCTTTGTTTGTACTTTCTTCTTTCTTGGAAGGTTGTGGTGCTTTTACAGGAGTGGCTTCTTTTGTTTTATTAACCTCTCCACTCTTTGGTGTGGAAACTACCTTGTCTTCTTTTTTGGTAGGAGCTACCCGTGAACGCTTTTTCTTTTGTTCTTCATTTTTGCGTTCTTCTTTGAGCTTATCTGCGGCAACTTTCTTAGTAGCTCCTACAATAGCCTGTTCATCGAGTATCTTATAAACAAGGTCTTCTTTTTTGTATGAGTCTGCTTTTTTTATGCCTAACTCTTTGGCAATAACTTGAAGTTCCGACAGATTTTTGTCGTTTAATTGGATAATGTTATACATATATGAACAATCAAACATTTTTTTCCACGTAAAAGTGTATCTTTGCTACATAAAAGAAAATAGTATGACAGTAAATGAAGCTCATTTAATTTATTTTTCGCCTACACACACATCTAAACAAGTTGCGGAAGCGATTGTTCACGGTACGGGCATAAAAAATATCCTTCCTATCAATGTGACGCAGCAGATTGCAGATGAAATCGTGATTCCTGCATCTGCTTTGGCCATTATTGTAGTTCCTGTGTATGGAGGGCATGTCGCTCCTCTGGCAATGGAGCGTTTGCAGTACATCCGGGGAGTGGATACTCCGACCGTTTTGGTGGTGGTGTATGGAAACCGTGCTTATGAGAAAGCTTTAATGGAACTGGATGCTTTTGCTATTCCTCATGGATTGAAAGTGATTGCCGGGGCAACTTTTATTGGAGAGCATTCATATAGTACTGATAAACACCCGATTGCGATGGGACGTCCCGATGAGTCGGATTTGGCCTTTGCTACGGAATTTGGGAAGAAAATCATGGAAAAAATACAGGCTGCCGATAGCATGGATACCCTTTATCCGGTAGACGTACGTGCTATCAAACGTCCGAGCCAGCCATTTTTTCCTTTGTTTCGCTTTTTGAGGAAAGTTATCAAGTTGCGTAAAAGTGGAACACCGCTTCCCCGCACTCCTTGGGTGGAGGATGAGAATTTGTGTACCCATTGTGGGTTGTGTGTGGTCCGTTGTCCGGCAGGGGCTATAACGAAAGGGGATGAGCTGCATACAGATGAAGCTAAATGTATCAAGTGTTGTGCCTGTGTAAAAGCCTGCGTTAAGAAAGCACGGGTGTATGATACTCCTTTTGCGGCTTTGTTGTCAGATTGCTTCAAGAAACAGAAATTGCCTCAAACTATTTTGTAGATTACGACACGCTTAGTCGTTTCATCAATACGAAAGCGGTTGTCTGTTCGTTCGCCTATCAGCCACGCAATGTGTTCTCCACAGCAGAGTACCCACTGGCGTTCTTTTTGACTGATAGAAAATTTGCGGTCGGTCAGATAATCGCTTATTTTTTTCTTTCCTTTCATTCCGAAAGGAATAAAAGTGTCTCCTGTCTGCCATTTCCGGTAATGAATATCTCCATTCAGTTTGTCGGCATCAAAACAGGCTATTCCTTTGTCGCGTGGAATTAGGAAATCAGGGGTGTATTCTTTTTCTTCTTTGATGATTTGAAAAGGAGGAAGAATTTCATTTCCCGATTCAATAGCTTCTATTAATAAGAATTCTCTATCTTTTATCACTCTCCATTTTTTACTGCAAAATTGTTTGCCCGGTTGGCTGTGAAGCGAAAAGGCAATATCTTTGATTTGTGCAGAATTGAAGCCTAGAGGATGCAAGATTTCGAATAGAATAGCTTCGGGTGCCGGTTCCTTTACTAAATCACTGATTCGGATACCTTCTGTCGTTACAATATTATTTTTGGTTTCCTCTATGCATTTATTATATATGGTAGCTACATCATTCAGATAATTGCTCGTGTCTATCAGATTCTTTTTGACTGACGGATTGATTTCTTGCATAAGAGGAAGGAGATTGAGTCGGATTTTGTTACGGGTATATTCGTCTTCCAGATTGGTACTGTCTGTTACATAATCTTGTCCGATGCTCTCCAGATAATGAATGATATCTTCCCGATTGACGCAAAGCAGAGGCCGCACGATTGCTCCGTTGCGGGGGCGGATTCCTAATAAACCGGTAATTCCTGTACCTCGAATCAGATTGAGTAGTATGGTTTCTACGCTATCATCCTGATGATGTGCTACGGCGATCACATCTGCCTGGCATTCTTTTCTCGTTTTCTCGAACCAGTCATAGCGTAATTCCCGTGCAGCCATTTCAATCGAAATCTGTTTTTTCTTTGCGTATTGTGTCGTGTTAAAATCAATTGTATGCAAATGGATTCCGGTTCTTTTGCAAAGTTGGCGGACAAACAGTTCATCCCGGTCTGATTCTTCGCCTCGCAGGTGGAAATTACAGTGTGCGGCTTCGCAATGATAACCTGCTGTGTGCAGAATACATAGCAGCGCCACCGAGTCGGCACCGCCACTCAATGCAATCAGGACTTTGGCATCCAGTGAGAACAAATGTTCTTTTTCTATATATTTTGTAACGCGTTGTTGTATCATATCTGCAAAGATACGAGTTTATCAATAAGTTTTTTTATTTTTCCTAAATCTTTTGGAGGAAGAAAATGGCTGCTATTTAAAAACATTCTAAATAATTTGCGTGCTCCGAAGTTATGAATTATCTTTGCCGAAAATTTTGAGAGTTATGCGTTTGTCCGAATTAAAAACAGGAGAAAAAGGTGTTATTGTAAAGGTATTGGGGCACGGTGGTTTTCGTAAACGTATTGTGGAGATGGGCTTCATTAAAGGTAAAACGGTTGAAGTGCTGTTGAACGCTCCCCTAAAAGATCCCATAAAATATAAAGTCTTAGGTTATGAAATATCTCTTCGTCGTCAGGAAGCTGAAATGATCGAAGTAATCAGCGAGGAGGAGGCAAAAGAACTGGCTGAAAAGACTGTTTATCATGAAGGATTACCCGAAGACCTTTCAGTAAAAGAAGAAGATATGAAACGATTGGCGTTAGGTAAACGTCGCACCATCAATGTTGCCTTGGTCGGAAATCCGAACAGTGGCAAGACTTCTTTGTTTAATCTTGCGTCCGGTGCTCATGAGCATGTAGGCAATTACAGCGGTGTGACCGTGGATGCCAAAGAAGGTTATTTTGACTTCGAAGGTTATCATTTCCGTATTGTCGATCTGCCGGGAACTTATTCTTTATCTGCTTATACGCCAGAAGAAATCTATGTTCGCCGTCATATTATCGATGAAACTCCTGACGTGATTATTAATGTCGTCGATTCTTCTAATCTGGAGCGAAACTTATATCTGACTACTCAATTGATAGATATGAATGTCCGCATGGTAGTGGCTCTGAATATCTATGATGAACTGGAAGCCAGTGGAAATACATTGGATTACCATTTGTTGAGCAAGTTGTTCGGGGTGCCGATGCTGCCTACTGCCAGTAAGAAAAATCGTGGATTGGATACGTTGTTTCATGTAGTTATCAATCTGTATGAAGGAGTAGACTTCTTCGATAAACAGGGAAACATGAATCCGGAAGTCCTCAAAGACTTGACTGAATGGCATGACTCTTTGGAAGACCGTAAGAACCATGAGGAAGAGCATCTGGAAGATTATGTGCGTGAACATAAAAAGACGGGGCGTGTCTTCCGGCATATTCATATAAACCACGGTCCTGATATAGAAAAAGCGATTGAGGCTGTAAAAAGTGAAGTGTCCAAGAACGAGTTTATCCGGCATAAATATTCTACCCGTTTCCTCTCCATTAAATTGTTGGAGAATGATCCTGACATTGAGCGTATTGTACGCACATTGCCGAATGCGGATGAAATTTTTCATGTCCGCGACAAGATGTCGAAGCGTGTTCAGGAGACAATGAATGAGGATTGTGAATCGGCTATTACTGATGCTAAATATGGATTTATCAGTGGCGCATTGAAAGAAACATTCACGGATAATCATCTGGAACAGGCGCAGACAACAAAAGTGCTGGATTCGATTGTAACCCATCGTGTCTGGGGATTTCCTATTTTCTTTCTTTTTATGTATCTGATGTTTGAAGGTACATTTGTCATTGGCGAATATCCGATGATGGGAATTGAATGGATAGTAGAACATATCGGCGAATTGTTGCGCAATAATATGTCGGAAGGTCCATTTAAAGATCTGCTGATTGATGGAATTATCGGTGGGGTAGGAGCTGTCATTGTTTTCTTACCGAATATCTTGATTCTGTATTTCTGTATTTCTATCATGGAGGATTCTGGTTATATGGCTCGTGCGGCTTTTATCATGGATAAGATCATGCATAAAATGGGGTTGCACGGAAAGTCGTTTATTCCTCTGATTATGGGATTCGGATGTAATGTGCCTGCGATTATAGCGTCCCGTACTATTGAGAACCGGAAGAGTCGTCTCATTACCATGTTGGTGAATCCATTGATGTCTTGTAGTGCGCGTCTGCCGATTTATTTATTGTTGGTGGGTGCTTTCTTCCCGAACAATGCAAGTTTGGTGCTGTTAAGTATCTATGTGATTGGTATTGTGCTGGCCGTGGTGATGGCTCGCTTGTTTAGCAAGTTTCTGATAAAGGGTGATGATACGCCGTTTGTGATGGAGCTTCCTCCTTACCGAATGCCGACAGCGAAGTCTATCTTCCGTCATACATGGGAAAAGGGAGCGCAGTATCTGAAAAAGATGGGCGGAATTATTATGATTGCTTCTATTATTATCTGGTTTCTGGGATATTATCCGAATCATGATGCTTATGAAACGGTTGCCGAACAGCAGGAAAATTCTTATATCGGTCAGTTGGGGCGCGGAATAGAGCCGGTAATAAAGCCATTGGGATTTGATTGGAAATTAGGTATTGGCTTGCTTTCCGGTGTAGGGGCGAAAGAATTGGTGGTAAGTACGTTAGGCGTTTTGTATGCAGATGATCCGGATGCTGACTCGGTGAGTTTGGCAGAACGTATTCCGATTACTCCATTGGTCGCTTTTTGTTATATGCTGTTTGTATTGATTTACTTCCCGTGTATTGCGGCGTTGGCGGCTATCAAACAGGAATCGGGTAGTTGGAAATGGGCGCAAAAAAGTACAAAGAAAAATTGCTGCGGATAGTTGGTAGTTTCAAAATTTGTACTACCTTTGCAACCGCAAACGAGAAATAATGGTTCCTTGGATGAGTGGCTTAGTCAGCGGTCTGCAAAACCGTGTACGGCGGTTCGAATCCGCCAGGAACCTCAAATGTCACTCTAAAGCCCTTGAAAGTCAAGTACTTTCAAGGGCTTTTTTTACGGAGACCGTTTCGGAGACCACTTGAAAATTATAGTTCCTGCTGGGTGCTCTCGTCAATTCCCGCATTATGGTATGGTACAATAGGTACTGTGTTTAATTCTTTATTTTAGGCTTTTCCCTATCGACAATTATAGTATTCACTAGTTTTTTATGATTTTCCTGCGTTACTTTTGTTATAAACCAAAAGAAAAACGCCATGAAAAAGATTTTATTTATCCTATTTGCTACCCAATTTATTTTGGCTCCTTATATAATAAAGAGCTATGGTGCAAATCTTATTGAAGACAATTATGAGTATTCGGGAGTTAATCAAGGGAGAAAGACTGTCGAAAAGGATATCTTTGGAAATATCATCATTCGTGATGATAAAGGCAATAGGAAGACCATCGAAAAGGATATTTTTGGGAATATCACTATTCGTGATGATAAAGGCAATAGAAAGACCATTGAAGAGGATATTTTTGGAAATATTACCATTCGTGATGATAAAGGCAATAGAAAGACTATTGAAAAAGATATTTTTGGGAATATCACCATTCATGATGATAAAGGCAATAGAAAGACTATCGAAGAGGATATTTTTGGAAATACCATCATTCGTGATGATAAGGGTAATAGAAAGACTATCGAAGAGGATATTTTTGGAAATACTATCATTCGAGACAATAAAGGTAATAGAAAGACGATTAAAAAAGATATCTTTGGAAATACCATTATCGAAGATGGCAAAGGCAATAGAACAACCATTAAAAAAGATATTTTTGGGAACGAAATAATTGAAAGTAGTGATGGTCATAGAAAAATTATCAAAAAGGATATTTTTGGAAATACAGTTATTGAGGATTATTAAAAGGTTATATTTATAAGGAGGAAATGTATCAGACTTATCTTCTTGTACTGATTTAGGGGTTAGATCGATTAACTGATAATGTGAAATTAATGGTGATATTAAAGAAATATTTATGATCTTTGTACCCATGAATATCGGAAATTAGTTGAATAGATTGATGAATCGTATAAAAGGTATACTTTATGCAGCGGTGTCTTCCTCTACTTTTGGACTGGCTCCGTTCTTTTCCCTCACTTTATTGTTGGCAGGTTTTTCAGCTTTCGAAGTGCTTTCCTATCGTTGGGGAGTGGCGACAATTGCGTTGACTCTGTTCGGATGGTGTTCGGGATGTAGTTTTCGATTGGAAAAGAAGGATTTTTTAGTTGTTCTTTTATTAAGTTTGTTGAGGGCAGTTACTTCATTCAGTTTGCTTATAGCATATCAGAATATAGCTACCGGGGTGGCGTCAACCATTCATTTTATGTATCCGTTGGCGGTATCTCTAGTTATGATGTACTTCTTTCAGGAAAAGAAATCCCTTTGGGTGATGTTTGCGGTCTTCATGTCCTTGTTAGGAGCGGCCTTGCTTTCATCGGGGGAACTGGAGGCGAAAAATGGTGATACGATAGTCGGACTGGTAGCAGCTTGTGTTTCTGTGTTTTCCTATGCGGGGTATATTGTTGGTGTACGAATGACACGCGCTGTTCGAATCAATTCCACTGTACTGACTTGTTATGTTATGGGGTTAGGAACCGTTCTTTATTTTATAGGTGCTCTGACTACTTCCGGGCTTCGGCTGGTAGCTGACGGTTATACCTGGTTGATTATTTTGGGACTTGCATTACCGGCTACAGCCATTTCTAATATAACATTGGTACGAGCTATTAAATATGCAGGGCCTACGCTGACATCTATTTTAGGTGCGATGGAAGCCTCTTGTCGGATTCGAACCAACGACCCCGAGATTACAAATCACGTGCTCTGGCCAACTGAGCTAAAGAGGCGTTTTTCTTTTGCGGGTGCAAAGGTATGAATTTCTTTTGAAAATGCAAATACATCGCATACTTTTTTTATATTTGCAAAGTTACCAATGATTAGATGAAAATGAAAATTATGAATGTATGTGGTATGGCGATTTTAGCCATAGGTATATGGGCTTGTTCCGGACAGAAAAAGGGGACGGCAAATGTAGAAGTTGCAACAGATAGTGTAGAAGTAGCTGCAGATGCTATATCTGTTCAGGCAGATAGTACAGGATATATTGTTCGGGTAGGAGAGATGGCTCCGGACTTTACGATTACCCTGACAGATGGTAAACAAGTGAGTCTATCTTCCCTTCGTGGTAAGGTTGTCATGTTGCAGTTTACTGCAAGTTGGTGTGGAGTTTGTCGTAAAGAAATGCCATTTATTGAGAAGGATATTTGGTTAAAGCATAAAAATAATGCAGATTTTGCTTTAATTGGCATTGACCGTGACGAACCACTTGGTAAAGTATTGGCTTTTGCTAAATCTACCGGAGTGACTTATCCGTTAGGACTGGATCCGGGAGCTGATATTTTTGCGAAATATGCATTGCGTGAATCCGGAATAACAAGAAATGTGTTAGTTGATAAGGAAGGAAGAATTGTAAAACTGACTCGTTTGTATAATGAAGAAGAGTTTGCTTCTCTTGTACAGAAGATTAATGAGATGCTGAAATGAAAGAAAGCCTTCATTAGGCGTATTTGACGGAGCATTTATGAGCATATAAAAATAGTGACGCTATCCTGATGTGATGGCGTCACTATTTGGGTTATATAGTAACGCTATCCGGAACACATACCGTCACTATATAATAATGAGCTTTTCAAGCAATACTAAGTTTGACTAGGTAATCGTAATGTTTTCCTTCTTTCACCAGTTCTGCCTTAAAACCACATTCGGAAGCGTATAAGCTAAGAGTCTGGAAATCTACATATAACCAGTCGAATGTGTCTCCTTTTACATTTTTATATTGCATTTGGAAGTCGATCTCTCCGTAATAATCTCCGGCCAGATCGATGACTATGCTGCCGTCTTCTTCTTCAAAAAGATAGCGCAAATCGCTGGAATCCATGAGTATGCATCCGCCGGGACGGAGAATACGTTTCATTCGTTGGAAGAATCCGGGCATATTATTCAGTCTTCCGATAATTCCGGAACCATTCATAAGCATCAGGATCGTATCGAATGTTTCGGTAAATGTTTCGTCAAAAAGGTTGATGAGGCGCGGATCGTTCACTCCGCGTTGTTGCATCACTTCGACGGATAACGGAGAAATATCAATGGCACACACTTCTTTTCCCATTTCCTGAAGTGCCAGTGCATGGCATCCGCTTCCGGCACCTACATCCAATATTCGTCCTGTAGCCATTTGTAGGGCGGTACGCTCTAATATAGGCATAGACTGTATACTACGGAACAATTCTTTGACGGGAATTTCATCTTCTTCGAATTGGGAAGAGAATACCCGCAAACGATCAGCTCTGTGATGGTTGAAATAATCAGAAATAGCGGCTCCCATCGGGTCCTTTTCTGCAGAAAGAGTTGTTGTTGCCATTGGTGGTTACGATTGTTAACTCTGCAAAGATAAATAAATCCGCAGAAAAGGGTTATCTTTGTCGTCGGAAATGTTGAATACTAATAAATGATTATATGAGTATAGAAGAAGCAATCATGGGTGGAATCGTTTTTAAAGGTAAGAAAGATAAGCCCAAAGAAGAGGAAAAAGTGAAGACGAAAGCGAAAAAAGCGACGTATATTCGTGGACAGCATGGTTCGGGTGCAGCGAAGATGAAAGCAGATATCCGGAAGAAGAGAGCTAGCCGTCATAAGAAATAAAAGTATGATTATAAATATAATAATTTGTGTAGTATCTGTTATACTTATGTTGCGGGGTGCTTTTCTAATTCTGAAAATGGGACTCTTGTGGATGCTTCATTGCAGGATAATAAAATCGTATGACAGGAAAACACATGGAAAGGTAGTGGATATAGAGACACAGGTAAAGTCTGATGGTATGAATATTACTGATGTATGTATACCAAAAATAAAATATAAATTGGAGGGAGAAGACGAAAAGTGTTGCCAATTTCTTCCTTCTAATCTAAAGAGTGGAGAGGAAAATAACATTTATCTTTATCCAAAACAGTATCATATAGATGATAAGGTTACCATATTGTATGATAAAGGTAAGGCGAATGATATGTTTGTGTTGCCCAGAATGCAACTAATGAGGCTGCTTGTTAACCAATTTGTTCCTGGTTGTTTTTTTATACTGGCGGCAATTTTAGGATTATGCTTTGTTTTTTAGAAACAGCATAGGCTGTCCGAAAAGCCTTAGAGGAATATTATAGAGTAGTACAATAATAGTAGAGTCAAATCAAGGTTAAAAGGGAAGAGCCCGATACAAAACCGGACTCTTTATCAATCTTGTTAATTTTTAGAGACATTTGTTGAATATCTCTGCCTAGCAATACAAAAAGGCAACTAATTCGCAGTGAATTAGTTGCCTTATCTTTTTTATTTATTGAATGTCCCTTTTTTAATCTGTTTAGCTTTTTGGGCCACTCCAAATTGTAGTAAGGGTGATTTTTCTTTTTAAGGACTTTTGGGACGACCTCTCTTACTTCTGCGGAAGAATCTCAATCCAGTAATCGTCCGGGTCATTGATGAAATAAAGCCCCATGGCCGTGTTCTCAAAACATACACAATTCATTTCTTTGTGATAAGCTCTGATTGCATCGTAATCGCCGGCTACACGAAAGCAGAGATGGCTTTCGTTTTCTCCCAGTTCATATGGAGCAGTATGATCTTTCAACCACGTCAATTCCAGCAAGAAACCTGTTTCGTTATCAGTCAGGTAGACTAACGTGAACGAGCCGTCGGATGCTTCCTTCCGATGATGTTCTTTTAAGCCGAGTGCTTTTTCATAAAAAGCGATACTCCGCTCCAGATTAGTGACGTTGATATTAAAATGGTCAAATTTACTTTTTATTTCCATTGTTGCGATTCTCCTTATTTTTTCATTAAGAGCTTCACGATTTCTCCAACATACGTGCGCGGTTGTCCGGCTTGCGGAGTTGTCTGTGAAGGCATTTTCTTACATTCGATAACAGCCGAAGGTGTTGTTTGGTTCGGAGCGTACAACTTTAATGTATAGCTATCTGCCTTTTCTATTGCATCGTAAGCTTGATCGGGTGAAAGTGTGCAATAGGCAACTGCTTTTCCTGATTGATAACCAAGTGCGCCACCAGCATTTGCAGTCATATTGGTCATGTTGAACTCATCTTTTCCGATGCTGATTACTAATTTTCCGCTTCCCATCAAAGCATATACTTCACCCGGGATTTGTTTCAAATCAATTTCTATATAACCCGGCATATCAGCGGAAGCCTTGCCTGCAGGAGTAGCAGGAGTGAGAGTTGCAGCAGGAACAGTGGTTTGAGCAGGTTCGCCAGTTGTCACTTTTATATCAGTCTTTTTATCTGCGCCACCAATGACAATCGGACCTGCGGCTGCAACGATTGATGGAGTTTTTTGCTCTTCTTCTTTCTTCTTTTTCTCTGTTTTCGGACGGGTGTCAGGTGCTCCGAAAGCTACCGCTACATCCATGAATATATCATCGGCGAAGTCTACAGTTTTTCTACGCCATTTGGCCAAGCCACGTACTAATTTAGTCTTAGCTTTATTGAGCGCATATTTATCAGTAATCCATTCTTCGGCTTTATATTTTTCTGTTTCACGATAAGTAAAACGGATTTTTTCAAGCTCTACCAGGCAGTTTCCGGGTTTGCAGGTAACGGTAATCTGATAGTTAACTAATGTACGGTCTAATGACAGGGCACTGGAGCTGAAAACAATCCATTCTTCTCCAATACCGGCAATTGTTCCTTTTGCTTCGTCGGAGAAAACAATGCGGCTATCGATGTTTTTATTCTCTTTCAGACGTTCATCCATCCACTTTGTCATTGTGTCGTAGATTTGTGCCTGACTCATTCCGGGAATCTGGAACTCTTTGGAAAATACTACTTTACCTTCTACTTCAGGAACGGCTCCTACAAGGTACCTGGTGTCATCTTTCTTCTCTTTTGCAGAATCTGCCTTCATTGCCATCGGCAATGCGAGAAACATAGTAAGAAACAGAATCGTAAATTTATTCATAATTATAATGTGTTTATTTGGTAATTTCAAAACTTTCGCCCCGACGGGTGATGCTGATAAAACGG
>PPYF01525609.1_pt1 | contig 20170 bp, 15 predicted proteins | sample 1559871 | NCBI WGS metagenome assembly PPYF01 (sample SAMN08240021, study PRJNA423297) | Human gut metagenome, whole genome shotgun sequencing project. | reverse complement strand
ATTTTGGCTTGTATGTCTCGGGATTTTGGCATATTCATGCCAAAACACCTCGCGGGATAGTGGTGTGTGAACAGTAACTAAGATTCTTAATAAATCTTTAGGATTGTCAAAGTTCCCTTGTTTCTGCAAAAAAGGAATGCTATGATTAATATGGAAGAAAAAGTCAGGGGACAATTTTGATTGGCTCCTGATTCTAAGAATAGAAAAGAAAAAAGGGATAAGCATGTGGTCTAAAGAAACAAAAGAAGAAAAAGAACGCAAGAAAGAACAAGCGTTTTATGAACATTATGGCGCGATGGGAAAAAGCAAGGAATCCATTAGAAAAGAGTGGGAGAGACGCAAGAGGAATGAACAACGCATTCGACGCCTCAAGAGACGAAGGAGAATTGCAATTGTATTGATTCTGCTCGTTGTATTAGTTCCGGCAGTTTCAACATTTACTTATTTTAGAATGAATCCGATTGTATTACGGAGTAAAGTGATCGCGCAGGAAAAGAAAGAAAGTATGGATCTGATGTCCAACATCCGTTTCGTTGTCGGTGGAAAAGTGAAAGATGTGAAGACAGAAGGGAAAGTAGATACGAATAAAGAAGGAAAATATACGGTTTACTATGTCTATGGTAAACAAAAAGTAAAAGCTGAAGTCGAAGTTAAGGATACAAAAGCACCTGAGCTTAAAATGAAAGACAGTTATACAACAGAACTTCCGAAAGATATCAAGCCGGAAGATTTTGTAGAATCAGTAAAAGATGCATCAGATGTCACACTTGAATTTGTCGGACAGGATTCCTGGGAGAAGAAAGGAAAATACGGAGTAACTGTTGTTGCAACAGATAGTGACGGTCATAAGACAGAAGGCAAATCAACACTGAATCTGGAAGAGGATACAACAGGGCCGACGATTGAAGGAGCAGATGATAAAGAACTTGCACAGGGCGATACGATGGACTTTAATGAAGGGGTTACGATAAAGGACGATATGGATCCGGAGCCGACATTGGAAGTACAGGGCGCTGATAAAGTGGATTTTGCGACACCGGGAACCTATGTTGTTACCTATCTTGCAAAAGACCGTTCCGGAAACGAGACAAAGATTGAGCGAAAGATCAAAGTGAAAGAGAATCCGGATTGGAATGAGAAAGTTGTTTATCTGACTTTCGATGATGGTCCGTCAGAGAATACCGGAAAGATTCTTGACATTTTGAAAGAAAAAAATGCAAAGGCAACCTTCTTCGTTACAGGAAATAATCAGGAACATGATGATATGATTAAAAGAGCCTTTTCCGAAGGACATTCGATCGGACTTCATACCTATACACATGATTATGCAACAGTTTACTCATCCGAAGATGCATACTTCGCAGATTTGCAGAAAATATCAGATCTGGTAGAGAGTATTACAGGAACGAAATCCATGATCATTCGTTTCCCGGGAGGTTCCAGCAATACCGTCAGTGCAAAATATGTCAAAGGATTGATGACAACACTTACGAAAGCAGTGAGGGACAAAGGATATCAGTATTTTGACTGGAACTGTGATTCTACTGACGCAAGCGGAAATAATGTGCCAGTAGAAAAGCTGGTTTCCAACGCAACATCCTGCACGGCAAATCATGTTGATATTCTGATGCATGACACAGATGCAAAAGATACAACCGTACAGGCATTGCCACAGATTATTGATTACTATAGAAGTCAGGGATATACATTCAAAGGACTGACCGTTGATAGTGTGGCAGCGCACCATGGAGTGAATAATTGATAAATATTAGAAAGAGCCAGAACAGGCACCACACACGGTGTCGATTCTGGCTCTTAATGATTATATCTTAATCCTCATCATCTGTCTGTACAGAGTAAGTCTGTCTCTTTCTGGCCATCTCATCGCTCTCAAGATATTCATCATAAGTTGTGATCTTATCGATCAGCTTACCGCCCGGAACAATCTCCATGATACGGTTCGCTGTTGTCTGTACGATCTGATGGTCTCTGGAAGTAAAGAGAAGTACTCCAGGGAATTTGATCAGACCATTGTTGAGTGCTGTGATAGACTCCATATCCAGGTGGTTCGTTGGCTCATCAAGAAGCAGTACATTTGCTCCTGAGATCATCATCTTGGAGAGCAGGCAGCGAACTTTCTCACCACCGGAAAGTACAGCAACTTTCTTCACTCCGTCTTCACCGGAGAAGAGCATTCTTCCAAGGAATCCACGAACATAAGTTACATCCTTTTCCTCAGAGTACTGTGTCAGCCACTCTGTGATATTGTAGTCGTTGTCGAATTCTCCGCCGAAATCCTTCGGGAAGTAAGCCTGAGAAGTTGTAACTCCCCATTTATATGTTCCCTCATCCGGTTTCATCTCGCCAATCAGGATTTTGAAGAGGATTGTCTTAGCAAATTCATTTCCACCAACGAAAGCAACTTTATCCTCACGGCCAAGTGTGAATGTAAGATTATCAAGAATCTTTTCGCCGTCAATTGTCTTGGAAAGTCCTTCTACAGTGAGAACTTCATTACCAATCTCACGGTTCGGACGGAAGTCAATGTAAGGATATTTACGGCTGGAAGGTCTGATCTCATCAAGCTGGATTTTCTCCAGGGCACGCTTTCTGGAAGTAGCCTGTTTGGACTTGGAAGCGTTCGCACTGAATCGGGAAATAAATTCCTGTAGCTCTTTGATCTTTTCTTCTTTTTTCTTGTTGGCCTCTTTCATCTGACGAATCAGCAGCTGGCTTGACTCATACCAGAAGTCATAGTTTCCTGCGTAAAGCTGGATCTTACCGTAATCAATATCGGCAATCTGTGTACATACCTTGTTCAGGAAGTAACGGTCATGGGATACAACGATAACTGTGTTGTCAAAGTTGATCAGGAATTCTTCCAACCATGCGATTGCATCAAGATCCAAGTGGTTGGTAGGCTCGTCAAGAAGCAGGATATCCGGATTTCCGAACAATGCCTGTGCAAGAAGAACCTTGACCTTTTCAGAACCTGTCAGGTCTTTCATCAATTTATAATGAAGCTCTGTCTCGATACCAAGTCCGTTCAGGAGGTTGGCAGCATCAGATTCTGCTTCCCATCCATCCATTGTAGCGAACTCAGCTTCCAGCTCACTTGCTTTGATTCCGTCTTCATCTGTGAAATCTTCTTTTGCGTAAATTTCTTCTTTCTCTTTCATGATTTCATACAGACGTGCATTTCCCATGATAACTGTATCAAGAACAGGGAATTCGTCATATTTGAAATGATCCTGCTGAAGGAAAGAAAGTCTCTCGCCTGGGGAGATAACTACATCACCGGATGTCGGCTCAAGCTGTCCGGAAAGAATCTTAAGAAATGTAGATTTACCGGCACCGTTCGCACCGATCATTCCGTAGCAGTTCCCCTCTGTGAACTTGATGTTAACATCTTCGAACAGCGCCTTTTTCCCGACGCGAAGGGTTACGTTATTTGCACTAATCATTTGAAAGTCTCCTTGTAAATAAATTAGAATTGTGATTACGTTGTTATAATTGTCCTTTGTCAAATACGTGTGAATAAGAACATACCAATCCATATATTAACATAGAAGAAAGGGTGCTGACAAGTACTGAAATAGAAAAATGCATACGAAAAAGCAGGGCAAACTGTGTGAAAATGTATAAGAACTAATCCTTGTTCTTTCCATTGTAAAAAGTTATAATGTTACTAAGAATCTCACAATATAAATAGCAGTAGAAAAGAGGAGAAACCATGGCACTTAAGAAAGCAACAATCGTACTGGAAGGTGGAGCAACAAGAGGCATATTTACTTCTGGTGCTCTGGATTACCTTATGGAACAGGATATTTATTTTTCAGATGTGATCGGTGTGTCTGCCGGCGCATGTAATGCAGTAGATTATGTTTCCAGACAGCCGGGACGTACAAGAGACTGTATGATTCCGGATACAAAAGATATGAAGTATATTAATGGAGTGAAAGATACGATCAGAGAGAGAAGTCTGATGAATATGGATTTGATTTTTGATAAATATCCGAAAGAATTGATTCCATTTGATTTTGATACATATTTTCAGTCGGAGATGCACTGTGAGCTGGTAACGACAAACTGTCTGACAGGAAATGCAGAATATATGACGGAAACAGAAGATCCTGACCGGTTGATGAAGCTCTGTCGTGCATCAAGCAGTATGCCGCTTGTGACTCCGATGGTGAATATTGACGGTGTTCCGTATCTGGATGGCGGACTTGCAGATTCTGTTCCGATCCGTCGTGCACAGAAGCTTGGAAATGAGAAGATCATAGTGATCCTGACGAGAAATCAGGGCTATCGTAAGAAAGTAATCTCACCGGCAGTGCAGAAGCTTTACAGACAGGCATATAAGTCCTATCCGAATGCAGTTCGGACAATCTTCAGAAGAAGTTTTATCTATAATAAGACGATGAATTATCTGGATCAGCTTGAGAAACGAGGAGAGATTTATGTTCTTCGTCCACATGTAAAACCAGTATCACGACTCGAACAGCATCCGGATGTCCTGCATGCATTTTATGAGCATGGATATCATCTGATGGAGCGAAAGACAGAAGAAATGCTGAAGTATCTTGAACAGTAATAAAAAAATCGACCTGTTAAAAGAAAAAAGAAAAGGGAGTTGAGTTATATGAGAGAGATTTTAGAAGAGACTCAGAACCGTGAATTATCGTGGCTTCGGTTCAATCAGCGTGTCCTCGAAGAAGCACGGGACGAGACAGTTCCTTTGATGGAACGTATGAAATTCGTAGCTATTTTCACAAGTAACTTAGACGAGTTTTTTATGATCCGCGTAGGAAGCCTATATGATATGGCAGCAGCAGACAGCAAAAAGATCGATCAGCGATCCGGTATGACAGCAAAACAGCAGCTGGATGCAATTTATCGAGCTGTTTCCCCACTTTACAAGGAACGCGATAAGACATATGCAGAGATCAAGAAACAGTTAAGTCCGTATGGTGTCTGCGGTCTTGACTTCAAGGAACTGGAGCAGCAGGAAAAGAAGTTTGTAAAGAAATATTTCAAAGAAGAAGTAATGCCGGTGCTTTCCCCACAGATCGTAGATGCGAACCATCCGTTCCCACATCTGTTAAGTAAAGAACTGTATGTGGTTGCGAATCTGAAGCAGGGAGACAAGACGATGCTCGGAATCATCCCGGTACCACAATATATTTCCAATATTCTCTATCTTCCGGGGTATGACATCTGTTATATCCGTATGGAAAAGATCATCCTTGAATTTATTGATCTTGTTTTTGACCAGTATCAGATTTCGGACAAGAACTATATCCGTGTAACAAGAAATGCAGATGTATCACCGGATGATGAAGCTTATGCAGACAGCGGAGATTTCCGTCATGTGATGCAAGAGACACTTCATAAGAGAAGAAGGATGGCCGTTGTCCGTCTTGAGGCAGCCAATTCTCTGAGTAAAGAGATGGAGAAATATTTCTGTGAGAAATTTAATATCCGTCCGGAATGCATTTTCCGTACAAAGATGCCGATGAAGCTGGACTTTATCTTTGCAATCGCTGATAAACTTCCGGATTCGAAGAAAAAAACGCTTGTGGATGTACCATTTTCTCCGCAGCCGTCATCCATGCTTGCAGAGGGCAAAGTGATTCCGCAGATAAAGAAGAAAGATGCACTCCTTTGCTATCCATACGAAAGCATGGAACCGTTCCTTCAGTTGATCAAAGAAGCATCAACAGACCCGGAAGTTCTGACGATCAAGATCACGATCTACCGTCTGGCGAAGAAAGCACGACTTGTAGAATATCTCTGCGCAGCGGCTGAGAACGGAAAAGAAGTCACAGTTCTGATCGAGCTGAGAGCACGCTTTGATGAGCAGAACAACATTGACTGGTCCGAGCGTCTGGAAGAGGCCGGATGCCGTGTTCTGTACGGATTCGAGGGTTATAAGGTACACTCCAAGATCTGCCTGATCACATACAGAAACCGTACCGGAATCCACTACATTACACAGATTGGAACCGGAAACTATAACGAAAAGACAGCGAAGATGTATACCGATTACTCGTTGATGACAAGCAGACAAGAGATTGGTGAAGACGCAGCAGTCTTTTTCCAGAATATGTCGATCAGCAATCTGAATGGAGTTTACAAGCATCTGATTGTTTCACCGACAAGCCTGAAACAGAAAGTACTTGCCTTGATGGATGAAGAAATTGCAAAAGGTGAGAACGGAAGAATCATTATGAAAATGAACTCTGTTACGGACATGGATTTCATTCGCAAAGTAACAGAAGCATCTCAGGCAGGGGTGAAGATTGATCTGATCGTGCGTGGAATCTGCTGTATCCTTCCGGGAATCAAAGGAAGGACGGAGAATTTGCGTGTGACAAGTATTGTGGGAAGATATCTGGAACATCCAAGACTTTTTGTCTTTGGAAAAGGAGCAGATGCAGCAGTTTATATCGGATCTGCTGATATGATGACAAGAAATACAGAGAAGCGTGTAGAAGTCGCGTGCCCGGTCTATGATGAAGAGATCCGGAAACGCCTGTTCCATCAGCTTCATGTGATGCTTTCTGACAATGTGAAAGCCCGCGCAATGACAAGTGACGGAACATACGTGAAGAAACCGGTGGAAGACGGAGCAAGTCTTGTGAATGCACAGGAGACCTTTATGAGAGAAGCATCACAGGCAAAACGTCCGGCTGCAGCCGCTACGCCGAAGAAGAAAAAAGAAGGATTCTTAACAACCGTACTGAAGATTTTCAGAAAAAAATAATAGAAGGACGAGAGATGGAGGAGTATCGAAAGATGAAACCGTTACAGAAAAAAGACTTTGGAATGACATCAAAGGGAGCACAGGCAACATTATACATTCTGGAAAACGAAGCAGGAATGCAGATCAGTGTATCTGACTTCGGAGCAACACTGACAAGCGTTCTTGTTCCGGATAAGGATAACAATCTGGTAGAAGTGACACTTGGATATGATGATGCAGCCGGATATGAAGCCGGACTTGGAAATGCATTCGGAGCATCTGTCGGACGTAACGCAAATCGTATCGGTGGGGCAGTGATCGAGATCAATGGAACAGAATATCATTTGACAAAGAATGACGGAGAGAATAACTTACACAGCGGACTTGATTTCTATCACGGAAGATTGTGGAAGGTTGCAGACGCAGATGATACCCATGTAACATTTGAGATGGACAGCCCGGATGGAGATCAGGGATATCCGGGAGCACTTGTTATGAAAGTGACGTATTCCCTGGACGAAGAGAATACTTTGATGATCCACTACGAAGCAGAACCGGATCAGGATACGATCATCAATATGACAAATCACAGTTATTTTAACCTGAACGGACATAAGAGCGGAGATGTTCTGAATCATACATTATGGCTGAATGCAGATGCATTTACACCGGCAGACGCAACATCCATTCCGACAGGCGAGATCCGCAGTGTGGAAGGAACTCCGATGGATTTCAGAATAGATAAGACAATCGGAAAAGACATTGAAGCAGACTATGAACCGCTGGTATTCGGAAAAGGTTATGACCACAACTGGGTATTGAAAAATGAAGGCGAATTTGATAAAGTAGCAGAAGTGGCCGGGGATGAAAGTGGAATCCATATGAGTGTACTGACAGACCTTCCGGGTGTGCAGATCTATACTGCGAACTTTCTTGACGGAGAGAAAGGAAGAGACGGTGCAGTTTATGAGATGAGAGATGCCATTTGTCTGGAGACACAGTACTATCCGGATGCAATCCACCATGAAAATTTCCCGGGACCGATCTGTAAGAAAGGCGAGAAGTATGATACTCGTACTGCCTACAGATTCCGAGTAAAATAATTGAATGGAAGATAAATAATTAATTTATGGGAAAATCAGTATACATTGCGGAGAAACCGAGCGTTGCCCAGGAATTCGCAAAAGCATTGAAACTAAATACGAAAAGACGGGACGGATATCTTGAGTCGGACGAAGCCATTGTCACCTGGTGCGTAGGTCACTTGGTGACGATGAGTTATCCGGAGGAATATGATCCGGCACTTAAAAGATGGAACCTGCAGACACTGCCATTTATCCCGGAAGAATTCAAATACGAAGTCATTCCGTCAGTGGCGAAACAGTTTCAGATCGTCAGTGGGATCCTGAACCGGGAAGATGTAGACACAATTTATGTCTGTACCGACTCCGGGCGAGAGGGAGAATACATCTACCGTCTCGTAGAACAGGAAGCACACGTGGAAGGAAAAAAGCGCCGGAGAGTGTGGATCGATTCCCAGACAGAAGAAGAGATTCTTCGAGGGATCCGTGAGGCGAAAGATCTGTCAGAGTATGACAATCTCAGTGCATCTGCCTACCTGCGTGCCAAGGAAGATTATCTGATGGGAATTAACTTCTCCCGTCTGCTGACTTTGAAGTATGGAAATAGTATTTCAAATTTCCTGCATACGCAGTACTCTGTAGTTTCAGTCGGTCGTGTCATGACGTGTGTTCTTGGGATGGTCGTGCGCAGAGAACGCGAGATCCGTGATTTCATCAAGACACCGTTTTACCGTGTACTCAGTACGATCGATGCACAAGGGCATACGTTCGAGGGTGAATGGAGAGCAGTGAAAGGTTCTCGCTATTTTGAATCTTATGATCTTTATAAGGAAAACGGATTCAAAGAGCGCAAGAAAGCAGAAGAATTAATTCAATATCTGCAGACACCGGATGAAAAGTCTGTAAATGTGGCAGCAGGAATGCAGGAACAATCAAGATTAAACTGTCGGATTGAGTCGATTGAGAAAAAGAAAGAGAAGAAGAATCCTCCTCTTTTATACAACCTTGCGGAGCTTCAGAATGATTGCTCCAAGAGATTTAAGATCAGTCCGGATGAGACACTACGAATCGTGCAGGAACTGTATGAGAAAAAACTTGTGACTTATCCAAGAACAGATGCCCGTGTTCTGTCTACTGCAGTGGCAAAGGAAATCACAAGAAATCTGAACGGGCTGTCAAAATATCCGATGGCGGCACCGTATATGCAGGATATCTTGAATTTCGGAAGTTATAAGACACTTGCAAAGACACGTTATGTGAATGACAAGCAGATCACAGACCATTATGCAATCATTCCTACAGGACAAGGATTGAATGCATTGAGTGCTGTTTCATCTACTGCAAAGGGCGTGTATGACCTGATCGTGCGCAGATTCCTAAGTATCTTCTATCCACCGGCAGTTTACCAGAAGGTTGCTATCGTGACGAAGATGAAAGAAGAAAGCTTCTTTTCAAGCTTCAAAGTGCTGGCAGAGGAAGGCTATCTGAAAGTGGCAGGCATGCCGAAGAAAAAAACAGCGCAGACAGCAGCAAAAGACGGAGGGAATGTATCGAATACCGTTGATGATACAAACGAAGAAAATGGATCTGATTCAGCAGACCAAAGTCTGGATACAGGATTATTCGAAGTGATCAAGTCATTAAAGAAGGGGGCAGTCCTTCAGGTTAGAGCACTGGATATCAAAGAAGGAGAGACATCACCTCCGAAGCGTTACAATTCCGGTTCCATGATCCTGGCAATGGAGAATGCAGGACAGCTGATCGAGGACGAAGAACTTCGTGCCCAGATCAAAGGTAGCGGGATCGGAACAAGTGCAACAAGAGCAGAGATTCTGAAAAAGCTTGTGAATATCAAGTATCTCGCACTGAACAAGAAGACACAGGTGATCACACCGACGCTGCAGGGAGAGATGATCTATGATGTTGTTGATCATTCCATCCGGTCACTCCTGAACCCGGAGCTTACAGCAAGCTGGGAGAAGGGACTGAACTATGTGGCAGAAGGTTCGATCACATCAGATGAATATATGAGAAAACTCGATCATTTCATCACCAGCAGAACCGTTGGGGTAAAAGGGCTGAACAATCAATATCAGCTCAGAGCCTGCTATGAAAAAGCCGCAGGATTCTATCCGTCTGTAAATAATAATAAAACGACAGGCAGAACAAAAACAGGCAGCAGAAGTAAATGACACAATAATAAGACATAAATGTAAGTCGGTTCTAACCGGCAGAAAGGAATTACCATGTTAGAAGCATTAACAGTAAAAGAAAATTATTCATTAGACCAGACAATCGCAAAAGATATCTTCAACGGAGTTACTTATCCGTGGGAAGTTCTTCCGAAGATCAGCAGTTTCATCCTTGAGCTTGGAGCTACATTGAGCGAGGATGAATATGAGAAACGCGGAGAAAATGTATGGGTAGCGAAGTCTGCAAAAGTTGCTCCGACTGCATTTATCAATGGACCTGCAATCATCGGAAAGGATGCTGAAGTTCGTCACTGTGCATTTATCCGTGGAAATGCAATCGTAGGAGAAGGGGCTGTTGTAGGAAATTCTACAGAACTTAAAAACGTGATCCTCTTTAATAAAGTTCAGGTTCCGCACTACAATTATGTCGGTGATTCTGTTCTTGGATACAAATCCCATATGGGAGCCGGATCAATTACATCTAACGTAAAATCAGATAAGAAACTCGTTGTAGTAAAAGCCGGAGATGAGAAGATTGAAACAGGTATGAAGAAGTTCGGTGCAATGCTCGGAGATGAAGTAGAAGTAGGATGCGGAAGCGTTCTGAATCCGGGAACAGTTGTTGGAAATCACAGCAACATCTATCCACTTTCTTCTGTACGTGGATTCGTTCCGGCAAACAGCATTTACAAAAAACAGGGCGAAGTTGTGACAAAAGAAGAAAGATAATTGAAAATTGAAAATGATAAGAATGGCTCCTGTGTGATAACATGGGAGCTATCTTAGACAGGAGGAATGAAGCAGATGAATAAAGTAGGGTTTATCGGTGTAGGGATCATGGGAAAATCCATGGTCAGAAATCTTATGAAAGCCGGATTTGAATTACATATCTATGCAAGAACAAAGAGTAAAGTAGAAGATGTGATCGGTGAAGGAGCACGATTCCATGAATCGATCAAGGATTGCGTACAGGATTGTGATGCAGTTATTACAATTGTCGGTTTCCCACAGGATGTAGAAGAAGTATACTTTGACGGGGGAAATATTTTAGATAGTGCAAAGAAAGGCGCTTATCTGATCGATATGACAACAACAAGTCCGCAGATTGCTGAGAAGATTTACGAGGAAGGTACAAAACGAGGTTTCCATGTGATGGATGCACCTGTCACAGGCGGAGATACAGGAGCGAAAGCCGGAACATTGTCCATCCTTGTTGGCGGAGAGAAAGAAGATTACGAAGCCTGTATGCCACTATTTGAGGCAATGGGAACAAACATTAATTATCAGGGTAAGGCTGGATGTGGACAGCACTGCAAGCTGGCGAACCAGATCATGATCGCCGGAACACTGTCCGGTGTGTGCGAGGCACTTACTTACGCAAAAGAACAGGGACTGGATCCGGAAGTATTCATGAAGTCCGTTGCGACAGGGGCAGCAGGAAGCAAGCAGCTTGACACATTCGGACCAAAGATCTTAAAAGATGATTATGCACCGGGATTCTTTATGAAACACTTCATCAAAGATATGAAGCTTGCACTGATCGAAGCGAACAGAAAAGGACTTTCTCTTGATGTACTCAGTATGGTTCTTGCCAATTACGAAGAACTTGAGCAGGAAGGATACGGAGATCTCGGAACACAGGCATTGATGAAATTCTACGATGAAGAACATCGAAATACGGAAGAGTAAAAATCTGCGAACGATAACCGTAAAAATTCTGTTAAGAATCAATAAAACAGGTTGAAGTAACAGGGAAAAGAAAATATAATAGACATCAGAAGAAAAACTGTTGAAAATGATAAAAAGAATCAACAACAGGAAGACTTGAAGGAGAAAAACGAAAATGCTTACAGATAATTTTGTGACAATGGAAATTGGAAAAGCAAAACACATTGCACTTGTAGCCCATGATGGAAAAAAGAAAGAACTGATTGAATGGTGCGATAGAAATAAAGAAGTATTACAGGGACATTTCCTCTGCGGAACAGGAACAACAGCCCGTCTGATCGCAGAGAAAACAGGACTTCCGGTAAAGGGATACTGCAGTGGACCACTTGGTGGAGACCAGCAGATCGGTGCGAAGATCGTAGAAGGACAGATCGATTTCATGATCTTCCTGTGGGATCCGTTAGAGGCACAGCCACACGACCCGGATGTTAAGGCACTTCTTAGAATTGCTGTAGTATATGACATTCCGGTTGCGAACAACCTTGCAACAGCAGACTTCATGCTGAACTCCAAGTTCATGAACGAGCCTTATTCCAGACAGATTGAGAATTTCAATAAGACGATTCAGGACCGTGTTGCGGAGATGAAATAATATATGTGTCATAGGACAGAAGAACCAATTTATATTACAAAAAATGGATATGGAGATATGGTGATCATGAGCATGGAAAGTTATGAGTCTACAATAAGAAGATATGCTATGTATCGAGATTTGGAGATGTCTGAAAGACAAATTGAAACAGGACAAGTAATAGACGCAAGAATGGCACTCAGAGAAACGAGGGCAAAATATGGCTTATAAATTGAATGTAACAGAACATGCTGATGAATTGCTAGAATTATTGTTTTTGATATAAGAGGGGATATTGTGAATGTACTGGGAATTTTTCATCAATTAGAAAGCTATCAGACTAAACTATAAGGGGCTGTGAAAGAGGAATAGTCCAAAAACAAGGGCGCGTGATTTTTTTCACACGCCCTTGTAATAGTATTACAGCAGTCCTTTTTCGCGTTTCTCAAGAAGAGCATGAATCTTATCTGTTGGGCTGATAACAGAGCTGATCGGCACATCATGGTTCAGGGAATCAATGATCAGTGCGATGAACTTACTCATATCAGCTTTTACAAAGTAAGGTTTCTCATAAAGTTCTGGTGGGAGATATGTAAGGTTTGTTGTAATAACTTTACTAATATATCCCTTATTATAATACTCATCGAATTTATCAAATCCGTCTGTGAACAGTCCGAATGTTGTACATACGAAGACACGTCCGGCGTTACGCTCTTTCAGCTGTTTCGCAACATCAAGCATACTTTCTCCGGAAGAGATCATATCGTCAACGATAAGAACATCCTTTCCTGTTACATCATCACCGAGGAACTCATGGGCAACGATCGGGTTCTTTCCGTTTATAACTGTAGAGTAGTCACGACGTTTGTAGAACATACCCATATCAACACCAAGCACGTTAGAGAAGTATACTGCACGATGCATAGCTCCCTCATCCGGGCTGATGATCATCAGGTGTTCTTTGTCAGCTTTCAGATCTGGTACTTCACGGAACAGTGCTTTTAAGAACTGATACTGTGGGTTAAAGCTGTCAAATCCACTAAGTGGAATCGCATTCTGTACACGTGGGTCATGAGCATCAAATGTAATGATGTTGGATACGCCCATTGCGTCCAGTTCTTCCAGTGCAAGAGCACAGTCCAGAGACTCTCTTCTTGTACGCTTGTGCTGTCTGCTTTCATAAAGGAAAGGCATGATAACATTGATACGGCGAGCCTTACCTGTTGCAGCAGCGATAATTCTCTTCAGATCCTGATAATGGTCATCTGGAGACATATGATTAAGATGTCCGTTTACTGTGTAAGTCAGGCTGTAGTTGCATACATCAGTCATGATAAAAAGATCAGTACCACGGATTGTCTCTTTCAGGATACCCTTAGCTTCACCAGAACCGAATCTCGGACAACTACAGTCTACCTGGTAATTGTTGGCCTTATAGTTTCTGTAAAGTGGGGATTCTGTTACTTCGTTGATCGTGTTCTCACGGAAGGAAACAATATAATCATTTACCTTCTGTCCCAGAGGTTTGCAGCTCTCCATAGCAATCAGTTTCAGAGGTGCAATCGGGAGTGTGTTTTCTAACATTTCGATGTTCGTCATTTTCTTCTCCTCAGTGTGAATTAATTTTTAACCGTCTTAAGAAATCAGACAGTAACGCGAATTGATTAATTAGAATTAACAGATTAATCATTATACATTTAACGTTATACCATTTTTCAGGAGAAAATTCAAGGAGGGCAGGGCGGAGAGTGGGCGATAAAATGTATTTTTTACAGAACAAGACAGAAAATAACAAACTTGCCTTTTATAAGGTGCAATGGTAGAATCTTAAGTAGGAAAATGTGCAGGACAAAAAGGAGCGATAATATGCCGAAAGTATTCAATACAGCAGCAATATGTATCCCACAGGAACATTACATGGTTAATCTAGATAGCAGAGTGAGAGAGATAAAGAAACTGGTTGATGCAGGGAAATATTTCATGATTAACCGTGCGCGGCAGTATGGAAAGACGACAACGCTGAGAGCTTTGTATAGAAATCTGATGAAAGACTATTATGTGGTTTCCTTGGATTTCCAGACATTTGGAAGTGCTGAGTTCGAAACAGAAAGCAGATTTGCAAATTCATTTGCAGATTCCATTTTGGAGGAGTTTGAGAGAAGATACAGAGAGCTTCCAAAGAAAATGGCAGAATCTTTGGAGAACTTAAGAAAAAAGATCAGTGAGCGTCCATTAAATGAGAACTTTACACTCCGTTCACTTTTTGGGTATCTGAGTGATCTTTGTGCTTCCGCTGATAAACCGATTGTAATTATGATTGATGAAGTAGACAGTGCGTCGAATAATCAGGTCTTTTTAGACTTTCTGGCACAGTTGCGGGCTCAATATATCGACAGAGATATTCAGCCCGCATTTCAATCTGTCATCCTTGCAGGAGTGTATGATGTTAAGAATCTGAAAAGAAAACTCCGGCCGGAAGAAGAGCATAAATATAACAGTCCATGGAATATCGCAGCAGAGTTTACAGTCGATATGAGCTTTTCCAAGGAAGAAATTGCAGGAATGCTGGAAGAATATGAAGCGGATTATCATACCGGCATGAACATAAATGATATGGCACAATGGCTGTATAATTATACCTCAGGATACCCATTTCTTGTATCACGCCTTTGTCAATTGATGGATGAAAGAATAAGTCAGGAAGAGGCATATCCTTCACTTAGCGATGTGTGGACAAAAAAAGGCTTCGAGGAAGCTGTCCGTATGCTTTTATCAGAAAAAAACACGTTGTTCGAATCTTTGTTCAATAAGTTAAAGGATTATCCGGAACTGAACCAGACCATCCAAACGATTCTTTTCACAGGGAAAAGTATTGCATATAATGCAGATGAGACATCTATTGATATTGCGACAATGTTTGGCTTTGTGAAGAATCAGAATGGAAAAGTTGTGATTGCGAACCGGATCTTTGAGACAAGATTATACAACTATTATCTGTCATCCGTTGAAATGCAGAGTAAAGATATTTATGATAAATCCTTGCTGGATAAAAATCAATTTGTGATGAACGGGCACTTGAACATGGATTTGATTTTAGAACGGTTTGTTGTTCATTTTCATGATATTTACGGAGATCGGGATGAGAAATTCATTGAAAAAGAAGGCAGAAAATACTTCCTGTTGTATCTCAGACCAATTATTAATGGAGTAGGTAACTACTACATTGAGGCTGAGACAAGGGATCAGCGCAGGACAGATGTGATTGTAGACTATCTTGGAGAACGATATATAATCGAACTGAAGATCTGGCATGGAGAGGAGTATAACCGACAGGGAGAAGAACAGTTGGTTGATTACTTGAACAGCTATCATCTGGATAAGGGCTATATGGTAACATTTAGTTTCAATCAGAAGAAAGAGATTGGAGTGCAGCAGGTAGAAGTGAATTCTAAGACGATTATAGAAGCTGTGGTATAAGAAAAGAAAAATAAAAAGAGCTTTAATATCTGAAAGATATAGGGGATTGTGGAAGATGTATTACAATATGAGTGATAGATAATTCTGAGTTATCTGTCAGGTATTGTGCTGATAAATGGAGGAGAAATAGATATGTCTGCCATTGTTATTTCGTTTTTAGTAACATATGATTTCTGATAAAAAGAAAAATATAATAAAACGACAGTGGTTTGGTCGTTTTTTCTCCGGAACAATTCACATATAAAAAATAGTACTGGTATTGAACAATAGTTCGATCTGCTTCTAGCAAATTATGATAAATGGACATCAATTGAACATTTACAAAAACATCATCCATCAAAAATCTTTTTGCTGGATGAAACCGAATATCTAGCTGATATTATTACAACAATTAATAATCAACATACAGGAGAAAAAATAATATGAAGGTTTTTTTATGTTTTTCAAGCGCAGATAGATACTCAATTGTCAATTCTGTATTATACCACTTAAAAAGATTCCATATTCCAGTTTGGTATGACTATCATGAGCTGACATTGGGCGACAATCGTATGACAGGAAATTTTGAACTTGGATTAGATTTATGCAATTATGCAGTTGTAATTATTTCTCCCTCTATGTTTCAGTGTAAATGTGGGAACGATGAATTAGATGAAATAAAAAAAAGATATCAAAACCATACTATACATATATTTCCTATATTTTACGAAATAACAGCTTCTGATTTACCTTATCAATATAGATGGTTAACTGATTTGATTTACAATGAATTAAATCAGTCCACAGGATCCTTGGCTACTTGTAAACAGATTGTTTACCAAATTGTAAAAGACAAGCTTAATACTTGCAAGATTAAACAGATACAGGAATTTAAAAACTCATCAAATTATTATATTTCTCATGCAATAAACATATATTTGAAAACCGATGAAGATAATTTTAATGCTCGCTTTACTATTTTATATATGCTCTATGTTTATCTTAACACCCTAAATATAAATATCTCAGATATGCATATTGGTATTATGGAACGTTTATGTCAAAATAGCCAACTGAATATTGGAATTCCACATAAAGAAATATTAATCGCAGAAGGTATATTAATAATTCTTTTAAACGAATACACTTAATAACTAAAACTTCCCACACCTCTAAGGTGTTTTAAATTTTCAAGGTTCAAATCCTATTTGGGGTATGGGAAGTCTTAGTTATTAAGCTTTGACACAATCTTGCAAAATGTTAATAATGAGATGACTTATTTTTTCGGGAATATCCTCATGTTCTAATTGGTCAATATAGTTCTCCAAATACGGATACTCCACAATGTTGTTTTTCTGTTCATTAAAGATTTGTTTAGCTGCATATCCTGTAGTTGGAATGGAAATTATATTTTTTTTCAATTGCTTTGCTATCTTATATTCTTCCATTACCCCTTGCGAGTTAATGACTATATCTGGAGATGACGAACTTTTTCCAAATAAGAAAATAGCATACTGACAATCTTCAATCATTTTATTCCTGTGACGAGTTTTATCATCAATATTCATCTTTTCAAAAAAAGGACGCATAATCAGTTTCTTTTCTATAGAAAAAGAACCTTTTTTTGTTAAATATTCAAACGCATGCCCAGCTAAATAATTACCAATTTTTCTGCCCATTCCTGTTAAAATAATATAATCATTGTTGTAGAGATTCTGTACGAGCGCATTACAAAGAGCATCTGCGAACTCATCCTGTTCATGTGGAAGTGTATCAAAAGATCCTGAAATAAAGACCTTACGTTCTTTTACTTTTTCGTTAATAGATTCTATTATTTCAGGCATTTCATCATATTTTTCTACAATTAGAGCTTTTATATTATATCTTTTCCATAAATCCTGAACAAAATAGTCGAAATATTTTGAATGTTCATTTTTTAAAATAGTATAATGTATATTGCAGGCATCCTGCAGACAATTTTTGATTGTCGAAAGAGAATTTAATACCAGTGAATCCGTAAAGCTATAACCTAAAAAAAGAAATGATTTTGATACTAATTCTCGTTTTAAAAAGGTTAACATTAATTGGTGCGAAACTTCATATTTTTCCAAATCTGATTTGCTCACAATCATATTGTGGGGATTAGTTATATCTCCATTCATTTTGAAAATATGGACTCCCCCATCAGTAAAATTATTTAAGTCCATATCATTGTGTATTACCTTAGATATAATGCCTCTATTTTTCAGATTATCTTCAATTACTGTATCATAATTGGTTGTCCAAATCTCTCGAAATCCAAGATTTAAAACCGAATTCAAATAAGAACTACTATTATTAATGCTTTAATTGTCTTATAGTCTAGTCTTTTCTGTGATTTACAATATTCAAGGTATTTTTCAGTAATGGTAATAAGTGTATTCATGTATAAGTATCTCCTTTTTGTTGTATGTTCTAAATGCAGTTGGATGTTCAATTATAAATGAATGATATTATATTTTTCCACGACAAATAAGCAGATTTTCATCTGCTTCAAAAAATGTTATATTAGAAAAAATTCGTAGAGTATACAACTCTACGAAAAAATGAAATTAAGTTGAATTTATGGGGTTTTTAAAAGATATGACCAATTATTTGACGGTAAATACAGCGTTTAGCTTATCCATGTTTTGATGTTTCTGCTCCATAGAAGGATGCACATACCGGTTTAGAGTTGTGTTAATATTGGAATGTCCTAAAATCTCACTTAACGTCTTCATATCGAATCCAAGTTCTACGCAACGGGTTGCAAAAGTATGAGATTGGACGTATTGCTGCAAGATCTCAAACAGGAAATCCGGAATCGGAATGTTACGGATGGAGCTTTCTGTTTTAGGTGGAGTGATAATAATCTTTGTATTATGTTCCGAATCAACTGTGTGATCCTTAACTCTGTGTAAAGTCTTAGATATCTCCAGATATTGTTCCTGAAAATGAATATCCTTCCACTGCATTGCGCAAAGTTCTCCCAATCGTACTCCTGTATATAGTGCAATCAGTGTCCCGATGTTTTTATGTGTCAGATTCTCCAATAAGTAGTCCTGCAAGGTCTGCTGTTCCTTTAAAGAGAGAATCCGAAGCGGTTTTCTGACAGGCTTAACAGGACAAAGTTCCGGGTTACAAAGAGACAGTTCCCCTTCCTTTTCAGCAGTCTTTAAAATTAATTTGACAACAGAACGGATATCGGTAACTGTTTTCGGAGCCAATCCAGAACCATCACTTTTCCCTGAAACCAACAACCTGTTCAGAAATACTTCACAATCTTTATTGCTGAACGTATAGACAAGACGATCACCAATCATAGGACTGATATAGTGGCTGAAAAGATAATGGTATCTTACATAAGTAGATTCCTTGCTGGAAGGCTTCAGTCGCTCCAGCCAGAGCAGTCCATAAAAGGAAATGTTTTTCTTCATACGGACACTTTGAAAAAGACGTGGATCCATTTTTCGCTTTGCATCATTTTGCTTTTTCTTAACAGTTAAATAATCTGCTGCATAGATAGAACGGTATCTGGGACTCCCATCTTCTTTGAATGCATAAATGTATCTGGCTTCCCAGCGTCCGTCCTTCCTTTTGTAAATATTTTCTCCTTTTCGTGGCATGTGTTTCTCCTCCATTTTGACCATTTTTTTGACGGTAAATAAGTCAATAATCACAAAAAAATAAGCAGTGTTGTGTAATGAAAATGATTTTTGCGTATTTTTGATAAAAATACACAAATTTCGACATTTCTTCCTTGACTTGAACGTATAATGAGAGTAAGATATCAATGATTAAAGTCTTTTTAAACCGTAAATTAACTATAAAGGAATTCGTAGAGTTGTATACTCTACGAAAAAATACAGGGGAGAATAATGGGAAGAAAGCCTCAAGATCTTACAGGAAGGCAGTTCGGCCTTCTTACAGCAATGTATCCAACTGAACAAAGAGATAAACGAGGATCTGTTTATTGGCATTGTGTCTGCAAATGTGGAAATACAATTGACGTGCCGGCAGCAGGGTTGATTCATGCACACAATCGAAGCTGTGGGTGTTTAAAAGAGCAAAATCAGAAAGCAATTGCAGATCGCAGACATCTGGTAGATGGAACTTGTGTGGAAGTATTAGAGAAGAGAAAAAAACGCAGAGATAACGAGAGTGGCTTTCGAGGTGTGTTCCGATTAAAGAACAGCAATCGATACCGTGTCGATATCGGTTTCAAGGGAAAGCGCTATTATGTGGGTCTCTTTGATGATTACGACGAAGCAGTCCAGGCTAGACTTAAAGCGGAGAACCTGATACATAATGGTTTTGTTAAAGTATGGAAAGAATGGAACCAAAAGGAACAGGAAGATCCAGAGTGGGGCAAAGA
>PPYF01387058.1_pt1 | contig 20172 bp, 16 predicted proteins | sample 1559871 | NCBI WGS metagenome assembly PPYF01 (sample SAMN08240021, study PRJNA423297) | Human gut metagenome, whole genome shotgun sequencing project. | reverse complement strand
GTCAGTCACTTTCTGGAAGTGAGAGAAGTCGAAACGTAATGACTCAGGGGTTACCAAAGAACCTTTTTGTTCTACGTGAGTTCCTAATACCTGGCGCAACGCTTCGTCCAGCAAGTGAGTACAAGAGTGGTTGGCGGCACAGGCGGCACGTTTTTCTGTATCTACACAAGCCATCATCGGAACGTCAAGGTGTTCGGGCAGTTTTTTGGTGATATGGATAGGAAGGTTGTTTTCCTTCTTGGTGTCAATGATTTCAATGGTTTCGAATTCGCTTACGATCACCCCTGTATCACCTACCTGACCACCACTTTCGGCATAGAAAGGAGTATCGCTCAGTACAATTTGATACAGTGTCTGGTTTTTCTGCTTGATCTGGCGATAGCGCAGGATGCTGGTTTCATATTCGGTAAAGTCATAACCTACAAAGTGGGTGTCACCTTCCTTTATGGTGATCCAGTCGCCGGTTTCAACGGCTGCCGCGTTACGGGCGCGTTCTTTTTGTTTCTGCATTTCGGCGTTGAACTCTTCTTCGTTTACAGTCATGCCGTTTTCGCGGAGAATCAGTTCTGTCAGGTCGAGGGGGAAACCGAAAGTGTCATATAATGTAAAGGCATCCACACCGCTGATCTCTTTTTTCCCGGCAGCTTTGGCATCGTTCATAGTCTTGTCCAACAGACGGATACCTGTTTCCAGTGTGCGCAGGAAAGATTCTTCTTCTTCTTTGATCACTTTCTCGATCAGTGTTTTCTGTGCGTTCAACTCCGGATAGGCCTCGCCCATATTCTCAATCAATACAGGCAGCAGCTTGTACATGAATGCTTGTTTCTGTCCCAGGAAAGTATATCCGTAACGGACGGCACGGCGGAGGATACGGCGGATTACATAGCCGGCTTTTGCGTTGCTGGGCAACTGGCCGTCGGTGATTGAGAATGCGATGGTACGGATATGGTCGGCTATAACGCGCATGGCGATATCTTTCTGGTTGTCTTGACCATAGGTGGTTCCTGCCATTTCGGCAATGGCTTTCAGTATCGGTTGGAACACATCAGTGTCATAGTTGGATGTCTTGCCTTGCAGTGTGCGCACCAAACGTTCGAATCCCATACCGGTATCGATCACTTTGGCGGGAAGACCTTCCAGTGAACCGTCTGCTTTGCGGTTGAACTGCATGAATACAAGATTCCAGATCTCGATTACTTGCGGATGATCCTTATTTACCAGTTGGTTGCCGGGGATTTGAGCTTTTTCTTCTTCCGAACGTGAGTCGATATGGATTTCGGAACACGGGCCGCAGGGACCTGTATCACCCATTTCCCAGAAGTTGTCATGTTTGTTGCCATTGAGGATATGGTCTTTCGGCAGGAACTGTTCCCAGTAAGAGGCGGCTTCGTTGTCCCGTTCCAGTCCTTCTTCGGGACTTCCTTCGAATACGGTGGCATACAGATCTTTCGGATCTATCTTCAGTACATCTACCAGATATTCCCATGCCCAGCCGATAGCTTCTTTCTTGAAGTAATCTCCGAAAGACCAGTTGCCCAGCATTTCGAACATAGTATGGTGGTAGGTATCATGTCCCACTTCTTCCAGGTCATTGTGCTTGCCGCTTACACGCAAACATTTTTGTGAGTCCGCGACTCTTTTGTATTTGGCCGGGTGGTTGCCCAGAATAATGTCTTTGAACTGGTTCATACCTGCATTGGTGAACATCAATGTGGGGTCATCTTTAATGACCATCGGAGCCGATGGGACAATCTGGTGTCCTTTCGACTCGAAAAAGCTTTTGAAAGAATCTCTAATTTCTTTAGCTGTCATCATGTCGCTTATAATATATTGTCTTCTAGTTAATATTCTCAAAAAGGATTTGCAAAGATAATTGGTTTTATTATTTTTGTCGTCAAGAATTGTGCAAAATATTGATGTGTTGTGCATTAAAAACTTCAAAAAGCAGAATTAGATGCGTAAAGTCTACTATATTTATAATCCTAAGACCCGAACTTATGACCGCATTTACCCCACAGTGAGGCAGCGTGCCTTAAGCATCTTGCGCCGTTTGTTTGTGGGAATGGGCTTGGGGGCAGGCAGTTTCATTATCTTATTATTGATCTTTGGTTCTCCGTCCGAGAAGGAGCTCCGTATAGAGAATACCCGTTTGCTGGCCCAGTATAATGTGTTGTCCCATCGTCTGGATGAGGCTATGGGGGTGATGCAGGATATCCAACAGCGTGATGATAATTTGTATCGGGTGGTGTTGCAGGCCGATCCTGTATCGGATGCAGTCCGTAAGGCCGGTTATGGGGGGACAAACCGCTATGAACAGTTGCGGGATATGGCGAATGCCGATCTGGTTATCAATACCACTCAGAAGCTGGATATGTTGAACCGGCAGCTTTATATCCAGTCCAAGTCTTTTGACGAGGTGGTGGATTTGTGCAAGAATCATGACGAGATGCTGAAATGTATTCCGGCCATAATGCCGGTATCCAATAAGAATTTGAAGAAGACGGCTTCAGGTTACGGTGTACGTATAGATCCTATTTATAAAACAGCCAAGTTTCATGCGGGAATGGATTTCTCTGCCAATATAGGTACTCCTGTTTATGCTACGGGAGACGGAACGGTGGTAAAGGCGGGATGGGAAACCGGTTATGGAAATCTGATCCAGGTGGATCATGGTTTCGGGTACGTGACTTGGTATGCACATTTAAGCAAGTATAAGGTTCGCCCGGGGCAAAAGGTGGTACGTGGGGAAGTGATAGGGGAGGTAGGAAATACGGGCAAGAGTACCGGGCCGCACTTGCACTATGAAGTGCACGTGAAAGGAAAAGTGCAGAATCCTGTGAATTATTATTTCATGGATTTGAGTGCGGAAGATTATGACAAGATGATACAGATTGCAGCCAATCACGGTAAGGTATTTGACTAGCCGTGAATTTTTAATTCTTAATTTTAATTTACCATGGCCTATAATCCGAATAAAGAATTGAAACTGGATTACCTGACTTAAGAATATTCACCACAGATTGCACGGATTAAAAACGAGTTGCAGATAATCGTTATGGACAAATCAGTGTAATCTGCGGTGAAACTGGTATTGGTTAATTCGGCTGGTCTTCGAACTTTTCGATACGGGTGACGGTTTTTATCTCATCTATTTTCCTTAGGTTGGTAGTGATGGATTTTACATCATCCACATCGTGCACAAATAGCTGTATTCTTCCTTCAAAGATACCATCGTTACTTTCAATATTCAACTTGTGGATATTTACATTCAATTGTTGTGAAATGATTTCTGTTACCTTGTTTAACAGACCGATGTGGTCAATACCTTTTATGTAGATATTTACAGGGAAGTACAAGGACTTTCCCGTCTCCCATTGGACAGCCAACAAGCGGTTGCCATAACTGCTTTTCAGTTTGGTAGCCAACGGACATTGGCGTTTGTGGATGATGATACGATTATTGTCGCCTATATATCCCAAAACGTCATCTCCCGGAATAGGCTTGCAGCATTCTGCTATCACATAGTTCTTTTGGATAGCTTCGGGAGTCAGTTTCAATATTTTCTTGCTGTCTATCTTTGGTAGGGGAACCTTCTCTTCTGTCGGTTTCTCCTTGTTTGTCTTGCTGCCTCCGAAAGCGAAAGAGATATACTTTTTCCAGTTACTGGAAACCGGTTTGTCTTTCAGTTCGTTTTTATCGTTTTCTCCTAGAATGATTGTTTTGAATCCGATGGCTGCAAACAATTCTTCCTGTGTCTTGAGGGTATGCAGATTACAGATCTTTCGTATGTTTTCGGGAGTGTACTCTACTCCCTCCCTGGAGAAGAATTCCCGTAACATTTCCTCACCGGCCTGCTGCATACCTCGCTGTTCGCGTTTCAGTATGGCCTGTATCTTAGCCTTGGCTTTTGCAGTGGTGGCAAAGTTTATCCACGAAGGCTGTACATGTTGTGATTTGGAAGTAAGAATCTCCACCTGGTCGCCGCTTTGCAGTTTGTGGCTCAAGGGCACCAGCTTGTGGTTGACTTTAGCTCCGATGCAATGGCTGCCCAAGAATGTATGGATGGAGAATGCAAAATCCAGTGCCGTACAGTTTTGCGGCATCGTTTTGATTTCACCTTTCGGAGTGAAGACAAATATTTCAGAAGCGAACAGGTTCAGTTTGATGGTATCCAGAAAGTCCATGGCATCCGGTTGCGGATCATCCAGAATTTCCTTGATGGTACGCAGCCATTTTTCCAGTTCGCCCTCGTCCTCACTGCCTCCGCCTTCTTTATATTTCCAGTGTGCGGCAAAGCCTTGTTCGGCTACATCATTCATCCGCTCGCTGCGTATCTGCACTTCTATCCATTGGCCTTTGTTGCTCATCAGAGTTACGTGAAGTGCCTGATAGCCGTTGGCTTTAGGATGGCTTACCCAGTCGCGCAAGCGGTCTGGGTGCGGTTTATAAATCTTGGATATGGATACGTATATGTTAAAGCACTCGTTGAGTTCTTCTTCCGGATTTTTGGGACAGAAGATGATACGGACAGCCAGGATATCATATATTTCTTCAAATGTGATATGCTTGGTCTGCATCTTGTTCCAGATGGAATAAGGGGATTTGACTCGTGCTATCAATTGATAGCTGATACCCATTTTGTCCAGTTGTGCGCGGATAGGTGCTGTAAATTCACGGAATACTTCTTCGCGTTCCGCTTGTGTTTCTTGTAGCTTGGATTCTATCTGTGCATATTCTTCCGGATGCTCATATTTGAAACTGAGATCTTCCAGTTCTGTCTTTATTTTGTTTAACCCCAAGCGGTTAGCCAGTGGCGCATAGATGTATAAGGTTTCTCCGGCAATTTTGTATTGCTTGTTGGGAAGCATGGAGCCAAGTGTACGCATATTATGCAGACGGTCGGCTATTTTGATGAGGATAACCCGGATGTCATCACTCATGGTCAGTAGCAATTTCTTGAAATTCTCGGCTTGTGCGGAAGCCCGGTCTCCGAATATGCCGCCGGATATTTTAGTCAGGCCATCTACAATCTGTGCGATTTTAGGACCAAACAGATTTTCAATGTCTTCCACAGTGTAGTCTGTATCTTCAACCACATCATGCAGTAAAGCCGAACAAATGGAAGTTGATCCCAGTCCTATTTCGGTACATACAATTTTAGCAACGGCTATGGGATGCATGATGTATGGTTCACCCGAGCGTCGTTTTACTCCTTTATGTGCTTGTTTGGCAAAATTGAATGCCTTTGTGATGATTTCTACTTTTTTGCGGTGCTTGGTCGCTAGATAACTGTCCAAAAGTTCCTGAAACCCTTGGTTTATCATTTCCTCATCCGCCTGTTCCTGAGTCTGCTTTTCATCCGTCATATCTTTGCCTCCTATAATCTATACTGCAAAAATATACAAAAAACATATTCAAGCAAGTATTTTCAGAAAATGTATAGTGTTAAATCTGTATTTTTTATCAATCATCTGATCCGCAAACTTCTTCCGGCTCTGATATTATTGCCCTTTATACCGTTTAGATTACGTAATTGGCTGATGGATACGTGGTATTTGGCAGCAATTCCTCCCAATGTGTCTCCTTGTTTGATTTTATGATAAAGAGTTCCCTTGGATGAGCGGTTTCTGCTACTGGTTGTTTCCTTGATGGCTACCGTTTTTCTTTTGGTCAGATATTCATTGGGCTTATAAGCGAACACGCTGTCTTGGCGGTCAATGAAAGTACTGACAAAGTTATTGGGCAGACGAAGTGCGCACAACTCGCTGTTACCGGGAATAATATCCTTTTTGTATTGGGGGTTCAGGCTGCGAAGCTGGTCTAGGTTGATGTTGCATACTTCTGCCACTTGTTGTAAGTGGAGGTCTTTGTTAATGTGAATGGTGTCTGTAGCGTTGGGAAGCTGTGTTTCCATGGGACAGATGCCATGTTCGCAATAATAGGTCATGATGTAGTTTGCCGCTATGAAAGCAGGAACGTACCCACGGGTTTCTTTGGGCAGATAGTTGTAGATTGTCCAATAATCCGTGGCTCCTCCGGCACGGCGTATGGCTTTGTTGATAGTGCCCGGCCCGCAGTTGTAAGCTGCCAATACCAGATTCCAGTCTTGATAGATGTCGTACAGGTCTTTCAGGTAACGTGCTGCCGCCCAAGTTGATTTGACCGGGTCCCGTCTTTCGTCTATCAGGCTATTGTTCTTCAGCCCGTATATTTTTCCTGTACCCAGCATAAACTGCCATAAGCCGGTAGCTCCCTGGCGGGAAACAGCGACAGGATTTAAGGCGGACTCTATAATCGGCAGATATTTCAGTTCTTGAGGAAGGTCGTATAAATCAAGTGCTTCTTCAAAGATAGGCATATAAAAATTGGTTGCCGCAAGCATAAAGGATACTTTATTGCGCAGACGGACGGCATACATATCAATGAATTTGCGTACTGCCTCATTGTAAGGCATTTCTATGATAGAGGGAATACGTGACAGACGATCCATATAGATGGAATCACTTACAACAGGGTTGGTAGAGGCCATTGTGCAGTTCTCTCCCAATGTGATGTGATTCTTAGATTGCCAGTCCCAGTAAAGACTGTCCATTTCTGACTGCATACTTTCAGGAACATCAATAATTTCTTCTTTTCCTGTAGTTTGCGAGTGAACGGTAATACTTTGGGTTTGTGCGCTTATTCCCGTTGTTCCTATAAATGTAAATAAACCAATTAAAAAGTTTTTCATGCGATTAAAATTTGAAGCTGCATTGCAGGCCTATTGTATTAGGTATCCTGCTCCGGCCGTCATTAAAAATAACAGGTTGTATTTGAAGACCTAAGTCTTTGGATATGTCAAAATCAGATAGTTCGGCATCCACGTATGCGTCTATGACAGACAGTATATATACACCGATAAAACAGAATATGCTTAAATCCCGATTTCGGCGATAGAAATCTTTTCGTTTTTTAAAGGTGTCCTCCATACCTTCCGCGCTCATGCCATGAGGCAGGAAGTCTTCGTAGCTTTTGGTATCAGGGTCATCGTCCATAATATCCAGATAGGCTTGAGAATAGTCCTTGTACATTCTGTTGTTCCAGGTCAGCGCATATGCACATCCCACAAACCCACCATATACTATCGGCAGTTTCCAATATTTACGGTTGTATATCTGTCCTCCGCCGGGAATTACCAACGCCAGCCAGATGGCACGGTTGGAGTTCGGGATAAACCGGGGGTTTGTTTCGGCAGCCATTGCTTTCTGTATGGAATCATTTTTACGGACTAAAGCGGCAGTATCAACAGGTGCTTCCATATTTTCTATCTTTTGCCGTTCTTCCAGCAGTTTCAGGCTGTCAATGACAAGTGAATCTTTGACTTGTATAATAGAATCTGTCTTTATACCCATACGGCGGTTGCGTGCCTTTTGGGCGTGAACATTCATGCTTCCAGCCATCATAAGGCATAAAAGCAGGAATGTAAACAGTTTATATGTGGATGTTCTTCTTTTCAATGTAGTAATAACGCTTTATTCTTTCTTTTTCAGTGAATCCAGTATTTCCATGATTCGTTCCAAGTCCTCTTCGTTATTGAACGGAATACTGATCTTGCCTTTTCCTTTGGCTGTACATGATAGCTGTACTTTCGAACCGAAGAATCCGCAGAGGTGGCTTTGCAGCAAAGTGTATTCCTCGGATAGTTTGGAGCCTTTCGGTTTGATCTTCTTCCCACCGCTGTCCACTGTCTCGCCACTGCTCAGTGCCTTGACAATTTCTTCCACTTTACGGACAGAATAGCCTTGTGACTGTATTTCATTAAAGATACGTATTTGGGTCTTAGGATCATCTAAGGACAATAAGGCACGGGCGTGTCCCATGTCTATTTCGCGGTTTTTCAATGCTACTTGAATGCTATGATCTGGTAAGAGTCTTCACTCAGTTGACGCAACGTAATGGGTTGGATGATACCAATTTCGGCAATAGAGTCGGCCAACTCCTGTAACGCCACCGGATCAAATTCACGACGCGGCTGGTTAGGGTTGACGGATATTTTGCTCAGTTCTATCTCGTTGATAGAAGATGAGCCGGCTGTCTTTACTTCTTCAGTCGAGATCAGTGCGTCAAGCCCGCGTCCTAAAGCAAATTTCTTCTGTACTGCCATTGTTTACTTACTGTTACGTGTTATAATTTCTTGTGCCAATGCCAAATGATTCTTGGCTCCGGTAGAGTCGGCATCATACAATATTGCAGGAATGCCGTGGCTGGGAGCTTCGCTCAGTTTGACGTTACGCTGTATAATTGTCTTGAATACCAATTCTTGAAAGTTCAGCATTTCTATTTCTGCGCCAACCAGGTCGATGTGTGAAGAAACAATGTCGAGTCCGTCAATGTCGGTGGTATAAATTGCTTCCCGTATATCGGCTTCGTTGATAATACATTCATAGATAGAGCATTCTACCTCTTTGATGTTCACACCCAATCCTGATGATGCGTTGGCCTGAGGGTCTGCATCAATAACCAGCACCTTTTTCTCCAGTGTTGCCAGAGAAGCTGCGAGGTTAATCGTTGTGGTAGTTTTACCTACGCCACCTTTTTGATTGGCTAAAGCAATAATTTTTCCCATATTAATCAGTTTTTCTCGCTGCGAAGTAACAAATAATAGGTGATTGCACCTATAAAAAACGGCAGACATTAGCAAAACTGTTGATAACTCATTGGTTTTGTTAATAACTCAACGGCGGCAAAGATAGAAATTTTCATTCAATTCTATTCTATTTTTAGCACTGGGTTGTAGAACATTAAGATAATTTTCTTTTCCGGTGAGGGGTAGTTCCGGCAAAGAGTTGTATCTTTACGCTCCGAGAAAAAGAGTGGAAAAATATGAAGAAAGAAAAACCGTTGATATTGCTGTCAAATGATGACGGCGTGGAAGCTAAGGGATTGAATGAATTGATACGCGGGTTGCGTGGAATGGGTGAGATAATCGTAATGGCACCGGACGGTCCTCGTTCGGGAGCTTCGGGGGCGATCACTTCCGAGCATCCTGTGAAGTATTACAAGGTACGTGAAGAGGAGGATTTGACTGTGTATAAATGTACGGGCACACCGGTAGATTGTGTGAAACTGGCATTGCATACGGTGGTTCCCCGTCGTCCCGATGTGGTGATAGGTGGAATAAACCACGGTGATAATTCTTCAGTGAATGTGCATTATTCCGGTACGATGGGGGTAGTGATTGAAGGGTGTCTGAAGGGGATCTCTTCTATCGGATATTCATTATGTAATCATTTTGCGGATGCTGATTTCTCTTCATCGCTGCCTTATATACGCCGTATTACTGAGCAGGTCCTGGAGCATGGCTTGCCTTTGGGGATTTGCTTGAATGTGAACTTTCCGGATACAGCTTCCTTGAAAGGGGTACGCATCTGCCGTCAGACGAATGGGGCTTGGATTAATGAATGGAAGCGTAGTCTGCATCCTCGGGGGGGAGAGTATTTCTGGCTGACCGGAGAGTTTGATAACTATGAACCGGAAGCGGAAGATTCGGATCACTGGGCATTAGGACATGGGTATGTGGCGGTAACTCCGACCCAAATTGATGTGACTGCTTATGGGATGATGAATGAGTTGAAAAACTGGAATCTGGAAGTATGAAATACTATTTGATAGTAGGCGAGGCATCAGGCGATTTGCACGCATCTAATTTGATGCGTGCCTTGATACAGGAAGATCCGGAAGCAGAATTCCGTTTCTTTGGCGGGGACTTGATGACGGCTGTTGGTGGAACGCGGGTGAAGCATTACAAAGAACTGGCTTATATGGGTTTTATCCTTGAGTTTTTTGCCGGACATCAGTACCCTGTTCATTATGTGGGTAATCCTTGTGTAGATGCAGTGGATGCTTATTGTAAGGAACATCCGGATGGATTTCCGGAATTTGTGGCGGATAATGGCTTGTCCGAAAAGCCTGTTATCGCATTGTTGGCGGGCAGCCGGAAACAGGAAATCAAAGACAACCTGCCGATGATGCTGGAGGCTGCTGCTCCGTTTACCAAAGATTATCAATTGGTGCTGGCAGGGGCTCCGGGGATGGACCCTGCCTATTATTCGGATTATATAAATCCGAATGTACCGGTTAAAATCATTTTCGGACAGACCTACAGGTTGTTGCAGCACGCGCAGGCGGCATTGGTGACTTCGGGCACTGCAACTTTGGAAACAGCTCTTTTCCGTGTTCCTCAAGTGGTGTGTTACTATACTCCGGTAGGGAAATTTATCGCTTTTCTTCGCCGGCATATTCTAAAAGTGAAATATATTTCGTTGGTTAATCTGGTAGCCGACAAGGAAGTGGTTCGTGAACTGGTGGCGGATACGATGACGGTGGATAACGTGCGTTCAGAGTTAGAATCTCTTTTATATAATAAGGTATACAGAAATAAGGTGTTGGAAGAGTATGATCGTATTATTCAGATTTTAGGTCCGGCAGGAGCTTCGGGGACAGCAGCCCGTGAAATGGTAGCTTTGTTGAAGAAATAAACTTTTCACGATCTCTTTTTGTTCTTTCGGGTAAACAACTTAAACCCTGGAAGTATATGAAATATTTTTTTCAATCTATGTTAGGGGCGATGCTTCTTTTGAGCGGAGTATTCGCCTTTTCATCTTGTGGTAATGATGAAAGTGATCCGGACAGTACGGTGACTATAGCTATGGCTACCGTAGAAAAACAACCTCAGTATGATGCTCCTTATTTGGTGTTGGACAACGGAGAGAAGTTGTGGGTGGTGCAGCATATTGTTCCTTACCGGGATTTGAAGGCAGGAGAACGGATTTTTGGAAATTATTCTTTTTTGGAAGCCGGTGAAAGTGGATTTGCTTATAATATCCGTTTGAATGACTATACCTTAGTACCTGTTCAGGAAATTATCGGATTGAACCCCGATAATATGGACAGTATTGGAAATATGAAAGTACAGATCAAGGATATGTGGCCTTCTGATGACTATCTGAATGTACGTTTTATGTTGAATTTTCCCAGTCCGCAGAAACCTATTCTTAATCTGGTTGTGAATGAGATGATTCCTTGGACAAAGGACGGATATGCGCATTTGGAACTCCGCTATAATAACAACGGAAGTCAGGGCAGATTGGTACCTGGTATGGTTTCTTTTAAATTAGGTGATTATTCACCGGAAAACAGTGAATTGAAAGGAATAAAGGTATTGGTTAATCCTGTGGACGGGGAAGAAAAAACATATATTTTCTCTTATCCGCTCACTGGCGAGGATGTACCGGGCTTTAATCCTTTGGATTTGGCGGAGTTAAAATAAAGAAACTACATACAGATAGACTACTGCTGCCGGGATTGCGAGAATCGCGCTGTCAAAACGGTCGAGCATTCCACCGTGTCCCGGTAAAATATTGCCCGAATCTTTGATGCCTAGACGGCGTTTTAATAAAGATTCCGTTAAATCTCCCCAGGTTCCGAATACTACCACTGTCAATGCTAGTCCGATCCATACTCCGGTAGACATGAAAGGGAAGAAGTGAGATAGCAGGAAAGAAGCTATGATACAGAAAATGCCGCCGCCAATAGAGCCTTCCCATGACTTCTTAGGAGAGATGCGTTCAAATAGTTTATGTTTGCCAAACAGCATGCCTGTACAGTAAGCACCTGTATCATTCACCCAGTTGAATATAAAAATAGATAGTGGGAGAATAGCGTTGTATTGTGAAAGGCTGGCTGTTTCGTCCGAATGGAAAGCCAATACATTCAGCAAAGCGAATGGCAAGGCAATATACATCTGGCTTAACATGGCATAAGCCCAATTATTCAGCGGGTTTTCTTTTTTCAAATAAAGTTCGCTGACCATCAGATAAATAAATAAAGCTAAATAAGGAATAAATATACCTGTTTGTGAAGGATCTATTCCAAAATAGAAAAAGCACAGGAAAATTTTTCCTTTTCCTCAGAATCTGAAGAATTCTTCTCTTCAAAATCTTCGGTTACTTCTACTGGTTTTGCTGTAGCTTCTAAAGCCATAATTTCTTCTGAACGTGAAGTCCAGGGGCGTTTGCCGAAAATGCGTTCCACATCTTCGGCGAAAATTACTTCTTTTTCAACCAACAGACGGGCCAGCTCGTTGTGACCATCTTTATGTTCGGATAATATTGCTTTTGCCCGATCATATTGTTCGTTGATCATTCTTTTCACTTCTTCGTCAATCAGTTCGGCTGTACGTTCACTGTAAGGCTTGCTGAAAGAGTATTCATCGTTGCTGTAATAACATAAGTTGGGTAACTTTTCACTCATTCCGGCATAAGCAATCATTCCATATGATTGTTTTGTCACACGTTCCAAATCGTTCATGGCACCGGTTGAAATATGTCCGGTGAACAGTTCTTCGGCTGCACGTCCCCCTAAAGTGGCACACATTTCATCCAGCATCTGCTCTTTGGTTGTGATCTGCCGTTCTTCGGGCAAATACCATGCGGCTCCCAATGCACGTCCACGGGGAACAATGGTTACCTTAATCAAAGGATTGGCATGTTCCAAAAACCAAGACAGCGTAGCGTGACCGGCTTCGTGTAAGGCAATAGTACGCTTTTCTTCGGCAGTCATGATTTTGGTTTTCTTTTCCAAACCACCGATAATACGGTCTACAGCATCTAGAAAATCTTGTTTCCCAACCGCATTCTTACCATGGCGGGCAGCGATCAGTGCTGCTTCATTACATACATTGGCAATATCTGCCCCACTGAATCCCGGAGTTTGACGGGCGAGCAAATCCAGATCAACACTTTCGTCCAGTTTTAAAGGCTTCAAATGTACTCCGAATACTTCTTTACGTTCGTTTAAGTCGGGTAAGTCAACATGAATCTGGCGGTCAAAACGACCGGCACGCAATAATGCCTTATCCAATATATCCGCGCGGTTGGTAGCGGCCAAAATGATCACACCGCTATTTGAACCAAAACCGTCCATTTCTGTCAATAATTGGTTTAATGTATTTTCGCGTTCATCATTTCCACCCATGCTTGGATTTTTGCCACGGGCACGTCCTACCGCGTCAATTTCATCAATGAAAATAATGCAAGGAGCTTTCTCTTTCGCCTGGCGGAACAAGTCACGTACACGGGATGCACCTACTCCGACAAACATTTCCACAAAGTCGGAACCTGAAAGCGAAAAGAAAGGTACATCCGCCTCACCGGCAACAGCTTTTGCCAGCAAAGTCTTACCGGTTCCCGGAGGGCCTACCAGTAAAGCGCCTTTAGGTATCTTACCTCCCAGCTCCGTGTATTTCTGAGGTTGTTTCAGAAACTCTACAATTTCCTCCACTTCTTGTTTAGCTTCCGCTTGTCCGGCTACATCTTTAAAAGTAATCCGGTTAGTTTTGTCTCCTTTTTCGTATACCTGAGCTTTGCTTTTACCTACGTTGAACGGATTGGCGCCTCCGGCCCCTGCTCCGCCGCTCATGCGGCGCATGGCAAACATCCAGATACCGATCAACAGTAAAAACGGAGCGATATTCCAAAATAATGCACCGAAGTAGTCGCGTTTCTTTTCATAACTGATAGATCCGGTAAAATGACCTTCTTCCTGTGCCTTTTCCATGAATTTATCCAATGACTCCATGGAACCTATTTCTACGTTCAAGGCTGGATTACGACCTACTTTTTTATAGTCATTTTTAAATACATCTTTAACAAATTCCGGTTTAATGTACATTTCTACCGTATTGTCATCGTATGCAATTATTTTATTGGCATATCCCTTGTTTATCATATCTTTAAACTCGGTATATGTTATTTGTTTGTCAATTCCTCCTTCTTGATTGGAAAAGTAGAGGATGGCAAAACTCATGGCAATGATAACATACAGCCAACTCAAATTGAAGCGTGGCATGTTTATCTTTGGTTTATTATTGGTATTTTCACTCATTTTGATTCTGTATTGGATTAGTCTAGATCAGGAATTTGGGTTAGTTTGGCATCTGCCCATAAATGTTCCAGATTATAAAAATTTCTTGTTTCCGGCAAAAAGACATGTACCAGTACATCACTGTAGTCCATTGCAACCCATTCTGCGTTTCTCAGTCCGTCTATTCCCGTAGGTTTGTCATTTATTTCTTTATGTACATATTCCTTGACTGAGTCAACGATAGCTGTAACTTGACTTGGGGAATTACCTTGACAGATTACGAAATAGCTGCAAATGGTATCATTAATGGCGGTGAGGTCCGCTATTACAATGTTTTTACCTTTCTTTTCTTGAATGCCTTCTGTTATTTTTTTTACTAAAGTCTCTGCTTCGTTCATTATAATGTTATTAACAACTGATTATTCTAATATATGTATTTACAACAATGCACAAAGATACTTGGTTTTCTCATTCTAGCGAAAAAATGTGCATTAAATATATTCGGTTTTTGTTTTTTTTAGTTAGAGAATCTTTTTATTGTTATGTTAAGTCTAGAATGATGATACACGGTCAAGAAGGATAAGGAAGGCCGGAAAAGAAGGCAAATGGAGAAAAAAAGAATCTTGATTAGAAAAAAAAGCTTCAAAAATTTGTGGATTAAATAAAAAGCCGTATCTTTGCAGCGTCAAAATCAAAACGGGTGTTTTGATAGGAAAATTGGGATATGGTGTAATGGTAACACAACAGATTCTGGTCCTGTTTTTCCAGGTTCGAATCCTGGTATCCCAACAGACAAACCACTTGTCAAAGACAAAGATCTTCTAAAATTATAATTTTAGAAGATCTTTTTTTATTTTGTGTTGGTTATCTTAAGAATTAGTAGTGTTATATGAAAAAAGAGTCTAACGCATTTGCGTTAGACTCTTTTTTCATATAACTGTTTTTATTCGTTTTTCATTGATTGGTCGATCACCTCAATTTTTTTCAAGATCAATTCTAGGTCTGCTTTGAGTTTTTCCACTTTACGATTCATTTCCGTAACCAAACTGCTACCTTTTTTGGAAGAACTGGTCAAGAAGCCCAAGTTGTTCTCGTATGTTTGAATTTCATTCTTCATGTTTTCGTAAGCACGAACCAGTTTTTCGCGTTCACGATAAAGGTTGCCTTCCTTGCTGATGGTTGATTTAAAATTGCTTAATTTTTTCTGTGATGCGGAAAGATTCAGCTTGTCAAACAACTTGTCGATGACACCATGATATTGCTTGTACAGTTTATCTTTTTCTTTAAACGGTACATGACCGATGCCGTTCCATTCTTTCATTAATTCTCGAATGGCGTTTCCCGCATCCTCTTCCGGTGTTTCCTGTGCGTCAATTGCATTTAATTTTTCAATGATCGCCTTTTTCTGAACCATGTTTTCCTGTTCAACCGAGCGTTGTGAAGAAGTCGCCTTGTTCTTTTGCTCGAAGAAATAATCACATGCGGCAATGAATCGTTTCCATACGGCATCCGAATACTTTTTAGGTACAGGACCGATTGTTTTCCATTCCTTTTGTAATTTGCTTAGAATATCAGCAGTTGCTTTCCAGTCTGTGCTTTCTTTTAGTGCTTCTGCTTTTTCACATAATGCTTTCTTCTTTTCCAGATTGCCTGCCATACTTTCCTTGATGGATTTGAAGAACTCGGCTTTGCGTTTGAAAAACTCATCACAAGCGGCACGGAAACGTTCGAATATCTTCACGTTCATTTTTTGAGGTGCGTAACCAATTGTTTTCCATTTAGCTTGCAAAGCAATGATTTCCTGAGTTTTGTTTTCCCAGTCTTGGAAAGTAGTGAACGTATCGTATTCCATCGCTTCCACAATTTCACAGATTACGGTCTTTTCATCCAAATTACGTTGCTCTTTTTCTTTTAAGGCTTCGAAATGTTGCTGGTGACGACGGTTTACGGCTGTAGAGGCAGTTTTGAACCGGGTCCATATATCTTCGCGCAATTCTTTTGCAACAGGACCCGTATTCCGGAATTCCTGATGTAACTTTTGTAATTGGTGGAAAGCGGAAATCACATCTTCTTCATCAGCCAATTTCTCTGCGGCTTCACAGAGATGAGTTTTTATTTCAAGATTCTTTTTAAAATCATACTCACGGAATTCATTGTTCAGCTTTATCAAGTCATAGAACTTTTCTGCATAGTGCTGATAATTTTTCCATAGTTCATTTACCTTGGCAGCCGGCACCTGTTTTATATCGTTCCATTCCTGTTGCAGTTTCTTGAATTCATTGTATGCTTTGTTGGCATCTTCGGGAGATTCGGCAAGTTCTTTCAAGCGGTCGATAATGGCGAGCTTTTTCACCAGGTTATCTTCTTTTTCTTTATCTTGTTCTGCTTGTATGGCGCTTCTTTTCTCTTTGATAGAGCTCATGATATCTTTGAAACGGCTTTCAGCATCGTCCGGTTGGGGAATAAATGCCTCAGGAGCACCTCCGCCATCAATAAATGCCTTACGGGCGGCTTCTTGCTCAGCCTTGTGCAGCTTGTAGAAGTTCTGTTTCAATAAATCCAACTCTTGTTTGTCTGCATTGCAGGCGTCTTCGTTGATTTCTTTTAAACGTTCGATGACCTCTTCTTTCGTTTGTTTAGGTACATACGTAGCGTTATTTTCTTCTGCAGTAGCGGAAGATGATACCAAAGTTTCAGATGTCTGTTCCACTGGAACTTCGGTTAAAGGGCGGATAGTTTCATTCGAGTCCATCGTATAGATTTTTAAAGTAAGCGTTTTTGTTATAACAACAATTTACAAATTAAAAGAAATAAATTAGAACTTCATACTGTTTTTCCCGATTTTTTTAGGAAAATCCTTAAAAGTGGAGAAAATAGGAGAATCAAGGGGGATAAATGCACTGCAGATTACATAGATTCATACAGATTCTCTTTTATTGTGATTCTTTGCCGGTTTCTGTGTGAATCTGTTTTTCTCTGAATTTCAATCTATGTAATCTGTAGTGAAATGTGTCAGGATAGTAATACGGTGATGCCCATATAAAGCATCATACCTATAATGTCATTGGTGATGGATATGAACGGACCTGTAGCGATGGCCGGATCTATTTTTAGTTTTTCCAGTGTCATAGGAACCAGGGTCCCAAAGATGGAAGCGAACATGACTACTGCAAACAGGCTGAATGAAACCGAATAAGTCACGGTGGCACTTGCCCCGAAACGGATGAAATTATAGATATATACCAGCATAGAAATAATAGTAGCATTGATTACGGCCACTACAGATTCCTTTACTATTTGTTTCCAGGTGTTTTGGGCATCCAGCGAGCTGTTTGCCAGTCCTTGTACGATAAGTGCCGAGGACTGTGTTCCCACATTCCCCCCTGTTCCGCCGATAAGGGGGATGTAGAGGGCCATTTCGGGATGTGCGGCAAAAGTGCTGTCAAAGTTGCCCAGAATCATGGAGTTTCCTATTCCGCCTATCATGCCGATGAGCAGCCAGGGCAGACGGGCTGTAGTCTGGCGGAATACATTATCGTCTGTTTCCACGTCTTGTGACAAACCTGATGCCAGCTGGTAGTCGCGCTCAGCCTGTTCACGTACTTCGTCCATCACATCGTCTACCGTAATCCGTCCTACCAGGCGTCCGATACTGTCCACTACCGGAACGGCGACCAGGTCATATTTTTCAATGGTTTGTACCACTTCGTCTATAGGGGTATCTACATGGACGGATATCGGTTCTTTCCTCATCACGTGCTTCACTTTGGATACGGAAGGGCTGGTGATCATTTTCTTCAACGGGAACACACCGCGCAGCCGCTGGTCATCGTCTACTACATATACATAATAGATTTCGTCCATATCTTCCGCCTGGATGCGCATTTCCTTCAGACATTCGGGCATACTCCAGTTTTCGTTTACGATTACCATTTCGGTACCCATCAATCCACCGGCAGTGTCTTCGTCATATTTCAACAAATCGACAATGTCTCCGGCTTGTTCTATGTCTTCAATGTGTGAGAGGACTTCTTCTTGTTTGTCCTCGTCCATTTCACGGATAATGTCCACGGCATCATCCGAATCCATGTAGTCAACGAACCGTTTGGCGATTGTTTCAGAGGGAAGGATTTCCAGGAATTCCTTACGGGCGTCTTCGTCCATTTCGATAAGGACATCGGCGGCAGTCTCATTGTCCAGTAACAGGTATATGAACCGTGCTTCTTCCGCATCCAGTTCATTGCACAGCTCTGCTATGTCGGCAGGATGCAGTCCGGCAAGCAAGTCCTTCAGTTGCTCTGAGTCTTTTTGCTCGATCAGCTGCTCTACTTTTTCTAATTCCTCTTTATTCATCCTATTCTTCCGTTAATATAATAAATAGGTGTTATTCTTTCTTGTTTGTTCCTTTCCGGGCGATATCATTGCTATAGACAATATCCGTCTTGTTTTTCAGCGCCGCTTCCACCTGGTTGGTCAGTTCGATAAACTCTTGTACAGACAACTGTTCCGGGCGTTTGTTGAAAATGGGGTCTGCGCTCAATGGGTTCTCTTTGTCTAAAATGGAAGAAATAGAGTTTCTCAAAGTTTTACGCCGTTGGTTGAATGTTGTTTTTACAATGAGCTTGAACAATTTTTCATTGCATCCCAGTTCCGTCGTTTCATTGCGTGTCATACGGATGACCGCACTTTTCACCTTGGGAGGCGGATTGAATACATGTTCGTGTACGGTGAACAGGTATTCTACTTTGTACCAGGCTTGTATCAGGATACTGAGAATGCCGTATGTCTTGCTTCCGGGACCGGCGGCAATGCGTTCGGCCACTTCTTTTTGGATCATTCCGGTACAACAGGGTATCAGGTCTTTGTAATCCAGCATTTTAAAGAATATCTGGCTGGATATATTATAAGGATAGTTGCCGGTCAGGACAAAAGGTTTTCCGTCAAATAATTTTTCGAGGTTCAGTTTCAAGAAGTCGTCTTCAATGATATTATTTTCCAGGGCAGGATTCCGTTATTTTTCTATCGTTAATAAATAGGTTTATTTCGCTAAGATAGTATCTTTGCATCGTGCAAAGGTAAACATTCTAAATTAATATACACAGATTTTGGAACGAACTCGATTAAAAAAGATTATAAATAAAGGTTTGCAGATTGCATTTCCGTTATTTTTGGGGGCTGCGATACTGATATGGATGTATCACGGATTCAATTTTTCCCGGGTGTGGGAGGTCTTGGATGGAGGAATGAACTATGGGTGGATGTTAGTGTCATTAGTGTTTGGTGTGTTTAGTCATATTTTTCGTGGCTGGCGGTGGAAGCTTACGCTGGCTCCGTTGGGCGAGCATCCCAAAACATCCGATTGTGTGTATGCCATCTTTGTGTCTTATGCCGCCAACTTGGTTGTTCCCCGTGTAGGTGAGATTTCCCGTTGCGGGGTGTTGGCTAAATATGATGGTACATCTTTTTCCAAATCGCTGGGTACGGTGGTTACGGAACGGCTGATTGATACGCTGTGTGTGTCGTTGATTACAGGGGTAACTCTTATAATGCAGGCAAGGGTATTCGATACTTTTTTTAAAGAAACCGGCACGGATACCACGGTTTTGGCACAGGTATTTACTTCGGGGCATTTCTATATCACTATCGTCTGTGTGCTGGCCGTATTGGTGCTGGCTTTTTTTCTGATCAGGAATGTGACGGTCTTTGCTAAGGTGAAAGGCATTCTCCATAATGTATGGGTCGGTGTACTGTCTTTGCGTCATGTAAAGCGGATGCCTCTGTTCATTCTTTATACCGTCGGTATCTGGACTTGCTATTTCCTGCAATTCTATGTTTCTTTCTTTTGTTTCGATTTTTCCGATAATTTGGGAGTGATGGCGGGACTGGTCATGTTTGCTGTAGGTAGCATTGCGGTAGTAGTTCCGACTCCTAATGGGGCGGGTCCGTGGCATTTTGCTGTCATAACGATGATGATGCTCTATGGAGTGGGAAAAGAAGATGCGGGAATTTTTGCCTTATTAGTGCATGGAATACAAACTTTTTTATTAATTTTGTTGGGTATATATGGATTAGCGGCTTTGCCGTTCACAAATAAAACTAAGAAGTTATGAGTACAATTCTCTCTCTCGCTCCGCAGAATGTGTGGAAGCATTTCTATTCATTGACTCAGGTTCCCCGCCCTTCGGGTTACTTGAAGAAAGTGCAAGAGTTCTTGCTGAACTTTGGAAAAAGTGTAGGCGTAGAGTCATTCCAGGACGAAGCCGGTAATAT
>PPYF01267851.1_pt1 | contig 20172 bp, 15 predicted proteins | sample 1559871 | NCBI WGS metagenome assembly PPYF01 (sample SAMN08240021, study PRJNA423297) | Human gut metagenome, whole genome shotgun sequencing project. | reverse complement strand
GGGTACGGGGGAGGGGTGAAGGCCCCTTTCTCCAGAAAGGGGCCTTCTCCCCTCCCCCGATTCGTCTTCATCAATACGCGGGAATGCGGTCCACGGCGTCGGTAAGGAAGAACTCGCCCTTTTCGATCCACGCCTTGAGGGTGTCGGCGATCTCCAGCGAGATCACGTGGCTGGTCAGGGGCACGGACGGCACCTTGCGGCCCTGAATCTCCACCTCGCCCGAAAGCAGCTCGGAGAAACGCACGTGCTGAATGACGCGCGGCAGCCCGTTGGGATAATCATACCCGTAATCCTTGACCGGCATCAGGATGTCCTCGTTGGACACGCCGGTGAAAGCCGCCATCTCCTCGTTGAGGATGGGGATCGGAATGCCCACGCCCACGGCCATCGACACGCCATACCCGGTGAGCGACAGGCCGCGCAGATAGCGGGGCTTCATGCCCTTGAGATCGCCGCGCACCATGAGCGTGCCCGATCCGCTGAGGGGCAACCCCTTCCCGGTGCGCTGCGGCGAGGGATCGTGCTGCGTGCCCGCGCCGATGACGTAGCCCTGACCGCCGCCGAGGAAAATGCGCGTGCCCGTGCCGATGGTTCGGAACCACGGGTCGTTGAACAGCGGCGACAGGCACCCCGCCGTGGCGAAGTTGACGTTCCGCATGTCCGGCTTGAGCGGCCCCATGTAGGTGTAGATCGTCCGGCTGGTGCAGTTCACCGCCGCGTTATAGTTCTGGTAGCAGTTGCGCGGATTGAGGAGCTGCGCGCAGGTCAGGTCCTCCAGCGTGATGGTCCGGTCGAGTGACCGGCGGGGGTAGCAGTCCGTCCCGTAGGAAAGCGCCCGCAAATGCACCGTGCGTCCCGACACGAGGTCTTCGATGACGTGCGCGCCGCCGTACTTGAACTGTCCCGGATAGACCTTGTTCTGGGGATCGTCCTCGGGAAGCTCCGTCGCGCCGAGATAGGCGTCCACGGCGGCGAGCCCGGCGTAGGCGGGGACGTCGTTCAGCCAGACCTTGGTGGTGCGGATTTTCGGCGGCTCGGGCTGCCCGATGTTGAACAGCAGCCCGGACGAACACATGGGCGAGAAGGTGCCCGTCGTGACGACGTCAACTTCCTTCGCGGCCTTTTCCGGGCCCATGCGACGGACGGCCTCGGTCATCTCCTCGGCATTGAGGACGACGGCCTGCCCCTTCTTGATGCGTTCGTTGATTTCCGCAATGGTCTTGATAACTTTATGAGAAGACACGGCTTTTTCCCCTGTCAGGAGGTTGGTTTCCCCCGGCGGCCGGCCGGGAGGGACTCTTCCGCGCGTTTTTATCACAAGCCCCTCCGCCCGTCCATGACCGCGAAGCCGTTGCGAAACGCGTTTTCCCTGTCGTTTCAGCGGAGAAGACGGGCGGGACGTCTTGGCGATCCGCCCGTCTTTATGATACCAACTCTCGAAATCATGCCGCGGCATGATCCCGAACTCGCAACCCGGAGTACCCATGAATCTTTCCAAATATGACCGCAAGCAGGAGGGCCATGCCCCCAAGGATGCGCCCGAAGCGCCGCAGGCCGACGGTGCGGAACGCCCCCATCATACCCTCTTCGGCAAGCACTTTACCGAAAAGGAACAGAAGACCCTGTTCCTGTATCTCGTCATCGGCATCGTCCTGATGGAACTCGCCGTAACCGTGGGCGCGATCATCATCAGCATCACCAACGCGCAGCCCTCCGCAAGCGGCGTGCCGCACTTCCAGTTCCCGTGGATCGGCTACCTCGTGGCCGTGGTCATGGTGCCTGTGCTCGCAATGCTGCTGCTCAATCTCGTGAGCCTCGGCTTCTCGCGCGGCGCGCGCGGGGGCGAGGAGGCGGACCTCGAAGGCGTGCCGCAGCGGATGCAGACCTTCTACGCGCTGGTCAGGGGCGCGCCCACGGTGATCCTGTTCGCGGGCTTCGTGCTCATGTGCGCGGCGATCTACTACCTCGACGGGGTGATGAGCCTGCTGCTCAAGCTCGGCGAACACTTCCATCTGGTCGCCATCTGGGTGGTCGGCGGTTTCGCGGCGGCGTGGATCATCAGCTATGTGGTGCGCGCGTGGATGGGCTACAAGACGCGGCAGATGGAAGCGGAATACGCCTTCCGCCATGAAGTGCTGGAACGCACCGGCATGGTGATCCTCGACACCAAGCACGCGCCGACCACGGAACTGCGGATGCTGCCCCCGGTCCCCGGCGGACAGTCCGGCGCGCTGCCTCCCGCCGTGGATGTGGACGCCGCAACCGCCCTGCCCGCCGCCGAAAACGCCCCCAAAGACGAAGACCCGCCTCTGGATGTTGAACCCGGGAAGCGGGACGACTGATCACGGCCTTATGCGTATGCACGACGGGCGGTTTCCTTCAGCGGGAAACCGCCCGTCGTGTTTCCCGAACGCCGCATCGCAAAACGGTCGAGGGGCAGAGGCTGAAACCCTGCGCCGCAAGCGCCTTCGGCACCGCCCGGCACTACGGAAACAGACGCGCCGTTCAGCAGGCGACGCATGGCTGGGGAGCGAGGGCCGCTGATCAGCCGTGCTGGGGACACGGCCCGCCCCAAAGGGCGGCGGGCCCTTCCGGTCATGCCTTCGGAAGAGCCCGCCGCAGGGAGTGAGGAGCGTTTGGGAGGCCGACGTTCACGGCCCGAATAACGAAAAATGGGGAAACTGTTCCCTCTCCCCATACGGGGGTATGGGGAAGGCGGGGGAGAGGAAGCCCTCTCCCCCACACGTTACCGTACTACCGAATCTTCTTGTTGCCTTCCCACATCTGTTCGGCCTTCGGGAAGGGCTTCAGGTACGCGAACCACGGATGCGTCTTGAGGTATTCGGGGTCCTGCTGGAGCTTGCGGCTCATCGTGGCGATGGGCGGCACGATCTGCTTGATGTCGCCTTCGAGCTTGGGCGCGATGCCGTAGTTGGTCGCCTGGAGCGCCGCGTTGACGGCTTCCTGACTCAGGGTGATGGAGGTGGTCAGGGTATCGAGGGCCTTGGCGGGGTTGTGGAACCCGACGCTGTTTTCGGCGGACACGAAATCCCAGAACATCTGGCCCTTGCGGACGGCTTCCTTGGCCTTGATGATCAGCTCGTCATAATTGGCGGGCTTTTCGCCGGCGTACTCAAGGGCGAGGCGCACGGCTTCGTGGGCGCGGACGGAGTATTCCTGAGCCACGAGGAGCTGCTTGTACGTCTTGTCCTGCGTGTATTCGATGCGTCCGCGCAGGTAAGCGGCGGTCTTGTCGGCATGGCACTGGCGGCAGGCGCGCAGTTCGGGGTCGCGGAGAGGCGAGGTCCACCAGTGGCTGGACATCTTCTTGCCTTCCTCACGCTGGTACGGCATGTGGCAGTCGGCGCAGGACACGCCCGCAGCGCCGTGGGGGCCGTCGATCCACGTTTCGTAGTCGGGATGCTGCATCTTCAGCATGGGCGTCTGGGAAGCGGGATGCACCCAGTCCGCAAACTTGCCCTTGAAGCCGGGCATGTCCACGTTGCCGTTGTCTTCATACACGCTGTAGATCGCTTCGGGGGTGAAGCCGTTCTTCCACGGGAAGGTCGGGCGCTTCGTCGGGCCGTGGCCCTTGTCGTTGAAGTAGTATTCCACGTGGCACTGGGCGCACACGAGGGAACGCATTTCGCTGCGCGGCAGCTTCGCGGGGTCCTTGCCCACGGACTTCAGATAGTCCTTGAGCGGCTCGCTGTAGAGCTGGAGCTGCATGGTTTCGGCGTTGTGACAGGTGGCGCAGCCGATGGAGTCGTCGTCCGTGACCTGCGTGCGGAACTCGTTGAAGTCCTTGGTCCAGAAGTCGTCGCCGTACTGCTTGATCCACTGCACCATCTTGGGGGTCTTGCAGTTCCAGCAGGTGGCGGGCATGGCGCCCTTTTCGCCGTAGCGGTTGATGCGGTCGATCTCGAGGATGTCGTGGATCGCGTAGGTATGGCCGCGCGCCTCGTTGTACTCGTACATGAAGGGGTAGCCGAGCCACAGGTTCTTGAGGTACGGCTGGGCCGCGCTCTTGAGCTGGGTGAGCGACGCCGGATCACTGTTCTTCGGGAGGTTCTTCGAGCCCTTGTACTTGCTCATGAACTCGGTTTCGTTGTTGCGGTCGTAGCTTGCGGCCTGCAACGGGAACTCCTTGCGGAACGCCGAGGTCTTGTTGTCGTCGGAATCCTTCATGCCGGTCTTGTAGACGGGGGTCTTCAGTTCCGCGGTGGACACGTCGTCGCAACCCGCCACAAGTCCCAGAGCGGTGCACACCACCGCCAACCTGATCAAAGTGTAGAATACTCGGCTATTCATCGGCCACCATCCTTGTGCTGATGGGCTTCATACGCATGTGCTGCGCGCTACGGTGACAGTCGACACAGTAGGGCTTGGCGTCCATACTGGCGACGTTCTCATTGGTCGCAAAATGACAGGCCTTGCAGTTCGCGTTGACGACGTCCTTTGTCGCCATGCCCGCCATGATGGGGAGTTCCACATCGCCCACGGTGTTCATGTAGAAATCCCTGGCTCCTTCCTTCGCCTTGAAAGGCAACTTCGACAGCAGCGCCGTCGGAGCGTGACATTCGTTGCAGGCCAACTTGGCATGTGGGGACAGCTTGTGCGTCCGGGCCGCCTGTTCCATGATATGACAACTGGAACAGAAGGGACGCGCATCCGTCACCCGCATGCCCCACGCCAGCCCTGCCAGCACGAGCACGCCCAGCGCAACGCCGCCCAGCAGCATCTTCAACCACGGGCACTTGCGGGGTGACACCTCAGACATTCTTGCCTCCTCTTGCAACAGTACTGAAACCGGGGCCGTCTCCCGGCCTCCGGCAATCCTTCCGTATGTGCTCTTATCAAAAAGCGTGCCGCGATTGCGCCTTTTCGTACAAAACGGGAACTCGACGGAATAACGGGCAATATGCGGAACGTCTTTAATGAAATCTATTCCTATTGCTGTTTTTCCTTGCCGCGGTATGATTTTTATGACAGCTATTCAGAAAAAACTGACGCGTTGTCCGATTCGGATAACCTGTCAAGAACAATTCTTGTTCTTAATAGAGGATGCCATGACCACGCTGTCCTGGCGCATGCTGCGCCTGCCTCTCCTGCTCACGCTGCTCTGGTGCCTGCTGCTGTTCGCCCTCTTCCGCTGGACCGTACAGCGTGAGGACGAGTACGCCACGGAAGTGGCCCGCATCCAGACGGGAACCCTCTTCACCAGCATCGTGGATACCCGCGACTGGAGCGCCAACAACGGCGGCGTCTGGGTGCGCGAATCGTCCGGCTGCCCCGCCAATCCGTGGCTGCCCGAAAACGAACGCACGCTTCGCACCGCCGACGGGCGGGTTCTCGTCAAGGTCAACCCCGCCTACATGACCCGCCAGATCGCGGAGAGCTTCACCTCCTCGCTGGCGAGTTTCCGCATTTCCAGCCTCCACCCGAAGCGTCCCGGAAATCAGGCCGATCCGTGGGAATCCGACGCCCTGCGCTCCTTCGAGCGCGGCAAGCACGAGGTCTTCGAACTGGTGCGGGATCAGAACGGGGCGCGCTACCGCTACATGGCCGCCCTGACCGCCAAGGAAAGCTGTCTGCAATGCCACCAGAAGAACAAGGTCGGCGACGTGCTCGGCGGCATCAGCGTGTCCATTTCCGCCGATCCGCTCCTGACGGCGGCGGAGGACCGCAAGGGCACCACCGGGCTGGCCTTCGGCCTCATCGGCCTCATCGGCGTAGTGGGCATCGGCGGGGCCACCTTCCAGATCAACCGCAAGAAGGAGCTCGCCGAGGCCGCGAACCGGACCAAGAGCGCCTTCCTCGCCAACATGACCCACGACATGCGCACCCCGCTGACCGGCATCCTCGGCATGACCGAACTGCTGGAGCGGGAAACGCCGGACTCGCGCCACCGCTACCTGCTCGCCAACCTCCGCAAGGCGACGGACAGCCTGCTCACCGTGGTGGACGGGATCATGCGCTATTCCCTGCTGGAGGCCGACAGACAGCCCACCCGCGTCACGCCGTTCTCCCTGCGCCGCGAACTCGACGCCTGTCTCGACGTCCTGCACCCGGCCTGCGTCAACCGGGACATCCAGCTTTCACTTATGATCGACGAAGCCGTGCCCGACCGGCTTCTGGGCGACGTCTTCCGCCTGCGTCAGGCTCTCGGCAACCTGCTCGGCAACGCGGTGAAGTTCACGGAGAAGGGCTCCGTCACCCTGCGCGTCACCAGCCCGGAATCCGCGCCCGAGGGACAGTGCGCCCTCTCGTTCCAGATCATCGACACCGGCAGGGGCATCCCTCAGGAAGAACAGGAACGCATCTTCGAGAGCTTCGAGCAGGGCACGGGCGTGCGCAACACCGGCGACCTTCAGGAAACCGGCGTGGGCCTCGGGCTGGCGATTGCCCGGGCCATCGCCCGCCGCTTCGGCGGCGACCTGACCCTTTCCAGCACGCCCGGCATGGGAAGCGTGTTCACCCTGACGGCGGTCTTCCGGCTGGCGTCGGACACGGACGTCATCCCCGAACCGCCCGCCTCGGTGCTCCCGCAGCAGCCCGAACCCGTCGCCCCGGCCTCAGGAAACGCCCGCATCGTGGTCGTCGAGGATACGGCCGTGACCTCCCTCTTCCTGCACGAGGCCCTCACGCAGGCCGGATACGCCGTGCACACGGCGGGCACCGGCGAGGACGCCCAGTACCTCATCCGCAAGCTGGAGCCGGACGCCGTGCTTCTCGACATGCGCCTGCCGGACATGTCCGGTCTGGACATCGCCGGGCGGATACGTTCCGGCGAGCTGGACGTCACGCCCGATACGCCCATCCTCGTGCTCACCGCCACGCCCGACCCCGGCGACGAAGAGGCGTTCCGCCGCCTCGGCATCAACGGCTGGCTGCTCAAGCCGATCAAGGCCGACAAGCTCGCCGCCGCCGTCGCCGATCTGCTGCATGCCGAAACGCCGCCGCAGGCCCCCTCCCCGTCTCCGTCCGTATCCGAAGCGAACGTCGTTTTCCACCACGACGCCGCGCTGGAAAATCTGGGCTCCGAGAGTCTGCTCAAGCGTCTGGGAGGAATTTTCCTCGGCGAAGCGCCCAACATCCGCACGAGCCTCCAGTTCTTCGCGGAGCATCCCGAAGCCCTGCCCGAGCGCGCCCCCGAACTGCGGCGGCAGGCGCACAGTCTGAAAAACGGCGCGAGCATGCTGCGGCTCGACGTGCTGCGCAAGGCCAGTTCGGAACTGGAAGAGGCCGCGGCGGCTCCCGACGGGCAGACGTTCCGCCCCCTGCTGCTCGCCGCGCTCGATGCGCTGGATCAGGCCGTCGACGCCCTGCGTCGGCACTGCGAGGCATAGCATGGCCCGCATCCTTGTCGTCGATGACGAAAGCCTGAGCCGGGCGCTGGTCACGGAGGTGGGCGAATCCCTCGGGTACGAGGTGCTCGCCGCCGCGTCCATCAAGGAAGGTCTGGCCCTCGCGGAACGCGGGGTGGACGTCGTGCTTCTGGACGTGCTGCTGCCGGACGGCGACGGCCTCGCCCATGTGGAGACGTTCGCGCAGATGCCGGGACGTCCGGACGTGATCATCATCACCGGGTACGGCAGCGCCGACGCCGCCGAAACCGCCCTGCGCTCCGGCGCGTGGGAATATCTGGTCAAGCCGCTCCGCATCCGCGATCTTTCGCAGGCGCTCACGCAGGCCGTGCAATGGCGCAGCAGCCGGGACAACCAGTCCCGCAGCCTCCTCCTGCACCCGGACATCATCGGAGAAAGCCCCTCCCTGCTCGAAGCGCTGGAAGAACTTCAGGAGGCCGCCGCGAGCAACGTCAACGTCCTCATCACCGGGGAAACGGGGGTGGGCAAGGAACTCTTCGCCAGCGCCCTGCACGCCAACAGCCCGCGGGCGTCCGGGCCGTTCATCACCGTGGACTGCACCACCCTGCCGGAGACGCTGGTGGAAGCCCACCTTTTCGGGCACGCGCGGGGCGCGTTCACCGGCGCGGACCGGGCCCGCGAGGGCCTGCTCTCCGCCGCCGACCACGGCACGCTCTTTCTGGACGAAGTGGGCGAACTGCCCCTGCCCGTACAGGGGGCGTTCCTGCGCGCGCTGGAACTCCGGCGGTTCCGGCCCGTGGGCGAAGTCCGCGAGGTGGAAAGCGATTTCCGGCTCGTCGCCGCGACCAACCGCGATCTCGACGACATGGTGAGCATGGACCTGTACCGAAGCGATCTCCGCTTCCGCCTGCGGGGCATGACCATCCACGTCCCGCCGCTCCGCCGCCGCGTGGAGGACATCCCGCGGCTCGCCGAGCACTTCACCGCCCGCTATTGCCAGCGGCACGGCCTCCCGCCCAAGGAACTGACCTCCTGCTGTCTGGACATGCTCGCGGCCTATTCGTGGCCCGGCAACGTGCGCGAGCTGCGCCACACCATCGAACGGGCCTGCGCCGCCGCCGGGGACGGCATCCAGCTGTTCACCCGGCACCTGCCCACGGAAATCCGCATCGAACTGGCCCGCAAGCGGCTCGTGCACCTTTCGGCTCCCGCGCCCGCGCCGGAACAGACCACGTCGGAACCGACCGTCGAGGTTCCGATCCCGTCCGCGCCGCAGGGCGATCCCGAATCGTTTCCCACGCTCCGCGACATGAAGGCCAAGGCCGAAAGGACCTATCTCGCCGGACTGTTCGCCGCCTGCGGGGGCGACGTCCGCCGGGCGGCGCACATCGCCGGGGTTTCCCGAGGCCATTTCTACGAACTGCTCAGAAAGTACGAACTGGAACGTCCGGGCGTATAGGAAAAGCGCCGTCTCGGACTCGGTTGCCGAAAAAGGTCTCCCGACCTCCGCATCATCCCATTGCAAACGAAACGGACGGTTCCGCACCCGGATACGACATCCGCTGCGGAACCGTCCGTTTGATTCCGAGAAATCGGGCCGTCCCCTTCCTGCGCTCCGCCGCGCCGAGGGGATACGCCCGAAAAAAAGTACCGTCACCTCAAGCGCCGCCTTCCTCACCGACGATCAGGAAACCGTCTCCAATCCGCTGCCAGTACAGACGGCGTATGCCGGACCATGTGCCGTCGGGAGCGCGCTGCGTGAACCACGACACCCAGTAGCCCGGCCCTTCAAGCGTCCGCACCGTACCGAAACGCGGCTTGCCGCCTCTTTTAGCGAACCGCCGCTGCGCGTTGCGGGCGGCTTCGAGGGATCGGCGCGTGAAGCCGCTTTCGGGCGCGTACAGCGCGTCGAGCGGAGCCTGCCGTTCCCACGCCTCGCACCAGTCGCGCGTCCGGCGCTCGACCTGCCGCACGGCCTCGCTCTCTACGGGACGGGCCACGGTTTTCGCGGTTTCGCCGATGACGACCGGCGTGCCCGGCTTGAGCTTCGGCCCGACCACGGCGATGTCCTTGAGGTTCAGGACCACGCACCCCCGGCTTTCGCGCGGCGTGACGGCATGGCCGCGGCTGTGCACCCAAATGCCCGATCCGGTCTTGCCGCGCAGGCGATCCACGGGGTTGGGGTAGTCGAGGATGTAGGCTTCGCCGCCGTAGTCCTCAAAATCCAGCCGGTCGGTCCGCTTGCGCAGCACGAAATAGACGCCTTCCGGCGTCTTCAGATCGCCGCGCACCTGTTTGTCGCCTTCCCGCTGCCCGGTGGTGCAGACGAACGGGCGCACCGTCCCGCCTTCCAGCAGGAACAGACGCTGTTTCGCCTTGTCCACGGCGACCACGGGCAGGTCCAGCGGGCCCGTCACGGCCTCCCACGCTCCGGCGTCCGGGGCGAAAGCCAGACCGGCAACAAGACATACGAAACACCCCAACCTCACGGCGGCTCGTCCAAACGGCATGCGGCGGCTCCTTTCTTTTAAGAAAGTTCATATCCTGACCCGCGCCCGGCTTTTTGTCGAGCCCCTTAGGTTTCTGAGACCCTTCTCCGCACAAAAGCCCCCCGGACCGCGATCCGGGGGGCTTGGTTCCATTCACAATCCTGATCGTCAGGCCGACGGACGGCATGCCGTCGGCCCTCGGAAACCTAATCTTCCTTCGCCAGTTCCACCAGTTCGGGACGGGTGAACAGGGCGCGGAGCTGGTATCCGGCGGCTTCGATGGCCTCACGACCGCCTTCGCCGCGATCGAGCACGGTGCACACCGCCACGACGTTCAGGCCCGCGTCCTTCACGCGTTCGCACGCCTTCATGAGCGAGCCGCCGGTGGTGACCACGTCCTCGACCATCGCCACGGGATCGCCGGGCTTGAAGTTGGAAAGGCCCTCGACGTACTGGTTGGTGCCGTGGCCCTTGGATTCCTTACGCACGATGAGTCCGGCGAGCGGACGGCCCTTTTCGTGGGAAATCACGGTGGTGGCGGAGATCAGCGGGTCGGCGCCCAGCGTCATGCCGCCGATGCCTTTGATGTCCAGATCGGCCAGCAGTTCGTTGAACAGCGTCCCGATGAGCCACGAGCCCTCGGGGTGCAGCGCGGTCTGGCGGCAGTCGAAATAATAGTCGCTCTTGCGGCCCGAGGCGAGGGTGAAATCCCCTTCGCGGTAGGAACGTTCGATCAGAATCTTGGCGAGGCGCTTCTTGAGTTCGCGCATGGTCGGCTCCTGTGGATGCTGAATGTGGTACCGGGGAAGGGAGGAGAAAGCCCTCTTCAGAAAGGTTCCCCCTCCTCCAACGCCCTTATTCCCCAAACACGCGCTTGAGGATGTCGCCTTCGTGGCGGAGATAGAACTGGGGATCGAACAGCCCGGCGAAGGTTTCCTCACTGAGGCGGCCGTTGATTTCGGGGTCGGCCTTGATGAGCTCGGGGAAGGACCGGCGGGTCTCCCAGCTCTTCATGGCGTTGCGCTGCACCATCACATAGGCTTCCTGACGCGGGATGCCGGTTTCGATGAGGGCGGTGAGCACGCGCTGCGAGAAGTAGAGGCCGAAGGAACATTCCAGATTGCGGGCCATGTTCTCGGGCATGATGCGCAGCCCTTCAAGCAGACGGCAGAGGCGATGCAGCACGTAGTCCGTGAGGATCGTGGAGTCGGGCATGATCACGCGCTCCACGGAGGAGTGGCTGATGTCGCGTTCGTGCCAGAGCGCCTGATTTTCCAGCGCCGCCAGCGCGTTGGTGCGGATGAGGCGGGACAGGCCGGTCATGTTCTCGGCGGAAATGGGGTTCTTCTTGTGCGGCATGGCGGAGGAACCCTTCTGGCCCTTGGCGAACCCTTCCTCCACTTCGCGGACTTCGGTACGCTGGAGGTGGCGCAGTTCGACGCAGATGCGTTCGATGGTCCCGGCGGTCACGGCAAGCGCGGTAAAGTAGGCGGCGTGGCGGTCGCGCTGGATGACCTGCGTGGACACTTCGTCCACCTTGAGTCCGAGCAGTTCGCACACGATGGCTTCGACTTCGGGGGAAAGCACGGTGTAGGTGCCCACCGCGCCGGAGAGCTTGCCCACGCGCATGTCGTCGAGGGCGGCGGCGAACCGGGCGCGGTCGCGCTTGAATTCGGCATAGAAGCCCGCCATCTTGAGCGCGAAGCTGGTGGGTTCGGCGTGGATGCCGTGCGTGCGGCCCATGCAGAGCAGCCCCTGATGATCCAGCGCGAGCTTTTTGAGCACGGCGAGAACGCGGTCGAACGCCTTGAGGATCAGCTCGCCCGCCTCCACCATGAGCAGCGAACCCGCCGTGTCCACGATGTCGGACGAGGTGCAGCCCAGATGGATGAACCGGGACACCGGGCCGACCTTCTCTTCGATGGCGGTCAGAAACGCGATGACGTCGTGACGGGTCGTTTCCTCGATTTCGATGGCGCGATCCACGAAGGCGCGATCCACGGTGAAGTCGGCTTCCTTGCGGAGCGTTTCCATATCGGCGTCGGAAATTTCGCCGACGCGGTTCCACGCCTCGCACACGGCCATCTCAACGCGCAGCCATGCCTGATAGCGGTTTTCCGGCGTCCAAATCTTGCCCATCTCCGGGCGGGTGTAGCGTTCTATCATGGGTTCTCCTCAAAGAAAGTAAAAAAACGGCGCGGACAAACGCCCACGCCGCGACACATCAGGCCGTAGCCGCATCGGAACTCTTGCCGCCGGAACCGGTCGCCTCCGCCTTCGCGGGGGCCGCATCCTTCGCGGCGTCCTTCGCCGGGGACGCCCCGTTTTCGGAACCGGACGCCTTCCCGCCGTAGCAGGACGCGAACCAGCCGCCTCCTTCCAGCTTGAAGGAGGTGTGCGACATGATCCGCTCGGACTCCCCGCCGCACTTGGGACAGGATTCAAGCTCCGGGGAATCAAACGTTTTTACCCATTCTTCAAACACGTTGCCGCACTTCCGGCAACAATATTCGTAAATCGGCATCGGTAGGCTCCGCCAGGGTTTGAGGACCGCCGCAGGCAATCCGCTCTGTGAAAAGCAGCCGGGACGCCTCGCGGCCTCCCGGAATTTGGACAAAGGAGAAACAGCGGAAGCGCCGAGGCGCATCCGCTGCTTCGTGCCGGGCATCCCGGCACAAGAAAAATCCTCAGACTTACTTGCTGTTCTTCGCAGCGGCCTGAGCTTCGTGAATGCGGGCCTTGATGCGCTCGGCGCGACGCTTGCGACGACGATCAAGTTCCTTCTTACGCTCGATTTTCTTATGGGCCATGACTGTACTCCTCAAAGTGAAAACGTAATCTGTGGATAATTACAGCCAATCCTCCCGTTTGTCCAGTGAAAACCTGCCGGGAGGCCCGCGCCGCCGGACGCCCCGCGTTTCCCCTCTGCCCGCCTCCGGCCGCCGGGAGAGGCTCGGTCGATGAATGCCGTCCAGATTGCTCACCCCCGCCCCGCCGGGAGACGCTCCCCAAAGAAAAGGCCGGCGCCGACCCGAACGGACGTTGAAAAGGCCGTGTCCCCAAACGGCGAATCGAGAGGGGCCGGAAAGCCGCCACAAGCGTTTCGGCAATGTCCGGCGCTATGAAGCGCGTACGCCATTGCCCCCGCAACGCGCAACCGTCCGGGCCGGTTCGTCAACCGCCGCCTTGGACGCCGCCGGTCGAAAAGGGGAAAGGCTCAGGAAAGGGGGACGCGATCCCCCTTTCCCCGGAACGTTTCCCCCGCGCCTACTCCCACCCGCCGCCGAGGGCGAGGCAGACGTTGACGATGGAGGACAAGCGTTCGCTGCGGGCCGCGGCAAGCTGCATCTCGCTGTCGAACAGGGAACGCTCGGCGTCCAGCACTTCCAGATAGGAGGAATAGCCGTTGTCGTAGCGCATGCGGGCGAGGTTCACGGAGAGGCGGAGCTCCTTGACCGTGCGTTCCAGCGACGCGACCACGTTGCACACCTCGGCCTGACGGGTCAGGGCGTCGCGCATGTCCTTGAAGGCCCCCTGCACGGTCTTCTCATAGGCGGCCAGCGATTCGCGCTGCTGCGCCTCGGCGGCCTCGACCCCGTACTTCACCCGTCCGAAATCGAGCAGCGGCACGGAGGCCGACCCGCCATAGCTCCACGTCTTGAGCGGGTTGCTCATGAGCGTGTGCAGCTCGGGGCTGACCACGCCGAACATGCCGGTCAGGGAAATGGTCGGGAACCATGCGGCCTTGGCGACGCCGATATTGGCGTTGGCGCTCTTGACGTTCATCTCGGCCTGCTGGATGTCCGGGCGGCGCTCCAGCAGATCGGACGGCACGCCTGCGGGGATGACCGGCGGCGTGGGGATGTTTTCCAGCGAATTGCCGCGCTTGATCGTGCCGTCCATGATCTCGCGGGGCGAGCGCCCGAGCAGGGCCGCCAGGGCGCTTTCCGCCGCATCGCGGGAAATGCGCGTCTGGTAGAGGGCCGTCTTCGCGGTTTCCACCTCGGTCTTGGCCCGGCTCAGGTCCAGTTCGTTGATGAGGCCCTGTTCATAGCGGGCCGTATAAATCTTGAGCGCGTCCTCGCGGGTCCTGACCGTGCGTTCCGCGGTGGACTGCTGGAGGTCGAGGCTGCGCAGGAGGAAGTAGGCGTTGGCCGTCTGGGCCGCGATGGAGAGCTGTACGCCCCGCTGCGCGGCTTCGGTGCCGAGCATCTGGTACAGGGCGGCTTCACGGGCGTTGCGGAGCTTGCCCCACAGATCGAGTTCCCACGAAGCTCCGAAGCCCGCCGAGAAGGGCGAAGGCGTACCGGTCTTGATCTTGGTGTTGTCCACCCACGTCTGCGTGCCCTCGGCCTGCCCGCTGAGCAGCGGGAGCAGTTCCGCACGCGCCACGCCGAGCTGCGCCCGCGCGTAGTCCACGCGCGCCACGGCCACGGCGATGTCGCGGTTGGCGGTCAGCGCCTCGGCCACAAGCATATTCAGCGTGGGATCGTCGAAACGCTTCCACCACTGGACGTCGAGGCGTTCGGCGCGCGCCGGATCGCCTTTCCACGTCTCGGGCAATTCCATCTGAGGGCGCTGGTACGCCGGGGCGAACGAGCACCCCGCCAGACCAAGGATCATCAAGCCTACTGCAATGATACGCATATGTTCTCCTCCTCGGGAGAAAAAAGAACGCCTCCGGCGGGCAGGGCTCCGCCCTGCACCCGCAAGGGGCGAGCCGCCCCTTGACCCGGCGTAACACTCATCCACGTTTCCGCGTCCGCACCGTCTCCGGACCCCGTCCCCGACGACACTTTCACCCGGCCATTCATCCCGAACTGTCGCGTCTTCCCCCGTATGAACGTCTTTGGGAGAGGGGGCGGGGGTTGGGGAAGAGAGGGCCGTCCTTCGGAAAGGCCCTCCCTTCCCCAACGGTTCTAATCCTTTTCCTCTTTCTCTTCCTTCTTTTTCTTGCCCATGAGCCTTTCGGAAGCCCCCATGATCCAGCGGAAGAAGAAGGGAATGAACAGGGGCGCGATAAGAGTCGCGACGAGCATGCCGCCGATGACGCTGGTGCCGATGGCGTGGCGGCTGGCCGCGCCCGCGCCGGTGCTGACCGCGAGGGGCACGCAGCCGAGAATGAAGGCGAGCGACGTCATGATGATGGGACGGAAGCGAAGGCGGGCCGCCTCTTCCGCCGCATGGATGACGTCCTTGCCCTCGTTGCGGTACTGCTCGACGGCGAATTCCACGATCAGAATGGCGTTTTTGGCCGACAGGCCGATCAGGGTCACGAGAGCCACCTGAAAATAGACGTCGTTGGAAATGCCGCGCAGCCAGATCGCCGTGATGGCCCCGAGCACGCCGAACGGAACGGCGGTCAGCACGGTGAGCGGCAGCGACCAGCTTTCATACTGCGCCGCGAGAATCAGGAAGACCATCACCAGCGCGAGCACGAAGACCAGATACCCGCCGCTGCTGACCAGCTTTTCCTGATAGGACGAACCGGACCACGCGATGGTGTACCCTTCGGGCAGCACATCCTTCGCCACTTCCTCCATCGCGGTCATGGCCTGCCCGGAGCTGTAGCCCGTGGCGGGGTTGCCCATGAACTTCGCGGCCTGGAAGTTGTTGAAGCGCTCCACGGTCTGGGGACCGGCGGTCGGCTTCACGTTGAGCAGCGCGGTCAGGGGAACCATGTTCCCGCTGTTGTTGCGTACATAGACTTCGGCCAAATCCTCGGGCCGCGCGCGGTAGTCGCGTTCCGACTGCGTGTACACGCGGAAGGTCCGCCCGTACAGGTTGAAGTCGTTGATGTAGGTCGAACCGAAGGTCGCCTGCATGGTCGAAAACACGTCGGACACGTTCACGCCGAGCGTACGGGCCTTCTCACGGTCCAGCTCCACGAACAGTTGCGGCGCGTTGACCGTAAAGGACGTGCTCACGCCCTGCAGCTCCGGCCGCTTGTTCGCCTCGGCCATGAGTTTCCGGGCGACGTTTTCCAGTTCCACGCTGCCCTTGCCGTTGCGGTCCTGCAACCACATTTCAAAGCCGCCGGTGTTGCTCATGCCGCTGATGGGCGGCGGGTTGAAGGCGAGGAAGGAACCCTGCGCCAGCCCGAAGCCCATTCCGTACAGCTTGCGCGCGAGGTCGAAGGAGCTGTCCCCCGCCGCCTTGCGCTCGTCCCACGGCTTGAGCGTGAAGAAGAAGGTCGCCACGTTGGTCTTGGCGGCGTTGCTCACGGCGTCCATGCCCGAGAAGCTCATCACGTCCGCCACCAGCGGATTGGCCATGATCTCCTTGTTCAACCGGTCCGCCACCACGGACGTCCGGCTGATCGCCGCGCCGTCGGGCATGGTCATGAGGGCGATGAGGTAGCCCTGATCCTCGTCGGGAACGAGACCGCCCGGCACGCGCTCGAACACGCCGCCGATGCCCACGATGACGAGGACGAACAGGACGAGGGCGAGGAGGCTGCGCCGCAGGAGCATCTTGACGATGCTCACATAGTTGCCGGTGAGTCTCTCGAACCATTCGTTGAATTTGCGGAAGAAGGCGTTCGGCGCGCCGTGCCCCGGCTTGAGCAGCAGGGCGCACAGGGCGGGCGTGAAGGTCAGGGCCACCGTACCCGAAATGACCACCGACACCGCGATGGTGATGGCGAACTGCTGGTACATGCGGCCCGCCATGCCGCCGGTGAAGGCCACGGGGATGAACACCGCGCACAGCACCAGCACGATGGCGATGACCGGCCCGGTCACTTCCTGCATGGCCTTGGCGGTCGCCTTGCGCGGAGGCAGGCCGTCGCTGATGTGCCGCTCCACGTTTTCGAGCACCACGATGGCGTCGTCCACCACGATGCCGATGGCGAGCACAAGGCCGAACATGGTCAGGGTGTTGATGGAGAACCCGAGCGCGTACATGCCCGCGAACGTACCCACGATGGATACGGGCACGGCGAGGCAGGGGATCAGCGTGGCGCGCCAGTTCTGGAGGAACAGGTACACCACGAGGAACACCAGCACGATGGCCTCGAACAGAGTCTTGACCACTTCCTCAATGGAAATCTTGACGAAGGTGGTGGTGTCGTAGGGGATGGTGTAGGCCACGCCCACGGGGAACTGCCGGGAGAGTTCGGCCATCTTGGCCTTGACGAGTTCGGCGGTCGCCAGCGCGTTGGCGCCCGGCGACAGGTAGATGCCGATGGGCACGGCCTCCATGCCGTTGTACTTGCCCACGAAGTCGTAGCTCTGCGCGCCGAGTTCGATGCTCGCCACGTCCTTGAGGCGCAGGATGGACCCGTCGGCCTCGGTGCGGAGGATGACTTCCCCGAACTGTTCGGGCGTGGCCAGACGGCCCTGCGTGGTGATCTGCCACGTCACGCCCACGCCGGGGGACATGGGCTCCGCGCCCATGCGGCCCGCCGCGAACTGGGCGTTCTGGTCACGCAGGGCGGTGGCGATGTCGTCGGTGGTGATGCGGAGCTGGCTCATGCGGTCGGGCTTGAGCCAGACGCGCATGGAATAGTCCTGTGCCGCGAAGTTCTTGGCGTCGCCCACGCCGGGCAGACGCTTGAGCTCGTCCACGATGTTCAGCAGGGCGTAGTTGCTGAGGTAGATGGTGTTGTACCGCTGATCCGGCGAGGTCAGGAACACGATCTGGAGCATGGACGACGACTTTTTCAGCACCGAGACGCCCATGCGCTGCACTTCCTGCGGAAGCTGCGCCAGCGCGAGCTGCACCCGGTTGTTCACGTCGATGGTCGCCTGATCCGGGTCCGTGCCCACGTCGAAGGACACGGTGAGGCTCATGCTCCCCGTGCCCGCGCTGACCGAACTCATGTAGATCATGTTGTCGACGCCGTTGATCTGGCTCTCAAGCAGCGAAGCCACGGTTTCGGCGATGACTTCGGCGCTCGCGCCGGTGTAGGTCGCGGAGACTTCCACCTGCGGCGGGGTCAGGTTGGGGTACTGCTCGATGGGCAGCACGGAAATGGCTATCGCGCCCACCAGCGTGATGATGAGCGAAATGACCGTGGAAAAAATCGGACGGCGGAGGAAAAAGCCTTCCTTGATTTCGGAGGCCCGTTCCGGCGTCGGCTGTTGTTTGGTTTCCATGTCGGCCCCCTACTCGGCCTTGCCGGGAGCGGCGTCCGTGCTGACGGGCTGATCCGGGAGCGAAACGTCCTTGGGCCTGGACTCCTGAATCCGTACGGGCTGTCCGGGGACGGCCTTGTTGCTGCCCTCGGTCACGATGCGCTCGCCGGGCTCCAGCCCCTTGTTGAGCAGGAAGCTGTCGCCGTAGTTGTCGCCGAGGTCCACGGCGCGCATTTCGGCCTTGTCGCCCTCGCCGATCACGACCACCATGCTGCCCTGCTGGGTCTGGATGACGGCCTGCTGCGGAATGAGGACGGCGTTGACCAGCTCCATGCCGGAGAGAGTGACGCGCACGAACTGGCCGGGCAGGACGAAAAGGTCCGGGTTGGGGAACTCGGCCCGCGAAGCGACCACGCTGGTGTTGGCGCTGACCTGCTTGTCCACGAAGGTGACCTTGCCCTTGCGTTCGTAGACGGTGCCGTCCGCGAGGGTGAGTTCCGCCGTAGCGTTCCGGGTCTTGAGGCGTCCCTGCGCGTCCAGCGCGCGCAGGCGCATGAACTGCGGGCTGGGGATGGCGAAATTGGCGTACATGGGATCGTTCTGGTTGACCACGGTCAACAGGCTGCCGTCCTGCGATCCGGCGGTGATGAGGTTGCCGACCGTGCGGTATTCCCGGCTGGCGAACCCGGAGACGGGTGAGGTGACGTAGGCGTAGCCGAGCTTGATTTCGGCCTCGTTGACGGCGGCCTTGGCGGAATCGAGATCGGCCTTGGCGCTGTTGTAGGCGGCCTGCGCGTCGTCGCGGTCCTTCTGGCTGACGGCGTTCTTGGCGTAGAGGGGCAGGACGCGGTTCAGGTTCTGGCGGGCCTGCGTGAACTTGGCCTGAGCCTGTTCCATGACGCCCTTGGCCTGACGGAGCGCGGCCCTGTAGGTATCCGGCTCGATTTCAAACAGGAGCTGTCCCTGCTTGACGTACTGTCCTTCCTCATAGGCGCGGCGCATGAGGATGCCCGAGACCTGCGCCCGGACTTCGACGGCGCGGGACCCTTCGGTCTGGCCCACATAGGTAAAGCTGATGGGGACGTCCTTCGCCTCGACGGTCATAACGCCGACCAGAGGCGGCGGCAAGGCCGCCTGCTCTTTCTTCTCGGACGAGCACCCGCCGACAAGCATCAGGCCGAACAACGCGCAGGCGGACAGCAGCAACGAAAAGGGCGTACCGGACAGTGGTTTCATCAGACGATCCTTGTTCTTCGTTTGGAAAGCGCACGATGCCCGGAGCGCATTGACACGGCGCCGCAGCTTCGTCTACTCATAGGCTTCACGCTTCGTGTCGGACGGTAGCATGGAGCGCGGTACGAGAAAAGGGCACTATACGCAATAATCTTTATGGACAGACAAAAATGATGCGACACTTTATCATACGGGGCATTCTGATAGGCGGTTCGATGGGCGTGCTGTACGCGCTCGCCGGGTTTTCGGACAGCCTTCCCCGGGCCTTCGGGGTCGGAATGATCGGTGGGGCGCTCGCCGGGCTGACGCTCGCCGTCCGCCGGCGCGACAAGGACAAGAAATGACCGGCGACGAGGCTTCCGCTCCGCCGCGGGACCGCCGCTTCGCCGCCATCGCCGCAGGCGTCCTCACCGGGCGCTTTTTCGGCGTCCCCTTCTTCAATCCTCCAGTCAACCCGACCGTGCTGTTCAACGTCTGGGCCTATCTGCTCGGGCCGTTCTTCTTCCTTTTCGCCGGGCTGTGGCGCAAGGGGCTGATCCTGCTCGTCGTCGGCGCCCTGCTCTACGCGCCCGGCCTGCTGCCCTCGGACGTTTCCGCGCTCGTCTCCATCCTCGTCGAGGAGTACACGCCCTACCATCAGGCTCTACAGGGGCTAGCCCTGCTGCTCGTCGCCTTCGCCTGCACCGGGCGGAGCGTTCTCTCCCTGCTCGTCGCGCTCCTGTTCATGGCGCTTTTCGTCTACGGCGCGCTGGCGACCCGCTACCTCGATCTCGGGATCGCCTCGGCCTACGTCTGGCTGAACGCGGGCATCATCTGGAAGGCCCTGTTCCAGCTCTGCCTCTTCGCCCTGCTCGGCAGCCGGTGGATCGTGCTCGCCGCCGCCCTGCTCGCCGCCGGGGCCTTCTTCTCCGTGGGGCTCCCCGTCGATCTGCCCCTCCACGTCTTCCCCGCCGCCGCGTTCCCCGTTTTCTGCGGGATGATGGCGGCCTTCGATCTGTACAGAAAAAAGCTGTTGGGCGAACGGTTCTGGTGGTGACGATTGGG
>PPYF01195890.1_pt1 | contig 20172 bp, 17 predicted proteins | sample 1559871 | NCBI WGS metagenome assembly PPYF01 (sample SAMN08240021, study PRJNA423297) | Human gut metagenome, whole genome shotgun sequencing project. | reverse complement strand
ATAGGAAATCTTTGCTAGAGTTAGTAAGGTGCTCTATGCCTTGTTTAAGTGAGTTCCCCGCGTAAGCGGGGATGAACCGCTCCTGGAAAAAGTGTTGCTCACGCCTGGGCCGAGTTCCCCGCGTAAGCGGGGATGAACCGTCTTTATCCCGGTTCGACTGATCCCGAGGAAAGAGTTCCCCGCGTAAGCGGGGATGAACCGATGATCGTCTTTGTTCCGCCATTACCATTCGGGAGTTCCCCGCGTAAGCGGGGATGAACCGGCAAATAGCCAATAAAAAAGATTTTTATGCTCGAGTTCCCCGCGTAAGCGGGGATGAACCGTACCTAACGCGATCTTAGTCCGCTTAATGGACGAGTTCCCCGCGTAAGCGGGGATGAACCGACCCTCACTGAAGTGCAGCTGAGAATGGAGATGAGTTCCCCGCGTAAGCGGGGATGAACCGCCTGCCTCGCTCACGTTGTCGGATCGCAAGTTGAGTTCCCCGCGTAAGCGGGGATGAACCGTTATGTAACCGCCCGCCTGGTAGCTGTAACCGGAGTTCCCCGCGTAAGCGGGGATGAACCGACTTTGATTTTGAGCGGCTAACTGTTTCGCGGGAGTTCCCCGCGTAAGCGGGGATGAACCGACTGGGATAACGCAGCCAATGTCGTGCCTGTCGAGTTCCCCGCGTAAGCGGGGATGAACCGCTCAATGAACAAAAAAATGAAATGAATTTCGGTGAGTTCCCCGCGTAAGCGGGGATGAACCGCTAACGATTTTGTCAGAAAATGAGCCTACTGCGAGTTCCCCGCGTAAGCGGGGATGAACCGGCGGTAAATCGTTTTTTGACTGGTCAGCGGCTGAGTTCCCCGCGTAAGCGGGGATGAACCGGAGTACCGCGCCAGCAGGGCCAGGAGAGAGAAGAGTTCCCCGCGTAAGCGGGGATGAACCGGAAAGGTACAACGAGATCTGCACATATCGAGAGAGTTCCCCGCGTAAGCTGGGATGAACCGGTCAGCAACGTAACCTAGACGATCTAAATCCTGAGTTCCCCGCGCAAGCGGGGATGAACCGTCCAACTGGACAATGGCCCACGACGGCTTAGAGAGTTCCCCGCAAGCGGGGATGAACCGACTGATTGATGTTGAAAATCCAACAGCTATGCGAGTTCCCTGCGCAAGCGAGGGCGGACCGATGGATTGGGTCATCGATCATCTCGATCTCAAAGAGTTCCCCACAAGCGGGGATGGACCGTGGATTCAGCAATAATTCAAGAAGACCTCCGCTTCTTTCCTCATTATGTTATTGGAGGGGTTGATCGAAAAAACAATTTCTTCTTTCCCTTTACTGCTGAGTTGTACACGTACATGGAAGTGAACCGTAATGATGGATTTTTCAACGGTTTAATTTCAAGTACTAGATGAACCGTAGTCACTTACTGTCTTAGATATTGTTGTTGGAAATCCTTCTGCGAAAAGAGTCGGAATTGATAGAAACTATCTTTCTATTCGTATTAATTCACTATCATCTCCAAAGCCTTTTAGGCTTCTCTTTCTAATTCGAAAAAGAAGGTTTTGCTCAAGAATTTAGTGCGCTAAAAGTATTAATAAAATCACAATATTGATTAAAGAACATACCTTCTATCAGCCAGATGGCTTTGAAGGATGAAAGCTCATCACCCATTGTGCCTATTCATGGTCGAGCACAATAAGCGCAAGTTCTAGAGTTGTAGAATGTTTCTTTTGGGATTTTTTTGAAAAAATAGATAAATGGCAGAATGTCAAAATTTTGAACAGTTTGGATTAGCCCCGAATTTGCTTTCCGCAATTAAACGAATGGGATATACAAAGCCGACCGCGATCCAATGTAAGGCAATCCCAGTCGTTCTTCAAGGACGCGACGTTATGGGAGCGGCCCAGACCGGAACTGGCAAAACCGCTAGTTTTGGACTTCCTGTCCTTCAAAAACTTTTGCCATTAGCAAATACAAGCACATCTCCGGCGCGTCATCCTGTACGAGTTTTGATTCTATCTCCGACAAGAGAGTTGGCAGATCAAACAGCAGAGGCACTTTCAAATTACGCAGCTGATACACCCATCCGAATTGGCGTTGTTTATGGCGGGGTGGATATCAAACTTCAAGCTGAGGCATTAAGGAAGGGCGTGGAGATTTTGATCGCGACACCCGGACGCTTATTGGATCATCTCGAGCAGAGAAACACTAATCTTAATCAGAGCGGCATTGTCATTTTGGATGAAGCCGACCGTATGTTGGATATGGGCTTTCTGCCGGACATCTCCAGGATCCTGAATGCGCTTCCCAAAAAGCGCCAGAATCTGATGTTCTCAGCTACGTTCTCTCCGGAAATTAAGAAGTTAGCCGGAAATTTCTTGACTGATCCTGTTGTTATCGAGGTGGCTCGCCAAAACGCGACCGCAGCTACCATTAAACAGGAGGTCTTCTCTGTTAACGAGCTTCAAAAAACGGATGCTTTAGTGGAACTTCTGAAAACCCGCGGAGAAGACCCCGATGGCAAACCGCTCCAGACAATCGTATTCGTCAATGCAAAATTGACGGCGCGTAGACTTGCACGTGAATTAGAAAAATGTGGATTCAATGCTGATGCAATTCATGGAGACAAAACCCAAGAAGAGCGCTTGAAGCTGTTGAAAGATTTCAAGGATGGAACCTTAAATATCATGGTGGCGACGGATGTCGCAGCCCGCGGTTTGGACATTGCCGAGCTGCCGCTCGTGATTAATTACGACGTTCCATTTGTTCCTGAGGACTATGTTCATCGAATTGGCAGAACAGGTCGCGCAGGAAGTTCGGGCCTGGCATTGATGCTGGTTACAGACAAAGATAAGAAGAGTTTTGATGCGATTCGCAAGCTGACGAGGGTAAATTTAATCCCGCAGGAGCTTGATCCTGAACCTCGCAAGAGAGCAAGATTTCCACGAAAGTTTTCCTCAAGTACAGATGCTTGGAAAGCTCCTCGCAAGCCGGAGGATCCATTTTTCTCACGGCCCTATGTACCAGGTCGTTCTTCTGGAAAGAAACCCGCCCCACAAAATTTCTCAAGATCTGTCTCTGGGGAGAAGAGAGAAGTTGCAGTTCTGTTAGGTGGAACAGGCCGCAGAAACTAGGCTTTAATTTGGAATCTCGTTCTCCAACGCTTAACTGCCTCTGAATAAAACTCGTCGAGAGTATCGAAAGCAAAAGGTTTGAATCCTAGGTGAGTCCAGGCACGTGCGGCTTCTTCTTCGGGCTTGCTTCGATCAATCGCTGGGGCCAATGTCTGTTTAGAGAGCTTGTTCCCCTTCTTGTCTAGTACAAGCGGGATGTGCATGTACCCTGGTGTAGTTAAACCTAATGCTATCTGAAGCAAAATTTGTCGCGGCGTGTTGTCTATCAAGTCAGCACCGCGGACAACGTGTGTCACGCCCTGGAATCCGTCATCGACGACAACGGCGAGTTGATAGGCCCAGAGTCCGTCGGCTCTCCGAATAACAAAATCGCCGATTTCTCTCAAAACGTTCTGTTTAAACGTACCTTGCCATCTGTCATTGAAAGAGATGAAACCGTCGTCTACAAGAAAGCGCCACGCACGAATCGGTGCACCGCCTGTTCCATGGCGACAAGTTCCGGGATAGGCGCCCTGTGGCAAGCCGGCAGCTAAGCTGGCGGCTTCGATTCTTTTGCGAGTGCAAGCACACCCATAGGCCAGACCTTTACCGATTAAAAAGTTGAGGGCCTGTTGATAGGCCTCAATTCGAGTTGACTGTCTGAGAATTGGACGATCTGAGTGTAGCTTGAACGCTTCGATGGTTTCGAGCTGATCCTCTGCTGCCCACGCAGGTTCACGAGGCGGATCAATGTCCTCGACGCGAATAATCCACGTTCCTCTATGAGCTTTAGCATCGAGATAACTTGCTAAAAGGCATGCCAAACTTCCGGCGTGTAGATGGCCGGTTGGGGATGGTGCAAAGCGTCCGATGTAATGACTCAAAAAAAATCTCCTCAAACTGATAACGAAATTTTAGTCTGAGGAGAAATTACGAGGTCAACTATTCCTCTTTTTCTTTCTTTGGAGAAGGATTTTCAGTCATAGACTGCGGGACTCCTATGATGGCTGCAGCTTGTGCCGGCGGAACTTGTCCGATGGCTTTCGCACTCTCCGAAGGATCTGCCGAGGGAACAAGATTTGTAGGAGCAGGTGCCCGGAGATTAGAAGGCACAGGAGAAGAGGTGCCTGAAACCTGAGCATTGAACGCAACAGGTGTCGGTGTCGGGGAGACAGTGACCCCATAGGAGGGTCCCGGCATCACAATGCCGTTGGCTACACACGCATCATTGATAGCGTTCAAAAAGGCCGCTTCTAGGCGGTACGGCTCCATCAATTCAATCGGATCAACCCAAACAACCAGTTCTACATTAATGCCAAAATTCCCGAATCCGGTGATACCGCACTCTACCTCATGGAGTGCATCGGGCTTAATACAGAACGGAACTGAGACGGCAGCCTTTTCAATAATTTCTTTAACCTTGCGAAAGTCAATGCCGTAAGGGATCGAGAACGGATAGATCTTTCGAACGCCTCGGCGATCCATGGTGTAATTGGTAAAAGAGCCGTTAATCAGGGAAGCATTAGGGATGATGATTGCTTGACCAGTCGGGGTTACAATACGCGTGGCACGAATCGTGATCATGGTCACCCGGCCCACCTGGCCGCTCGGAGTGGCAATAATATCGCCTAAGCTGACCGCACGTTCCGATATCAAAATCAAACCGGCAACGGAGTTATTGACAATCGTCTGTAGTCCGAAGCCGATGCCTACTGATAAGGCAGAAACTAAGATCGCCAAGTGTGTGATCGGGAGACCGATCATCGATAAGCCCATCAGAATGCCGACGGCCAATATGCCCCAGTGGATGAAGCGGGCAAACATTGAAAGGGATTCCGGACGGACGGAGTTGTGACGGGAGCCGAACTTCCTGATGCTTTCTTCTCCTAACTTGCCAAGCCAATAAGCAATGAGAAAGACCAAGCAGAACTCGAGAATATCGAACGTGTCGATCTGACTGCCGCCGGCCGTAAACAGCGGTACGTGCAAGGGCTCAAGGATCGCCTCCGACCCGCTTAACAGTTTGTCCCAAAAAGATTCCATGATCTTAGTTTTTATATATTTTTCCTAAGGATTCCAGCATAAAAAAGAGCGCCTTAAAAAAGCGCACTTTTGCCTCAAATCGGATACAAAGCTTTATTGGGAAGCTACTAAAGATTTTTCTAAAAAGTCAGACAGATCTGTGACTTCCTCGATGCTTAAATCATGACCGGCTCCGTCATATCCCTTGGACCAAAGATCGGTTGCTCCGAGCTTACGAAGTTCTCTAACACTGATCTCAGGGTACACGGGCGGTACGTCGCTGTCTTCTTTTCCATAGGCGAGGAAAATCGGAGAGAGGATGCCTTGACCGACATGCTCAATATCGTCAGCAGACTCAATGGGCAGATAGCCGCTCAGGCAGAAGATGCCGCCGATCGGACGGTCGAGTTTCAGAGCCGTGTAAAGCGCAACGCAGCCGCCCTGTGAGAAACCTCCTAAGAAGATTCGATCCCGTCTAATGCCTTTCGTCTCTTCCAGGGCAATTAAACGTTCTGCGATACGGGCGCTCTCAATAAGTGCCGGCTCGTCGCTGGCACCGATTCCGTCGGTGTCGAGAAGATCGAACCAGCCGCGCATCAGGAAGCCTTCATTTGCTGCAATCGCACGTTCAGGTGCGGTCGGAAGAATCAAACGAGCCTGTTCGACAGGTGCGCCGCATGCTGCAAGTTCCTCTCGGAAATGTTCGAAATCCGATCCGTCGCTGCCCAAGCCGTGCAGCATGATGATCGTGGAGTCCGCTTTGCCTTCTTTTGGTTCAATGATTTTTGCATCAATGACATGAGGCTGCGGCGCGGATTTCGGGCGGAAAGCCTTAACGACATTAGGACGGGTTTCAATGGCCGGACCGCCGATCAAATCAATACAGTAGGGTACTGCCGCAAAAATACCGTGAATGCCTTTGGAAGGAATGCCTTCCAAAGTTTCAGCGATAGCCTTGGGCTGCCCCGGAAGGTTAATGATCAAAGCGGCATGATCTTTGATTTCGCGAAGCACGCCGACCTGGCGGGACAAAATCGCGGTCGGAACAAAGGCAAGAGAAACCGCACGCATTTGTTCTCCGAATCCCGGAAGGGTACGAGTGGCGACAGCCAGCGTGGCTTCAGGCGTCACGTCACGACGAGACGGACCGGTGCCTCCGGTTGTCAGAATCAAATCGCAGTTTTCCTGATCACACAATTCTTTCAGAGTCGCTTCGATAAGCTGCTGTTCATCAGGAATGAGTTTTTCCACAACTTCATAGTCAGAAAGCAAAGCCTTAGCGAGCCATTCTTTTAAAGAGGGAATGCCTTTGTCCTGATAAGTTCCGGAAGAGGCACGATCGGAAATGGAAACCAGACCGATTTTTGCTTTGCTATTCTTCATCGTCTTCCTCCTCAGTCGCTTCCAACACGATCGGAGGAAGAACCATTGCGTAGATTAGTTTGTAGAGTGCACGGGCGGATTTCGGAGGCTTATTGCCTTCGGCTTCTTTACGAGCATTACGGATAAGCTGACGAACTTCCTGAACATTGACGTCAGGGAACTGAGCAATAAATTTTGTCAGAGCGGCATCATCTGCAATCAACGCATCTCTCAGACGTTCACTCTTATGCAGTGCGGCCACCGCCGCTTTATCGTTGCCTGTTGCACGGTCAATGGCCTGACGAACGGCGTCTCCGTCTAATGCTCTCATGTATTTGCCGATAAGCTGGAGCTGGCGTCGTTTGGCACCGAAGGAGGGAACACGGTGATAATCCTCAATGGCTTTAAGAATGACTTCGGGAAGTTCGATTTTTGCCAGCGTTTCGGCACCCAGGGTGGTCAGTTCTTTACCGAGATCCTGCAGATGCTCGGCCCTTCTTTTCAGTTCACTTTTGCTCGGACCGCTGTACTCTTCTTCAAGGTTTTCGTTTGTATTCTTCATATTAGCGTGACCTTCTTTAGTAATATTTGCATCAAGCGCTATCATAATCTCCAATCTTTAGTTTCCGCTTCAAAATATGAGTCAAACTCCCACAATAAGTAGCTCAGAAGAGCTCGGTTCCTTGGTTTCGCATGCTTTAGACACAGCGCTTTCTCTAGGTGCAACTTCCGCTTCGGTAGAAGTCAGTGAAGAGAAGGGGACATGTGTTACGGTAAGAAATCGGGAAACGGAATCCATCGAACATACCCATGACCGAGATTTCGGAATTACCGTCTATCTCGGTAAATCTAAGGCTGTGGCTTCCAGCGGAGACTTTCGCAAAGAATCGATCTTAAGAACGGTCAAAGCGGCGCTTGATATGGCGCGCTACACCACACCGGATGAATGCAACGGCCTGCCGGATAAAGAACGACTCTGCACGAACCCACGTCAGCTTGATCTCTTCCATCCGTGGAACATCTCGATTGAAGAACAGGTTCAAAAGGCGGTCGAAGCAGAAAAAGCGGCATTGAGTGTCGATAAACGCGTGGTGAATTCCGACGGCGCAATGGTCACGACAACGATCGGCTCTTTTATCTTGGGAAATACCGAAGGCTTTTTGCACGGCTATCCCTTTAGCGACCATTCGATTGACACCTCAGTGATCGCTGAGGACCAAAACGGAATGCAGGTCGGCTCCTGGCACACTTCCGGCGTTTCGTCGATGGATTTGCTCTCGCCGCAGCAGGTCGGCATGATCGCCGGCCAAAGAGCTGTAGATCATCTGTCGGCACGCGGTTTATCGACCCGCAAGTGCCCGGTCGTTTTTGAAGCACCGGTTGCCAAGAGCTTATTCAGAACCTTTGTTCATGCGGCAAGCGGTTCAGCGTTGTACCGCAAGACCTCCTTCCTCGAAGGAATGCTGAATAAACCGATTTTCCCCGATCATCTTTCCATTTTGGAGAATCCGTTCATCCCGCGCTATTGGGGCTCGGCGCCTTTTGATGATGAAGGCGTCCGTCCTTCTGAACGCTTAGTCGTCGATCACGGTGTGCTGAGCGGACTTTTTCTGAGCAGCTATTCGGCTCGCAAGTTGGGAATGACGACAACAGGAAATGCCGGCGGACCCTACAACCTCATCTTCTCCGAAGCACCGGAAGCCTCCGAAAAAACGCTTTCCGCATTGCTCTCCCGTATGGGAACCGGCCTCTTAGTAACTGAGCTCATCGGGCAGGGCGTCAACTACACGACAGGAGATTTCTCTAAGGGCGCATCCGGTTTCTGGGTGGAGAACGGAAGGATCGCTTACCCGGTGGAAGGCATTACCGTTGCTGGCAATCTCAGAGACATCTTCATGTCTATCGAAGCGATGTCAGACGACGTGGACTTGAACGGCTGCTACCTCAGCGGATCGGTGCTGATTAAAGAAATGACCGTTGCCGGAAATTCTTAAGTCTGAAAAAAGCCGCTCCTGCTAATTTCTCCTCAGAAGTCCGAATAATTTCTTTCAAATTATTACAATTAGGGACCTATAACAAAACGAATCTCGTAGGAGAAAAAATGCAGAAAAAAGATATTGACTGGAGCAAATTAGGCTTCGGCTACACACCGACCGACTACCGTTTCGAAGCTCATTGGAAAGACGGTAAATGGGATGAAGGTAAGATGATCACTGATTCCAATATCGAACTGTCCGAAGCCGCTTGCGTATTCCACTATGCCCAGTGCTGTTTTGAAGGGTTGAAAGCTTACACCACCGTCAACGGCGATATCGTTACTTTCCGTCCGGATTTGAACGCAGAACGTATGATGGGCAGTGCCGAACGCCTTGAAATGCCGGCTTTCCCGAAAGAAAAATTCATTCAGGCCGTCAAGGACGTTGTCGCAGCCAACGCTGCTTGGGTTCCTCCTTACGGCACCGGCGCAACGCTGTACATCCGCCCCGTCATGATCGGTTCCGGTCCTCAGATCGGTGTGGCGCCGGCCCATGAGTTTATTTTCAGAATTTTCGTGATGCCGGTCGGCGCATATTTCAAAGGCGCTATCAAGCCGCTTAAGCTGACGGTTCCTGAGTTCGACCGTGCCGCTCCCCGCGGAACCGGTCATATCAAAGCCGGTCTGAACTACGCTATGAGTCTGCATCCGACAATGGAAGCTCATCGCCACGGCTACGCCGAAAACATCTACCTTGATCCGGCTACACGCACCTATATCGAAGAAACCGGCGGTGCCAACCTGATTTTCGTTGACAAGGAAGGCACAATCATTGTTCCGAAGTCCGATTCCATTCTTCCTTCCGTCACACGCCGCTCTTTAATCGACGTTGCCAAGAGATTGGGCTATAAGGTTGTTGAGCGTCCCGTTAAGCTGAACGAACTCAAAGACATGGCTGAAGGCGCTCTTTGCGGTACGGCTGCCGTCTTGGCTCCGATCGGTATGGTCAATACACCTGACGGCGATATCTACTTCCCATCCGGCATGGAAAAGATGGGTCCTATCTGCACCAAGCTCAGAGAAACACTGACCGGTATCCAGATGGGCGAAATCGAAGGTCCTGAAGGCTGGGTCGTCAAGATTGACGCTGAATAATTTTTGCTGAATAGCAAAAGCGAAACGCCCGGAGAGATCCGGGCGTTTCGCGTGGGAGCAAGGGAACTTTTAAGGTTCCCGTGCGTTCCTGAATTATTTATGAGCGCGGTTCTTGAGACGCTCTTTCCAAATGCCGACTTGTTTGGCGACCTGAGAAGGTGCCGTGCCGCCGGTGTGGTTGCGGGAAGCAATGGAGCCTTCAAGCGTCAGACTGTCGTAAACATCTTCACCGACTTTATCGCTGAATTCTCTTAATTCCTCAAGCGTGAGGTCATGCAGACCGCAGCCTTTCTCAGAAGCAAGACGCACGGCGCAGCCGACAGCTTCGTGAGCGTCACGGAAGGGCAGGCCTTTGCGGACGAGGTAGTCGGCGAAGTCTGTAGCGGTTGGATAACCGAGCATGACGGCTTCACGCATACGGGCCTTGTTGACCTGGATTCCGGGGATCATTTCGATGAAAGCGCGCAGAGTGTCTTTGACGGTATCAATCGTGTCAAAGAGCGGCTCTTTGTCTTCCTGATTGTCTTTGTTGTAAGCAAGGGGCTGTCCCTTCATCAGCATCAGAAGGCCCATCAGGTGACCGACCACGCGTCCGGACTTGCCGCGGGCAGCTTCCGGAACGTCCGGATTCTTTTTCTGCGGCATGATGGAGGAACCCGTCGTGAATCTGTCCGGCAGCATGATGTATGCGAAGTTGGTGTTCATCCAGTAGATGAGCTCTTCGGACATACGGGAAATGTGGATCATGATGAGCGAAGCGCAGGAGCAGAATTCAATTGCAAAATCGCGGTCGCTGACGGAGTCCAGAGAGTTCTGAGTCACACCTTCAAATCCGAGCAGTTCTGCCGTGTATTCGCGGTCAATCGGATAGGTGGTGCCGGCAAGAGCAGCGGCACCGAGCGGAGAACGATTGACGCGTTTGCGGCAGTCAGCCAAGCGTTCGCGGTCGCGCTCGAACATTTCGGCATAAGCCAGGCAGTGATGGCCGAGAGTGACGGGCTGAGCAACCTGCATGTGGGTGTAGCCCGGCATGATGGTGTCGATGTTCTTTTCGGCAACCGTCAGCAGGGATTTCTGCAGATGAGAGAGAAGATCCATGATCTGGTCGATCTCATTGCGCAGGTACAGACGAATATCTAATGCAACTTGGTCATTACGGCTGCGGCCGGTGTGAAGGCGCTTTCCGGCGTCTCCGACAAGTTCCGTTAAGCGGGCTTCAATGTTGAGATGAACGTCTTCGAGTTCGAGTTTCCATTCGAAGCGGTTTTCTTTGATTTCCTGAAGAATCTGACGCATTCCGCGTTCGATGTCATTCAAATCTTCTTTGGAAATAATGCCGCATTTGGCAAGCATCTTGGCATGGGCCACGGAGCCTGCGATATCGGCTTCAGCCATACGCTTGTCAAAGTTCACGCTGGCGGTGTAACGAAGGACAAATTCGGCCATAGGCTCAGAAAAGCGTCCGCTCCAAGCTTCTTTTTTGGAGGCAAGCGGATCGGCATGAACTGAGAGAGGATTGTGTTGGGCCATAACTTTTGCAGTCAGTAATGAAAAAGGCCAATTATAGCCAGTAATGACTGAATTGTCGGGTAACGGATTGTCTACAAAAGGTTTTCTTTGTTGTTAGAGGTGGTTTTCGAAAGCGATTGTTAAGACCGGTGTAACGCGCTTCCCGCCCATCTTGATAAACTCCCATTCATTCTTTGTATTTCTCTAAAAAGTTAAAAAATGACTCAGCAAGATCATCTGGTTATTGCCACTCGCGAAAGCCCGCTGGCGCTTTGGCAGGCAAAGTACGTTCAGAGCTGCCTGAAAGAAAAATTCCCCGAGCTTGATGTTCAGCTTTTAGGTTTAACTACCAAAGGCGACAAAATTTTGGATGTCACGCTCTCCAAGATCGGAGGAAAAGGTTTGTTCGTTAAAGAACTTGAAGCCGCTATGCTTGAAGGCAAAGCTCAAATCGCCGTCCACAGTCTGAAAGATGTCCCGATGGATCTTCTTGAGCCGTTCACACTGGCTGCCGTGATGGTCCGTGAAGATCCGCGCGATGCTGTGGTTTCTCATAAATATGCCTCTTTAGAAGAGATGCCGGCCGGAAGCGTTGTCGGCACCTCCAGCCTTCGTCGTGAACTGATGGTTCGTTCCCGTTTCCCGCACCTCAAGGTCGAGATGATTCGCGGTAACGTGGGCACTCGTCTTTCTAAGCTCGACAACGGACAGTACGACACCCTCGTGATGGCGGCAGCCGGTCTGAAGCGCCTCGGTTTGTCCGATCGCATTCGTTCCATTATTCCGCCTGAAGTTTCCCTTCCGGCGCCGGGTCAAGGTGCTATCGGCATTGAAGCGGTTGGAAACGACGAAATGACACAGAAATACGTCGAAGCGCTCAACGACGAAGACACTCGTCTGTGCACTCAGGCGGAAAGAGCGGTTTCCAGAGCACTCGGCGGTTCCTGCCAGGTTCCTTTGGCTGCCTACGCCACGATTGACGACGGTCAGATGTTCCTCCGCGCACTTGTCGGCAACCACATGACCGGTGAATATGTGACGGCTGAATACACGGGCCTGGCAAATGAGCCTGAAGAAAATGCCCGCAAGGTGCTGGATCAGCTGATCGAAAAAGGCGCTAAGCGTCTTCTGAAAGAAGTGCTCGGAAAGTAATGCGCACGATCTTAAACATGAAGCCGGGGCCCGGCGGGCAGCGGCTTCAGGAAGAACTGGAAGCAAAAACGGCCGGTTCGGTTTACTGGCCGGCGTTTACGTTTGATCGTTCGGAAGATTACGAGGAAAGCGTCAAAGAAATTCTCGAAGGAGCTGAAAGAGGCGCGTTGCTGATTCTCGTGAGTCCGACGACGGTCAGCTTCATGAAGGACATTTTTCCTCAGCTTCCTGAATCTGCTCGCTTTGCCTGTGTCGGCGAACCGACCGCTAAAGCTTTGACCGCGGCTTTTCCTGCAGCACACGAAATTCTTTTTCCGCACGGAAGCTCTCTGGAGAGCGGTTCCGAACTGCTTTTTGAACTCCTTTTGGAAGAAGGTCTTCCTCCGGAAGTTGTCCTCATTCGAGGCGACACGGGCCGTCAGTTCCTGATTGACGTGCTGCGGGATAAAGGTGTTCCTGTGACCGTGGCACCTATCTATAAGAGAATCCCGCTGAAGGCTTCAGGCGATCAAAAGAGGTGGATCGGACGCGGAGAAGCGCCGGTGGTTTATCTGACGAGCACGGACGCCATACGAACCCTCGAAGAAAACGTCGGAGGAGACAATGCCGGATGGCTGAAGTCGGCTTTAGTTCTGACGATCCATCCCCGCATTCAAGAGCATCTCTTTGAGGAGGGTTTCAAGAACGTCGAATTAGTGGAGTCCCGCTGCAGCGGACTTGCTGATAAATTGATCTCCTTGGCAGAGTAAGGAACTAACGATTAAAATTAATAGATTATTTCCTAATTAATGAAGGTTGGAAAAATATTATGGATATGAGCAAAATCAGCGCAGGAAAAGACCTGCCGCACGATTTCAATGTTGTGATTGAAATCCCCGCACAGAGCGACCCCGTCAAGTATGAAGTTGACAAAGAAAGCGGCGCTCTTCTGGTCGACCGTTTCATCGGCACTTCCATGCGTTATCCTGCAAACTACGGTTTCATCCCTCAGACCCTCGGCGATGACGGTGACCCCGTTGACGTTTGCGTGATTACTCCGTTCCCTCTGCTGGCCGGATCCGTGATCCGCTGCCGTCCGCTCGGCATGCTCCTGATGGAAGACGAAAGCGGCGGCGACATGAAGATGCTTGCAGTTCCGGTTCAGAAGCTGACTCCGCGCTACAACAAGATTCAGACCATCGATGATGTTCCTGAAGATTATCTTGCTCAGATCCGCCATTTCTTTGAACACTACAAAGATCTGGAAAAAGGCAAATGGGCTAAGGTTTCCGGCTGGACCGGTCCTGAAGAAGCCTGCAAGGTGATCATGAAAGGCGTTGAAGCTTACAACAACGCTAAATAATCTTTCGATCCCTGTTTTTTAGGATGAGACCCGGGCAATTCGCTCGGGTTTTCTATTTTTGGCCTCCGCTGAGCACTCGGACGGCACTTTGTTTTGTATGATCTAGAACATCGGGTTTGGAGTCCGCAATCGATTAGGAGGTTCACGGATGATTGAAAAAGTAGTGGTCTCAATGGCGCAGCTGAATCAGACTGCCGGTGACTTGGAAGGAAACTTTAAGCGGATAGCCGAAGCCGCAGAAAAAGCGAAGCATTCCGACATCTTAGTGACCCCTGAACTTTCTTTGTGCGGATATCCTCCAGAAGATTTATTGTTTTTGGACAGTTTTTTAGAAGACTGTGCAAAGAAACTCAATGAGCTGGTTGAATATTCAACCCGTTTTCCGAAACTGCATATTCTTGCAGGCTATCCCTTAAAAGAAGCCGGCCGTTTATATAACGTGGTCTCCGTCATCCTCAACGGCAAAATTCTCCTTACTTATCGAAAGAAGAATCTTCCCAACTACGGTGTTTTTGATGAAGAACGCTACTTCACGCCGGGCGGAGAAGACGTCTGCACGTTTGATGTCGGAGATACGCGCTTCGGCGTCAATATTTGTGAAGATATTTGGTTCCCGGAAGCACCTTTGCAAGCCAAAGAGCAGGGCGCACAGGTTCTCTTAATCGCCAATGCTTCTCCGTTTGAAGAAGGAAAGGAAGAACAGCGGTTAAATATGGTGCGCCGCCATGTGAACGCCATCGGAATGGACGCCTGCTACGTCAATATGTGCGGAGCGCAGGATGAAATCGTTTTTGACGGAGAAACTTTTGCCTGCTCGGCCGACGAGGTTCTGGCCCGTGCGCCTCATATGAAAGAGTCGCTTCTTTCTGTGGAAGTCAGAAAAGGCAGAATCTGCCGCGGAGAGGATTCCCAGCCGCTGTCTGATTGGGCCGTGCTTTACGAAGCCCTGGTTGTCAGCATGCGGGACTACATCAATAAGAACGGATTTAAGGGTGTCGTGCTGGGCCTTTCCGGAGGCGTGGACTCTGCACTGGTCCTTAAGATCGCGGTGGACGCCGTGGGCAACGACAAAGTGCTCGCCGTGATGATGCCGTCCGTTTATACATCTTCATTAAGCCGTGGTGACGCGGCCAAATTGGCTTCTCGTTTGGGCGTACGCCTTGAGACGATTTCAATTCAGGACGGCTACACGGCATTTGAATTCATGCTGGCCAAGCAGTTCAACGGCATGCCGCACGATGTCACTGAAGAAAACCTTCAGGCACGTATCCGCGGTGTCATTCTGATGGCTATTTCCAATAAGTTCGGCTCGATGGTTGCTACGACCGGGAATAAGAGCGAAATGGCGGTCGGTTATTCAACCCTGTATGGCGACCTGGCAGGCGGTTTCGCCGTGATTAAAGACGTCTACAAGACTCAGGTCTACGCTTTGTGCCGCTGGATTAACGAATGCAGTAAAGAGAATCCGGTTTTCCCGGAAACGATACTGACTCGTGCTCCGAGCGCGGAGCTTCGTGAGAATCAAAAGGATCAGGATTCTCTGCCGGATTACAGCGTGCTCGACGAGATTCTTCGCCGCTTCATCGAAGATCGTGAAGGGCCGGAAGAGATTGTTGCAGCAGGCTTTGACCGTGCCGTCGTCGACAAAGTTTTAAGAATGGTCAGCCGTGCGGAATACAAGCGCCGCCAGTCTCCGATCGGACCTAAGGTGACAAAAGTCGCTTTCGGGCGGGATTGGCGCTTCCCGGTCACTAATAAATACAGACTTTAAGAGTAAAATTTCTGAAAAAATTTCGGGAGAAAAAATGAAACAAGTCGTCGCTATTATCAAGCCCTTCAAACTTGACGAAGTGAGAGAGGCACTCGCAGAAATTGGTGTTCAGGGTATGACCGTGACCGAGGTCAAAGGTTTCGGCCGTCAGAAAGGACATACCGAACTTTACCGTGGTGCGGAGTACGTCGTGGACTTTCTGCCCAAGATGAAGATTGAGTGCGTGGTCGACGACTCGCTGGTCAACATGGCGGTCGAAGCGATTATGAAAACCGCCCGTACCAACAAGATCGGCGACGGAAAGATTTTCGTGATGCCGGTCGAAGAGGTGATTCGAATCAGAACTGGTGAAACCGGAAACGCTGCCGTCTAACAAAACGAAAGACCGATGCCGCAAAGCATCGGTCGAATTTTTTTTCTGCCGGTTAAGGCGCTAAAAGAACATAAACGGCGCCGGCTCCTCCGTCATAAGGCGGCGCCTGTACAAAGGCGAGCACCTCTTTTCGCTGAGCCAGCCAAACCGGAACCTTTTCCTTTAAAACAGGCTTCCGTCCAGCAGAGCCGAATCCTTGTCCGTGGATGATTCGCACGGCACGGTGTCCGGCTTTTCTCTCCTCGTTTAAGAATTCCACCAGAAGCAGTCTGGCTTCCTCCGACGTGTACCCGTGAAGATCCAAGGTACCTTTAACGGACCATGCGCCCTGGTGCAGTTTCTTGGGAACATCGGGCGCCATAGAAGGTGCCCGATAAGACAGCCGTTCATCGGAATCCAGAAGGTGATCGATACTGATGTTGTCGGACAAAGAGTCTTCGAGCACCGCTTTTTCGTCGGCGTAGCGCTGACGAGGAATGGGTGCCGGCTTCGGCATGGCGTGGAAGACTTTATCTTCCCTGCCTATTTTTTTTTTGACTCCGAGTTCTTTCATTGCATTCTCGAACTCGTGAGCTTTAGCCTCAGCCTCTTTACGCTTTTGTTCCTTTTCGGCAGCGATTCGTGCTTCTTCTTCCTGTTTGACTTTCAGTTGTTCCTTCAAGCCCATCAGAGAAGCGAAAGACTCTTTATCGACATTCATTTCTGTTAATCAACCAAACCGTTTGTTTCTAAATAGTTTAAGGCGTCCAGAGCAGCCATACAGCCGGAAGCAGCGCTGGTAATGGCTTGACGGTAAACCTGGTCCTGGCAGTCGCCGGCGGCAAAGACACCCGGGAGGTTGGTGGCCTGAGCAGCGCCGGAGGCAATACCTTTAGTGACGATGTAACCGTGGTTCATCTCCAGCTGGTCTTCGAACATCTTGGTGTTTGGGGAGTGGCCGATGGCAATGAAAACGCCCATAACCGGAATGTCTTCCTTTTCACCCGTCTTGAGGTTGTTCAAACGGACGCCGGTCACACCGGTCTTGTCGCCCAGGATTTCGTCCAGCGTGCAGAACTCGTGGAGAACGATCTTGCCTTCGGCTGCGACGGCTTTAAGACGATCTACCATGATTTTTTCAGCGCGATACTGGTCGCGGCGGTGGATCATGTGAACCTTGGAGGCGATACCGGCAAGATAGATGGCCTCTTTAATTGCGGAGTCGCCGCCGCCGACGATGGCAACTTCCTGGTTGCGGTAGAAGAAACCGTCGCAGGTTGCGCAGGCGGAAACGCCTTTGCCCTTGAATTCTTCTTCACTGGGAAGACCGAGATACTTAGCGCTGGCGCCGGTAGCAATAATCAGAGCGTCGCAAGTGTAGTTGCCGTTGTTGCCGACCAAACGGATCGGTTTTTCGTTCAGATGAGCTTCGGAAATTTCATCGAAAACGATTCTTGTTTCAAAACGCTCAGCATGTTCGAGCATGCGCTGCATAAGTTCCGGACCCATCACGCCTTTGGGGTCGCCGGGCCAGTTGTCGACTTCAGTCGTTGTTGTCAGCTGACCGCCTTGCTCCATACCTGTAATGAGAGTAGGTTTTAAGTTAGCGCGGGCGGCATAAACGGCGGCGGTATAGCCGGCGGGGCCCGAACCGATGATCAAAACTTTACTGTGTTCGGTATTGGTAGTCATGTTCTACTTCCTTTAATATTCACAAATTGTCCAACGATTATAAAGCGTTGGTTTACAACTAGAATTACGGAAACACCATTTAACACATAATGAGCAACTCGATAGAAACCTCCTTCTTATATAGAAATTTCCCCCGGTTTCGGAATAATTCCGAAGACGAGGTCGGCGCCGGAGGAAAACTCTGGGGTCTGGTTCTCTTTTGCGTTTGCGCGGCGGCTTGTATCGCTCTTTCTCTTGTTCTGGGAAGTTATGACTACTCGGATCCGGGATTTTCACGCTTCAATACCAAGCTCCAAGTCAGCAACCTCTTCGGAGTGCAGGGTGCTTGGACGGCCGATCTGTTCTATCTTTTATTCGGCTGGGGCGCCTGGGTCTTTGTTATCGGACTCTTTTATTTTCTGGTTCGCGGCTTAAAACGCCTGCGAGGAAAAAAAGTTTCCGTTTCTCCGATCCCGATGGGTTTCCGTATTTTGGCTTTCTGTGTGTTGGTCCTTAGTTGCTGTGCGCTGTTCTTCCTTCGGTTCCATACTCATTCCGAAGGGCTTCCCGGCACGACAGGCGGAGCGCTTGGAAGCGCGATCGGATCCGAGCTCCTCTATTGGATGAGCCTAGAAGCAGCCACGGCTTTCGTTCTTGTTTTAGTTCTGTTTTGTTCTTCCGTGTTTTTCGGTTTTTCTTGGATGTCGGTCGCGGAACAAATCGGAAGAACTTTTGAGCGTTTATTCCGCAGAGTGGCTTCAATTAAGCAAAGCAAAGAAGATGACGCTTTTGCGAAAGCCTCTATGGAGGAAAGAGAGAAGTCGCTTCAGGAGCGACAAGGGCCTTCTCCCGAACTGCCTGCGCTTCCTGCTGCTTCCGCTCCGGTTGTTCAGCCGCGGGCTGAAGAGATTAAAACTGAGGAACTTTTATTCGCTGATGATAAGGAAGACGAGGTGAAAGGTCCGGATCAATTTAAACCGATTGATTATGAGCGCGATCCGGAAGACTTGGCACCGGCCTCACTCCGCCCTACGTCCGAAAATACCGTTGCGCCGATGGAAAAAGAACCCTTCGATATTGAAGATATCCGCGATGAAGAGGAAAGTGTCAAAGATCTGCCGATCGAAGATCATGTCGTTGAACAGCCAGCCCGGCTGATCGAAGAAGTTCCGGAAGAACCGAAGGAGTTTGTCCTGCCTCCGGTGTCGTTGCTGAACGATCCTCCGTTTGAAGCGGTTCAGGTCAGCAGGGAAGAATTGAACCTGACCTCTCAGCGTATCGAACACATACTTCAAAATTATAAAATTAACGCTAAGGTTCTTTCTGCTCTGCCGGGGCCGATTATTACCCGGTTCAAACTGCAGCCGGCTCCGGGCGTCCGCTCTCGTAAGTTCGTGGAAGTAGCAAAAGACTTGGCTCGCGGCTTAGGACAGCCCAATGTTCGTATTGTAGAGAATATGCAGGAAGCTGACTGTATTGGTCTTGAAGTGCCGAATTCTTCTCAGTCGGTACAGACGATTTATCTGAAAGAAATTATCAACAGTCACCCCTTCCAGTCGAGTACTTCTCCGCTGACCTTGGCACTTGGTAAAGGCGTTGCGGGCGACCCCGTCGTTATTGACTTGGCTAAAGCTCCTCATCTATTGGTCGCCGGTACTACGGGTTCCGGTAAGTCCGTCGGTATCAACGCCATGATTCTGTCGATGCTGTATAAGAATCCGCCTGATAAGCTCAAGCTGATTCTGGTTGATCCGAAGGAAGTGGAATTCAGTCCCTACGAAGATATTCCCCATCTTTTGACCCCGGTGATTACGGATATGGCCAAGGCGGCTCATTGTCTGGCCTGGGCCGTCCGCGAAATGGATCGACGCTACAAACTGCTGAAGATGGCCGGACAGAAAAACTTTGACGGTTACAACCAGCGAATTCGCGAAGCGAAGGAAGCCGGTACTCCGATTATGAATCCGCATGCCCAGCCGCCGATTCCTTTGGAAGAGATCCCGTACATCATTATCATCATCGACGAGTTGGCTGACTTGCTGATGGTTTACGGCAAGGAAGTAGAGACTCAGATCATGCGCCTGACCCAAAAAGCCCGAGCGGCCGGCATGCACATGATTATCGCCACACAGCGTCCGAGTGCTGATATTGTCACGCCGGTGATTAAAGCTAACTGCCCGTCGCGTATCAGCTTCCAGGTCTCCAACCGCTATGACTCGACGACGATTCTGAATACTCCGGGTGCGGAAGAATTGCTTGGTCGCGGCGACATGTTCTATATGAAGCCCAGTGCTCAGTTGCAGCGCATTCACGGTGCATTTGTTCCGGACGAAGAAATTTACCGTGTGACCGAGTTCCTCAAGGAACAAGGCAAGCCGGAATATGTCGATGGTGTGACTGACGCACCTGAGGAAGAAGAGGAAGAGGTTGAAGAAACTTCTTCCGCCCGCAATGAAGGTAACGAACTTTATGACAAGGCAGTTCAGCTGGTTACGACGGAAAATCGCCCGTCTATCTCCTACCTGCAGCGCCGTCTAAACATCGGCTATAACCGTGCCGCCAACTTGATCGAAAAAATGGAACAGGAAGGCGTGGTGTCTAAACCGAACAGTATGGGCAAACGCCGAGTTTTAGTTGGTTCCGGTCCCTCAATGGATTAAACGTTCACACATGAAAAAGGGGCTGTTGCAAAAGTCTGTCGAAAGCAGACTTTCAACAGCTCTTTTTGTATCTGAGGATTTTAAATTAGAAAAA
>PPYF01370551.1_pt1 | contig 20173 bp, 17 predicted proteins | sample 1559871 | NCBI WGS metagenome assembly PPYF01 (sample SAMN08240021, study PRJNA423297) | Human gut metagenome, whole genome shotgun sequencing project. | reverse complement strand
ATCTTCCGTGGCTTATGAAAATGCCGTTTCTTCTCTGTCTTCAGGGAAACCAGAAGCGCTGGCCTCTGCCCAGAAGTTTGCGGCGGAGACGAAAAACACCTACGGGGCGTTTGCTTCTCTGGAACTGGCGCAGGCCTTTGTTGATAAAAACGATCTGGCACAGGCGGAAAAACAGCTGCAGCAAGGCTTAGCCGCTGCGTCTGATGAGAATCTGAAGTCCGTGATTAATCTGCGCCTGGCGCGCGTTCAGCTGCAGATGAAGCAGGCTGATGCGGCGCTGAAAACGCTGGAAGGCGTGAAAGGTGAAGGTTGGACGGCGATTGTTGCTGATTTACGTGGGGAAATCCTGCTCAGTAAAGGTGACAAACAGGGTGCTCGTGCAGCGTGGGAAGCCGGCGCGAAGAGCGATGCATCACCCGCGCTGAGTGAAATGATGCGCATGAAAATTAATAATTTGTCCGTCTGAGAGGGACCCGATGCAATTGCGTAAAGTACTTTTGCCAGGACTGCTTTCTGTCACTCTGTTGAGTGGTTGTTCGTTATTCAGCGGCGAAGAAGATGTTGTTAAAATGTCTCCTCTGCCAACCGTAGAAAACCAGTTTACGCCATCGACCGCGTGGGATGTTTCCGTCGGCAGTGGTATTGGTGATTTCTACTCGAACCTGCATCCGGCCTATGCGGACAGCGTAGTCTACGCCGCTGACCGTAAAGGTACCGTGAAAGCGGTTAACGCTGACGATGGTAAAGAAGTCTGGTCCGTGAATCTGGCGGAAAAAGACGGCTGGTTCAGTCGTAAGCCTGCTCTGCTGTCCGGTGGTTTGACCATTGCGGACGGCCACGTTTACGTTGGCAGCGAAAAAGCGCAGGTTTACGCGCTGGATGCTGGCACCGGTGCGATTGTCTGGCAGACAACGGCGGCAGGTGAAGTTCTGTCTCGTCCAACCGCGAGCGATGGCTTGGTTCTGGTACACACCAGCAACGGTCAGCTGCAGGCGTTGGATCAGAACAGCGGCGTAGTGAAATGGACGGTGAACCTGGATATGCCTGCGCTTTCTCTGCGCGGTGAATCCGCCCCGGCCGTCGCCTACGGCGCAGCCATTGTTGGCGGCGACAACGGTCGCGTGAGCGCGGTGCTGATGCAGCAAGGCCAGCTTATCTGGCAGCAGCGTATTTCTCAGGCTACCGGTACCACTGAAATCGACCGCCTGAGCGATGTCGATACCACGCCGGTTATCGTGAATGGCGTTGTTTACGCATTAGCCTACAATGGTAACCTGACGGCGCTGGATCTGCGCAGTGGTCAGATTCTGTGGAAACGTGAGCTGGGCTCGGTGAATGATTTCATCGTTGACGGCAACCGTATCTACATTGCTGACCAGAATGACCGTATCCTGGCACTGACCACCGACGGCGGCGTAACGCTGTGGACGCAAAGCGATCTGCTGCACCGTTTGCTGACCGCTCCTGCGCTGTATAATGGCAGCCTGGTGGTGGGCGATAGCGAAGGCTACCTGCACTGGATTAATCCAGAAGATGGGCGCTTCGTGGCCCAGCAGAAAGTCGACAGCTCTGGCTTCCTGACGGAGCCGGTTGTCGCTGACGGTAAACTGCTGATTCAGGCGAAAGACGGTACGGTTTACGCGATTACGCGTTAACGTCTGTAGTTTTTCAGCGATGGACGGCTCCTGTTTAGTCAGGGGCCGTTTGCTATTTTTATTGTTACTGATTTTTATGCCCGATGGCGCTTCACTTATCGAGCCTGCCGCAGTTGCGCAGGCCGGATAAGCGAAACGCCACCCGGCAAAGCAAATTGTCAGAAATTTTGAGTATATGAGGCTTTAACATGGTTCCTGTGGTCGCGCTTGTCGGGCGCCCTAATGTCGGAAAATCCACGCTCTTTAACCGCTTGACGCGCACTCGTGATGCGCTGGTTGCGGATTTCCCGGGGCTGACTCGTGACCGTAAGTACGGTCGTGCTGAAGTTGAAGGGCGTGAGTTTATCTGTATCGATACCGGCGGTATCGATGGTACGGAAGAAGGCGTGGAAACACGCATGGCGGAACAGTCGCTGCTGGCGATTGAAGAAGCTGACGTCGTACTGTTTATGGTTGATGCGCGTGCCGGGCTGATGCCTGCGGACGAAGGTATCGCTAAACATCTGCGCGCGCGCGAGAAGCCAACTTTCCTGGTGGCGAACAAAACCGACGGGATTGACCCGGATCAGGCGGTGGCTGACTTCTGGTCGCTGGGCCTCGGGGAAATTCACGCGATTGCCGCCTCCCATGGTCGCGGCGTCACCACGCTGCTGGAAACCGTTCTGCTGCCGTTCGTTGACGACGTCAACCCGCCGGAAGAAGTGGACGAAGACGCGGAATACTGGGCTAAGTTTGAAGCCGAGCAAAACGGTGGTGAAGTTGAAGAACCGGAAGATGACTTCAACCCACAGGATTTGCCGATCAAAATCGCTATCGTGGGTCGTCCAAACGTTGGTAAGTCAACGCTAACTAACCGTATCCTCGGTGAAGACCGCGTGGTGGTTTACGACATGCCGGGCACCACTCGCGATAGTATCTATATCCCAATGGAACGCGATGAGCGTGAATACGTGCTCATTGATACTGCGGGTGTGCGTAAGCGCGGTAAAGTGACTGATACGGTTGAGAAATTCTCCGTTATCAAAACGCTTCAGGCGATTGAAGACGCTAACGTTTGTCTGCTGGTTATTGATGCCCGCGAAGGTATCTCCGACCAGGACCTGTCGCTGCTGGGCTTTATCCTCAATAGTGGGCGCTCACTTGTTATCGTCGTCAATAAGTGGGACGGCCTGAGCATGGAAGTGAAAGAGCAGGTGAAAGAGACGCTGGACTATCGTCTGGGCTTTATCGACTTTGCGCGCGTGCACTTCATCTCCGCACTGCACGGCAGTGGCGTCGGCAATCTGTTCGAATCCATTCGTGAAGCGTATGACAGCTCTACCCGTCGCGTCGGCACGGCGATGCTGACTCGCATCATGAGCATGGCGACAGAAGATCACCAGCCACCGTTGGTACGTGGTCGTCGCGTGAAGCTGAAGTATGCTCACGCCGGTGGCTACAACCCGCCGATCGTGGTTATTCACGGTAACCAGGTAAAAGACCTGCCTGATTCCTACAAGCGCTATCTGATGAACTACTTCCGTAAGTCGCTGGACGTGATGGGGACACCTATCCGTATCCAGTTCAAGGAAGGGGAAAACCCGTATGCGAACAAACGCAATACGCTGACCCCAACCCAGATGCGTAAGCGTCAGCGTTTGATGAAACACATCAAGAAAAGCAAGTAATAGACCGCAGGGTTTATGAGTGCTGAAGAAAAAGCCCGCGTATCGCGGGCTTTTTTATTGGCGCATCTCGCCTGTTTCAGAGGGCAGAGCTGCGCGCCTTTATGGTAAAAAGACGAGGCAGACGATAATGCCTGCAAACGACCGGAGCAGAAAATGAGAACACAGAAACGGTGCCTGGGACATGTCGCGGTGGTGGTCGATGACTACGACCGCGCCATTGAGTACTACACGGATAAACTGGGTTTTATCCTTGTGGAAGATACGCAGCAGCCGGGAAAACGCTGGGTGGTCGTCGCCCCCGGTCCGGAGAGCGATTGCCATATCCTGCTGGCCCGAGCGTCAAACGAGACGCAGGAAGGTTTCATTGGCAACCAGTGCGGCGGTAGGGTGTTTCTGTTCCTCCAGACGGATGATTTCTGGCGCGATTATCATGCTATGAAGTCAAAAGGTGTCCATTTCTGCGAGGAGCCGCGCGAAGAGGAGTATGGCACGGTGGTGGTATTTGAAGACCTGTATGGCAATCGTTGGGATCTCTACCAGAATGCGCAGCCGAAATAAGGCGCTTTGCGGTACTCACCATGAGGGATGCTATCGGTTAGCGTTTGACAGCCGATTCAGCCCCTGTTCAGGTCTGGCATTAGGCTGCTTCTCGCGTAGCTGAAATTTATCGTCCAGACTGATAGCAAAGACATGGTCTGTACAGGCATTGTGCTTTACACTGCGCGCTGCAAAAACTGAGTAAATAAACGATTAAGTAGGCGGTAATGGCGATGAACGGAACGATCACAACCTGGTTTGAAGATAAAGGTTTTGGATTTATCAAAGATGAAAACGGTGATAACCGCTATTTTCATGTGATTAAGGTTGCCAACCCTGAACTGATTAAGAAAGATGCCGCGGTGACATTCGAACCGACGACCAACAATAAAGGGCTGTCGGCTTATGCGGTGAAAGTGGTACCAGAGAGCAAATATATCTATATCGCAGGCGAACGGATCAAACTTACGGCGATCAAATCTTACGTAGTTTACCGTGAAGAAGTGCCTGCTGAGACGCGAATCGATAAAGAAAATGCGGTGCTGTCGGTCGGGGCATTGATGAACAGCATCAAGCCAAAATCGGCGGTGAAGCCGGGCGACATGCGTTCGCTGCAAAAACTGGCTATTACGACCTTCCAGGGAACAACGCTCATTTTCTCGGAAGATGAAATCGATATCGCTGAAACGGTAAAAATGCTGAAGGTCTGAAACCATTCGGACTCACCTGCGTGCCAGAAGCACCTGCGACCCGTTTGCAGATGCTGGCACGCAGGCGACAATTGACATAGACGTTAATCCGGGGAGTAATTTATGAGCCATAAAGTAGACATCAAATATTATGACATCGCCGATGAGTACGCGACGGAATGTGTGAAACCGGTGAGCGATTCAGAGCGTGATGCGCTGGCGCACTATTTCCAACTGCTGCTGACTCGTTTGATGAACAACGAAGAGATCAGCGAAGAAGCGCAGCAAGAGATGGCGCGCGAAGCGGGAATTGAAGAGCAGCGCATTGATGAAATAGCCAATTTCCTCAATGAATGGGGTAACGCCTAAGCTGTTGCTCATGGCTCTGTGCGCGGAGTCAGCATGCCTCTGTCCCAGGCCGGAGTGTTGCCAATATTCTCCACCAGGAAATCGATAAAGGTTCTGATTTTCGGATCCTGGTAGTGCCCGGGATGGTACAGCGCGTACAGACTGTATTCGTTATCTCTGACGCTATAATCCGTCAGCACCGGCACCAAGTCAGAATCGTCCAGCATGTAGGTTGGTAGACTGACAATCCCCTGATGCTGCAACGCCGCGTGCAGCAAGCCAAGCGTGCTGTTGACCTCAATAATACTATTGACCTTTAAAGCGCTAACGTTGCCGTGGTGGTCCCGATAACGCCAGTTGTCTGAAACATTAGGATTAATCAGACAGTCGTGGTGTTCCAAATCTTCCAGCTTTTGCGGGATCCCGCGCTGTTCAAAATACTGCCGACTCGCGCAGTAGACCCAGTTAATCGTGCAGATTTTACGCAGCGCAAAATTCGTGGGCGGATGAGCGGTGATGCGTAGCGCAATATCAAAATTTTCCTCGTTAAGATTGACGTTCTGGTCATTGAGATCGACAGACAGCGTGACGTCGGGGTAATGCTGACGATAGGCGCTGTATAGCTTCATCAAATGGCAGACGCCAAAGGCGATAGAGCAGGTAACCCGGAGCTTGCCCTGGGGATGGTGATTAAACCTAGCGATATTGGCCAATGATTCATCCAACTCTTCCAGCAGGCGCTGAGCGCGGAATAACAGGTATTGTCCCGGCTCGGTGAGGATAAGAGAGCGGGTGGTGCGTTTTAACAATACTACGCCAAGCTGGTCCTCAAGCTGCGCAATGCTGCGGCTCACGGAGGAGGGGGTGAGATTGAGTTTTTGCGCGGCGGCTGAAAAGCTGTGGCACTCCACAACTTTAATGAAAATTTTTAGATGGTGGAATATGGAATAGTTATCAATTTTTGCGGTGAGCTGCGATGTGATTTTATTGGTGGACACGACAATTCTCATTGTTAGATGTAATGGCGGTAGTATTGATTTTTTCGCGACGGTAAAGTGAGACCGTCATCAATTTTTGCGTGGGACGCAAAAGTCTTGTTAGTGATTAACACCGTTGAGCCCTTCTTTAACCGCAGCGTATCCCCTACCATGTATTTCAGTAAATGCAGTAGTTTCGTTTTTTGAGTTTCTATTCTTAATAACACTTATAATAGGAATGCACAAATGGCTGAGATACTCGAAAATAAGTCGAAGAACTTTTATAAATCGGTGCCGTTCACGAAATATGATATCGGCTGGGTTATTCTCTGTATTGGTATGGCAATTGGCTCGGGCATTGTTTTTATGCCAGTGCAGGTAGGGATAAAAGGCATTTGGGTATTTATCGCCTCGGTGGCTATTTCTTATCCGGCAATCTATATCCTACAAAATCTGTATCTTAAAACACTTTCTGAATCTGAAAATTGTCAGGACTATGCCAGCGTAATTACCCAATATCTGGGGCGTAATTGGGGCGTAGGGTTGGGGATTGCCTATTTCCTGATGCTACTGCACGGCATGCTCTCTTACTCACTTGCAGTCACCTTTGATAGCGCTTCTTATATCAAAACTTTCGGCTTAACAGAGGGGTTACTGTCGGATTCGGTATGGTATGGGCTGATCATACTGACCGTGCTGGTCTGTATCGCCGCGCAAGGGGAGCGATTGCTGTTTAAAATATCCGGGCCGATGGTGTGCGTAAAGTTTGGTATTATTGTGGTGCTTGGCGTGGTGATGGTTCCGTACTGGAACCTTAATAATATTTCAGCATTCCCTCCGATGGCCGAGTTTTTCCGCGATGTATTTTTAACGCTTCCATTTACATTATTCTCAATTCTTTTTGTGCAAATACTCAGTCCGATGAATATTGCGTACCGAAAGGTGGAATCGGATAAGCGCATAGCCACCTATCGTGCGATTCGTGCCAACCGCGTGGCCTATATTATTCTGGCAGTAGCAGTACTGTTTTTTGCATTCTCATTTACTTTCGCGATTAGCCATGAACAAGCGGTCTCGGCATTCGAGCAAAATATCTCTGCATTGGCTATTGCGGCACAGGTTATTCCCGGGTCTGTCGTTAAAGTGATGAGCGCATTGCTGAATATTTTTGCCATTCTCACCGCATTTCTGGGGATTTATCTCGGGTTCCAGGAGGCGATTAAAGGCATCGTCACTAACGTTATTACCCGCTTTATTGCCGAAGAAAAGATTAACCAGAAGGTGCTGCATGTCGCCATTAGTATCGGTGTTATCCTCGCACTATGGTTCTGGATCTCAACGAGTTTCTCGATTCTGTTCTTCATGCAGCTTGGCAGCCCGCTGTTTGGCCTGGTGTCCTGCCTGATCCCTTGCTATCTGGTCTATAAAGTTCGTGTTCTTCAACAGTTCAAAGGGCCCGGCGTCTGGTTCATCATTTTCTTTGGGGTCTTGCTGTGTCTATCGCCTTTCTTTAAGTTCTTTGAATAACCGTCGAGGGCTGTCATGACAGGGCAGCCACTGAAATTGATGAGGTAAGTTATGAGTAACCGTTCCACGTCAGATTTTAATATCAGCACCCAAATCACCCAGCTTGGCCGCGATGTGTCGAAACAGGCTGGCTTTGTGAATGCTCCGGTATATCGCGGGTCGACCGTGGTTTTCCCAACCGTCAACGACCTTGAGAATAACCGTGCCGAATTCAATTACGGCACCATGGGCACGCCAACCATCGCCAGTCTGGAAAATGCCTGGAGTGCGCTGGCGGGGGCTGCCGGAACGGTTTTATCCCCCTCCGGGCTCGGCGCTATCGCGCTCTCTTTGCTGACAACGCTTAAGTCTGGCGATCATCTGCTCATGCCGGATAGCGTTTATCGACCTACGCGTCATTTCTGTGCCGGCATGCTCGCAAAAATGGGCATTGAGACCACCTATTACGATCCATGCATTGGCGCGGCGATTGAGACGCTATTCCGCCCCAACACCACCACGCTATTTCTGGAATCACCGGGCTCGCAAAGCTTTGAGATCCAGGATGTCCCGGCAATGACCCGAGTGGCCAAAGCGCATGGAGTAACCACCATCATCGACAACACCTGGGCGACGCCGATTTTCTTCCGCGCCCATGAACACGGCTGCGATCTCTCGCTGGAAGCCGGAACCAAATACCTTGGCGGCCACTCCGACCTGCTGATGGGGTTGGTGTCAGCCAATGAAGCCTGGTGGCCGCAGCTGCGGAAAACCTATGATTTAATGGCGATGTTGCCGGGGGCTGAGGACTGTTTCCTGGCGCTGCGCGGCCTGCGGACTATGCATATTCGCCTCAAAGAGGCAGAAAAACGCGGCCTTGAAATGGCGCACTGGCTTAAATCGCGTCCAGAGGTTTTAAAGGTCCTCCATCCTGCGCTGCCAGAGTGCCCGGGGCACGAGATTTGGAAACGCGATTTTACCGGCTCCTCGGGGCTGTTCTCCCTCGTTTTACAGCCCGAGTACACTAAAGCATGTATTGCAAATATGCTTGATAACATGGGTATTTTTGGCATGGGATATTCGTGGGGCGGCTTTGAAAGCCTGATTATTCCGTTCAACTGCGCCGACTATCGTACGGCCACGACCTGGCAGCCGGGTGGCTTGACGTTACGTCTGCAAATAGGTCTCGAAGATATGGACGATCTGAAAAACGATCTGGCGGAAGGGTTTGACCGATTACGTTCGGCGTTGTGAGGCAATTGGCCATCGCGCGCAATATTTCGCGGTGGCCGTTCACGCATAATAATTCGTGATACCACTTTCCTGTTTATGAGTCAGAGATTATGAATATTGGTTTTGTCGGCCTGGGGGCCGTTGTTGAAACGGCCTGGCTTCCTGCGCTACAGCGGCTGTCTTTACCGGTTTCAACCTTATGGGGGTACGACCTTAACGCACAGCGTACGCTACCCGGCGTGACCCGTTGTGATTCCCTCGCCGCACTACTGGCAAAACCTATCGATACGCTGTGCATCACCACCGCGTCGCTACAGCATTTATCGGTATTAGAAGCGGCGCTGTCCACGCCAATCCCGCGGATTGTGGTCGAAAAACCGGTTGTGGCAACGCTTGGCCAAATTCAGTATCTACGTACCTTGCTCTCGCCGGCTGAACAGGCCTCGCGCGTACTGGCGCTGGATCACTGGATGGCGCGAGACGGCGCATTATGTCTGGCACAGGGCAAAATGGATAAACGCTGGCTGGCAGAAGATCAGGCTGAGCTAACGGCGGCGCCGGTCACGACCCTTGACGATATTGTCGGTATCGAGGGTTTCCTGTTAGAGCCGAGTGGGTTCAATGCCGCTGGAGAGCCGATCGCACTCAACTTTGCCACCGGTGAACCGGATACCCGGCAGTTCCGTCACCCGGATGGGGTGATTGTGGACGTCGGCACCCATGTGCTGGCGATGATGCGCGAAACGGTTCGTTATTTAGGCGGCAACGATACACTACAGCTGAAAGTCCTGCAGGCAAAAGACCGTCTGGGAAGGCCTATCGCCATCGGTGACACGCAAACCGCAGAGGGTGAGGCGCATTTGCAGGGGACACTGGGCGGCCTACCGGTCAACCTGTGGCTCAATAAATATGCCGGCCCCGGCGTTGAACGCAAGGGCATCCGCCTCCATCTACGCGATGGGCGGATGATTAGCCAAAACCGAGGTCCGGGCGGTGAACGGGTTGAATTGATCAGCGGAGAAGGGACGATGCGCTGGACGCGTGAAGGCGCGGTTTACGCCCATTGCCTCGGCGAACATATTTTCGGCGCGAATAGTCTTTTTGCGCGAGCCCCGGCGGAAGTGGCCCGGCTAACCCAGCGGCGAATAGCTGAAGTGGAAGCGTTGTTACAGCTACAGCAACAGCTGCGCGGCGCACACTGAAGCTTGAGTCGTGGTAAAATAGCGGCACAAAACAGAAGAGAAGGAATCGCTATGGAATTCATCTGCCCAATCTGTCAGGCATCGCTGGAAGTGCAGGGAAATCACGCGCACTGCCAGCGCTGCGAAAAAGAATATACCCTTGAGGCGCGTTGCCCGGAGTGTCATCAGCCGCTGGAAGTGTTAAAAGCCTGTGGAGCCGTAGATTTTCTGTGCCAGCACGGGCACGGACTGGTCTCGAAAAAGCGGGTGGAGTGGGCGCCAGTCGGCGAATAACGATTAAGGCGAACCGGGCAGGTTGCCCGGTTATGCTGGCCGATCAGGCCGTCTTCTTACGCGTGCGGGTTTTCTTTTCCGCTGTCACCGTTTTAATTTCACTTTCAACCCAGCCATCTGCCAGCCGAGTCGTTAGCAGATCGCCTGCTTTCGCCTGTTTCGTCTGTTTCAGTACTTTGCCATCGCTGGCGGTGGTGACGCTGTAGCCGCGCGCCAGCGTTGCCAATGGGCTGACGGCTTCCAGATGCGTGACGGCATTACCAAAACGCTCGCGCTGCTCGCTAAGGCGAGCGCGGATATTCTCCGTCAGCCGATATTCCAACTGCTGAACGCGCGACTGCGCGCGATGAATGCGCGGCTGTGGGTTGTGCTGATTCAGGCGTTGCAGCGTGCGCTGCTGGCGCTGATTAGCCTGCTTGATTTGGTTTTCCAGCGCAAAGCTCATGCGCTGGCGTAGCCGCTCCAGCGTCGTTTGCTGGCGAGCCAGACGCAGCTGCGGATGCTGTTGCTGAAGGCGATGGGATAGCTGCGTAAAGCGGCGGCTGCGGTTGGCGAGGTAATAATCCATCGCCATGCCTAAGCGCTGCTGAACGGACTGAATCTGGCGCATCAGCTCCTGCTGATTGCGGCTAACCATTTCAGCCGCAGCTGATGGAGTTGGCGCACGCAAATCACCGACAAAGTCGGCGATAGTCACGTCAGTTTCATGGCCGACGGCGCTCACCACCGGAATGCGGCTGGCAAAAATCGCCCGCGCTACGCGCTCGTCGTTAAAGCTCCACAAATCCTCCAGTGAACCACCGCCGCGGCCAACGATGAGCACATCGCATTCGTGGCGGGCGTTAGCCAACTCAATCGCGCGGACGATTTGCATCGGTGCATCTTCACCCTGTACTGCTGTCGGGTAAATCACTACCGGCAAAGAAGGGTCGCGGCGTTTGAGGACATGGAGAATATCGTGCAGCGCGGCGCCGCTCTTGGAGGTAATCACGCCAATACAGTGGGCCGGGGCAGGAAGCGGCTGCTTAAACTGTGGGTCGAACAGACCTTCAGCCTGCAGTTTGGCTTTCAACTGCTCATATTTTTGCTGCAAGAGCCCTTCGCCCGCAGGCTGCATGCTTTCGACAATAATCTGGTAGTCGCCGCGCGGTTCATACAGCGTGATATTGGCGCGCACCAGCACCTGTTGCCCATGCTGCGGGCGGAACGTGACTCGGCGGTTGCTGTTGCGGAACATCGCGCAGCGCACCTGGGCGTTATCGTCTTTTAAGGTGAAGTACCAGTGACCAGAAGAGGGCTGGGAGAAATTGGAAATCTCGCCGCTAATCCACACTTGCCCCATCTCTTGCTCGAGCAGCAGACGAACCGTCTGATTCAGGCGGCTAACGGTAAAAATTGAGGGGCTTTGTGAGGATAACATGTGAGCGGGATCAAATTCTAAATCAGCAGGTTATTCAGTCGATAGTAACCTGCCCATCGACGAGCGCAAGTATTTTTTTCAGAAAAGTGTAGATGCAATCGCTTACGCTCTGTATAATGCCGCGGCAATATTTATTAACCTCCCAGGTGAGATATTGCCCATGCTACGTATCGCAAAAGAAGCCCTGACGTTTGACGACGTTCTCCTCGTTCCCGCTCATTCTACCGTTCTGCCGAACACGGCTGACCTTGGCACCCAGCTGACTAAAACTATTCGTCTGAACATTCCTATGCTCTCTGCGGCAATGGATACCGTGACTGAAGCGCGCCTTGCAATCGCACTGGCACAGGAAGGCGGCATCGGTTTTATCCACAAAAACATGTCCATTGAGCGCCAGGCGGAAGAAGTTCGCCGCGTGAAGAAACACGAATCTGGCGTGGTTACCGACCCGCAGACCGTTCTGCCAACCACCACTCTGCACGAAGTAAAGGCGCTGACCGAGCGTAACGGCTTCGCAGGCTATCCGGTTGTGACCGAAGAAAACGAACTGGTCGGTATTATTACCGGTCGTGACGTTCGCTTTGTGACCGATCTGAACCAGCCGGTGAGCGTATACATGACGCCGAAAGATCGTCTGGTCACCGTTCGTGAAGGCGAAGCGCGCGACGTCGTGTTTGCCAAAATGCACGAGCGCCGCGTAGAAAAAGCGCTGGTTGTTGATTCCAGCTTCCACCTGCTGGGCATGATCACCGTTAAAGACTTCAAAAAAGCCGAGCGTAAACCTAACGCATGTAAAGATGAGCAGGGTCGTCTTCGCGTTGGCGCAGCAGTAGGCGCAGGCGCTGGCAACGAAGAGCGCGTTGATGCGCTGGTTGCCGCAGGTGTTGACGTATTGCTGATTGACTCCTCTCACGGTCACTCTGAAGGCGTTCTGCAGCGCATCCGCGAAACGCGTGCGAAATACCCTGACCTGCAAATCATCGGCGGTAACGTGGCGACTGGCGCAGGGGCTCGTGCCCTGGCAGAAGCTGGCTGTAGCGCGGTGAAAGTGGGTATCGGTCCTGGCTCCATTTGTACTACCCGTATCGTTACCGGCGTAGGCGTTCCACAGATCACTGCCGTTTCCGACGCGGTTGAAGCGCTGGAAGGTACCGGTATTCCGGTTATCGCTGATGGCGGTATCCGCTTCTCTGGTGATATCGCGAAAGCTATCGCCGCTGGTGCTGCTGCCGTGATGGTGGGCTCTATGCTGGCAGGTACCGAAGAATCCCCGGGTGAAATCGAACTCTACCAGGGCCGTTCTTACAAATCCTACCGCGGTATGGGTTCCCTGGGCGCGATGTCCAAAGGTTCCTCCGACCGTTACTTCCAGAGCGATAACGCCGCGGACAAACTGGTACCAGAAGGTATCGAAGGTCGCGTCGCGTACAAAGGTCGCCTGAAAGAGATCATTCACCAGCAGATGGGTGGCCTGCGCTCCTGTATGGGCCTGACCGGCTGTGGTACCATTGACGAACTGCGTACGAAAGCTGAATTCGTTCGCATCAGCGGTGCGGGTATCCAGGAAAGCCACGTTCACGATGTGACCATCACCAAAGAGTCCCCGAACTACCGCATGGGCTCCTGATAAGTTTCCGCGCCCGGTTTTCACCGGGCGTTTTGTTATTGTTTCACTTGCCTCGGAATTAACGTCAAATGACTGATAATATTCATAAACATCGCATTCTTATCCTTGATTTCGGATCGCAGTACACGCAGCTGGTTGCACGTCGCGTACGTGAACTGGGCGTCTACTGTGAACTGTGGGCATGGGATGTTACTGAAGCACAAATCCGTGAGTTCAATCCGAGCGGTATCATTCTCTCCGGTGGCCCGGAAAGTACGACCGAAGACAATAGCCCGCGCGCGCCAGAATACGTCTTCGAAGCCGGTGTACCGGTCTTCGGCGTGTGCTACGGCATGCAGACCATGGCAATGCAGCTGGGTGGTCACGTAGAAAGCTCCAACGAGCGTGAATTCGGCTACGCTCAGGTTGAAGTGAAAACCGATAGCGCGCTGATCCGCGGTATCGAAGATGCGCTGACCGCAGACGGCAAACCGCTGCTGGACGTGTGGATGAGCCATGGCGATAAAGTTACCGCTATCCCAGATGACTTCGTGACCGTTGCCAGCACCGAAACCTGCCCGTTTGCCATTATGGCTAACGAAGAAAAACGCTTCTATGGCGTGCAGTTCCACCCGGAAGTGACCCACACTCGCCAGGGCCTGCGCATGCTTGAGCGTTTTGTTCGCGATATCTGCCAGTGCGAAGCGCTGTGGACCGCTGACAAAATTATCGAAGATGCGATTGTCCGTATCCGCGAGCAGGTTGGCGATGACAAAGTTATCCTTGGCCTGTCCGGCGGCGTTGACTCTTCCGTAACCGCAATGCTGCTGCACCGCGCTATCGGCAAAAATCTGACCTGCGTCTTCGTTGATAACGGTCTGCTGCGTCTTAATGAAGCCCAGCAGGTTATGGACATGTTTGGCGACCACTTCGGCCTGAACATCGTTCACGTGGAAGGCGAAAAACGCTTCCTCGACGCGCTGGCGGGCGAAAATGATCCGGAAGCTAAGCGTAAAATCATCGGTCGTGTATTCGTTGAAGTATTCGACGAAGAAGCGCTGAAGCTGGAAGACGTGAAATGGCTGGCGCAGGGGACTATCTATCCTGACGTTATCGAATCTGCCGCTTCCGCAACCGGGAAAGCACACGTCATCAAATCTCACCACAACGTGGGCGGCCTGCCGAAAGAGATGAAGATGGGGCTGGTTGAACCGCTGCGTGAGCTGTTCAAAGATGAAGTGCGTAAAATCGGTCTCGAACTGGGTCTGCCGTACGACATGCTGTACCGTCACCCGTTCCCGGGTCCAGGTCTGGGCGTACGCGTACTGGGCGAAGTGAAGAAAGAGTACTGCGACCTGCTGCGCCGCGCGGACGCTATCTTCATCGAAGAACTGCACAAAGCCGACCTGTACAACAAAGTAAGCCAGGCATTCACCGTGTTCCTGCCGGTTCGTTCCGTTGGCGTGATGGGTGATGGCCGTAAGTACGACTGGGTGGTTTCCCTGCGTGCGGTGGAAACCATCGACTTTATGACCGCTCATTGGGCGCACCTGCCGTATGACTTCCTGGGACGCGTATCCAACCGCATCATCAACGAAGTGAACGGCATTTCCCGCGTGGTTTATGACATCAGCGGCAAGCCACCGGCAACGATCGAGTGGGAATAATTTCCCCACTGCGTTAGCGTTAAAAACCCTCTGCCCGGCAGAGGGTTTTTTTATGCCTGTGATTCCCTGCGGCGCATAAACATCAGGCTGGGTTCGGATCCCGGCACATCATCAATTTCCCGGACCAGCGTCAGGCCACACTTTAGCAGTACTTTCTGCGAGGCATGATGGTTCTTGCGCACGATACCCACGACTTCTTCGAGCTTTAAGGTATTGAATGCATAGTCAATGGCCAGCAGAGAAAACTCCGATGCCAGCCCTTTGCCCCATGCTTCCGGGGCGAAACGATAGCCCAGATTGTTGACCGTGCAGTCGGGGTATTCCACGATACGCAGCCCGCCAAAGCCGATAATATGTGAGGGATGGTTATGCAGACTAATGGCCCAGTTGCCGAAACCATAATTCTGGAGATGCTCAAGCCATCCGTCCAGCACCCGACGCGAGTGCGCGATGTTGGCATGTGGGCCGGCAGGGTTGAACATGTTAGTGGCCGGATCGCCGTAAATTCGAAACAGCGCGTCGATATCGCTCGCTGCCGCCGGACGGAGGAGGAGGCGTTCTGATTGCAGGTGCATGGTGATTATCCTTGTCGATAAGCGTGGTTTTCCGCATCGTTTTTTAGGCGACTAGCCTGGCATATCGCTACTGACACTGCCAGCCCTGCGGCGATCAACGCTAGCGTCGCTGAGACCGTCAGCGCCCCCTGGATCCCTCTATTTTGGTTCAGCCATGCATAGGCGAAGGGGGAAACCGCCGCCAGCAGTTGGGCGGGGATCAGCAGGGATCCGGTGCGTCGGGCATACTCCTCAGCGCTGAACAATTGTAGAGGCAACGTGGCTTTAAACACTGTTGTCAGGCCATTTAGCGCCCCGTAGCTAAACACAAATCCCGCAGCCGCCCAGGCAAGATGTGTACTGCAGATGCCGAGCATAAAGCAGAAAGGGATGAGCAATGTGGTGAACAGCGTGAGCCTTAGCGGCGTGAGCCTTGAGCCGGAGGCAACTTCAAGAAAACGAGCCCCGGTCTGCCCGACTCCCCACAGTATACCGATGGTGACGGGCAGGCCGTGGGCGGCGATAAATTCCGGTAGATGCGTTGAGGTGCCGTTAGATATAAACGTCGCCAGCGCGATGAGCGCGGCATAGAGTAAGCCAATACGACGGTCCTGGGGGGAATTTCGGGACGGAGCGCGCGCAGGAGCAGGCGGAAGCTTTTGGTTGGGTAACCATGCTAGCAAAAGGGCGCTACACAGCCCCAGCAGGCTATACACCAGCAGCGCCTGACGCCAGTGGAGGACCGTCAGCAGAGTCGTACCGAGCGGCCAGAACAGCGCAGAGGCGAGCCCTCCCGCTAATGTCACGCGGGAGATAGTTAATCTGGCTCGTTGGCCGTAGAGATTCACCAGTGCGGCGAACAGGCTATCGTATAGTGCCAGGCGCATGCCGACGCCGGTAATTAACCACGCGAGGTACCAGCCAACCAGCGTATCGCTAACCGACATCATCAGACATCCACTGGCAATCAACAGCGTTCCACAACGCAGTACGCGCTGGCCGCCAAAATGGGCCAGCAGCCGGGCAACCCAGGGCGAAATTAAGGCCATCATCAGCATCGCCAGCGTGAGCCCGAAGTAGATATGGGTTGGCTGCCAGCCGGTATCTTGGGCGATAGCACGAGCGAAGGTGCCCGGCAGGTAAAATGAGATCCCCCAGTTAATCAGTTGATTACCTCCGGCGGCGAGGGTTATGCGAAGCGGAGCGGCAGGTTTATTCATGAAATTCTCGCACGTTATACAGTTGCTGGCAGCATAACGCGCGCGTTATTGTGCAGGCAGGGCCCTCCGTTTATGACCTTGATAAGAGAAACTTTGAATGACAACGCTGAATCTGGGAAATCTCGCGACCTTTCGTCTGGTGATACAGCGCGGCAGCTTTTCAGCGGCGGCTGATGTGCTAGGGATTTCGCAGCCAGCCGTCAGCCTACAGGTGCGCCAGTTAGAGCAATTTCTTCAGGCCCGGCTGATTGAGCGCACGGGCCGAGGAACCAAGGCGACAGCGGCTGGCATGGCGCTGTTGCTTCACGGTGAACGTATTGAACAGGCCGTCAATGACGCCGTCCAGTCTGTCGATGCCTGTCGCGAGAGCGTCAGCGGTTCGGTGTCGCTTGGCACCGGAGCGACGGCCTGCATTCACCTGCTCCCGCCGTTATTACAACGGCTTCGTGAACGTCATCCGCTGCTGGCTGTCGGCGTGACGACGGGGAATACGCCGGAGATCGCCCGAGCGATAGAAGAAAATCGCCTCGACCTTGGGTTAGTGACGCTGCCGGTGAGCGGGCGAAATCTGGAGGTGATGCCCGTCCAGAGGGAGGAGTTTGTGCTGGTTATCGCCGAGCAGCACAAGTCTCAGGTTATGCAGGCTACGCCTACTGAGCTGGAAGCGTTGCCGCTGGTAGCCTTTGAGCAGGGGAGCGGCACTCGAGATTTGATTGATAGTTGGTTTCAGCAGGCCGGCTTTCAGGCGAGGCCAGTGATGCAACTGGGGAGCATTGAGGCCATTAAACGTATGGTGGGCGCCAGATTGGGCTACAGCATTATTCCCAGAATGGCAGTAGAAACGCCTCGCGATAGCGAAGGTCTATACGTTTGTTCACTGACGCCACCGTTATATCGTCAACTGGCCTTGGTCATGCGCAAGGACAGAGCCCTCAGTAAAGGGATTGCTGAGATTGTGCGCTTATTGCAGGAAGCCCAATAAGCGCAAGACCGCGTGCTCTAATCCACTCTCTGTAGCAACGCTGGCGCTTTAGCGGCAATGTTTTCGACGCGAACATCCATATGCGGGTAGGGCAAATCAATATGGTTAGCGTCCAGCGCCTCTTTGATTTTTTCCAGCATGTCGTAATAGGTATTCCAGTACTCAGCGTTGGCGACCCATACGCGCACGTAGAAATTGAGCGAGGAAGGCGCAAGCTCTCCCAGGCGTACAACGAAACCGCGGTTGCGGTCGATTCGCTTGTCCTGCTCAATAATCATCGTAATGACTCTTTTTACGTCGGCAATGCAACTGTGGTAGCCGACGCCGATTACCAGATCGATACGACGAAATGGGTGGCGAGAATAGTTGATGATATTATCAGCGATTATTTTGCCGTTTGGGATCACTACCGATTTACTGTCACCGGTCAGCAAAGTGGTTGAAAAAATATGCACCTTTTCAACCGTCCCGATGATGGTACCAATCTGTATGATTTCACCTGCGCGGAAGGGACGTAAGGAGACCAGCATGACGCCCGCTGCGAAGTTAGACAACGAGCTTTGTAATGCCAAGCCAATAGCCAGACCTGCGGCGCCAATCACTGCAATGATTGAGGATGTTTCAATGCCAACACGGCCAAGCGCGGCAACGGTGAAAAATGCGAGCGTGATATAGCGGACCAGAGCGGTAAAAAACTGCACGATCGTGATATCGACGTTTCGTTTTATCAGCAGTGTCTCCAGACCATGAGCGAGCAGGCGAGAAATAAACTTACCGACAAACAATAAAATGATCGCGGCAACAATGCTCCAGCCGAACTGGATGACCGCGTCCCCGTGTTCAAAAACCCACTCAATACTGCTTCTTATTTTCGGGAATAATGCAAAACCGCTCATGGTGTTACCTTGCTATATTTAAAAAATATATATAAATATTCAATTAAAAATTAAGTGACGTGCGCAAAAAATAGCAATATATACGTCGCTTATATTTTCAGTCGTTATGGGTTAGCGGCTATTCGTGCCGTGTGGATGTTTTTATGTCCGTTAAATAGCAACGTAAAAAATCTGCAGAATGGTGCGGTTAAGCGAGAATAAAAGATTGTGTTATTGTGCGAAAAAAGGGGGCAGGCAGGTGCGAAAGCGCACTGGACAAAAAGGGGAAAGTACTCAAATCCCTTACCGGATGACTAAATGCTCTTCTATTAGCCATCCGGTAAGGAATCTTGATGCGGAAAGATTACTGGGGGTTAATGCGATCAGCGATTGTCGTTCTGTGTGGGGGGAGTCTGCTGGGACAGGCTGTTTTGCTGGGTTTCTTTTTTGTCCTGGTGATGATGCCACGCACCGATAGAGGAGTAGACAAAGCGCCCGAAGAAGAAGATAAAACTGATAAGCAGTATGATTCGGATCATGCGACCGTTGAATTGGTGTCGTTTTCGTAGGCTGGTAACCTGGCTCACAAAGGGGTCCTTTAGCAATACCCATAGACGGGCGATTGCTACATTAAGGCACAGAGTAGCGTAAGGGTCAATTGGATTGAATGTAAAAAACCGTCAGGAGAAATATTAATTAATGTTATGTAAGATATTACTTATATTCACAAGCGTAAAAATATACCTGCGTTAATCCACGAAATGACCATTAATTATTTAGATGTACGTATCTTTTTTGACGCATATCAAGCATCATTCGAAACTGCTAACTAAAATATTTTCCCTGACCCGCGTATTATCATATCTCGCGGACTTTTTAAGCCAGGGAGGATGCCTGTCTAAAAATACCCAGCAGGATTTGGGGTATCCGTTGAGTATCTATGAATCTCTGTAAATGGTATAAGCAATATCGTGATTGTTGGTGGGGATTACCCCTGATTCTGCCTCTTTTGGTATTGCCAATAATTAAAAGCGCAAATACATACACCTATGTTGGCGGCGGCAAGACCTATCTTTATTACCTACCGTTACCTTTTCTGCTGTGCATGATGCTGTTTTTTGGCTGGAAAGCGTTACCTGGCCTGATTGCGGGCATCTGCTGCTATCTCACGCGCGATCTGCGTACGGCCGAGGAAGTCGGGCTTACGCTGCAATTTCTTATTCCAACGCTGGTGGCGTGGGGCGGCTATCAATATTTTAACGGCGGGCGAAAAATGATTTCGCACGGCGATACGCGCTTGATGGCGCATCGATTATTCTGGCAGATGTTCGTACCTGCCTCGCTGTTTATGTTCCTGATACAGTTCACGCTGTATATCGGTGTGTACCCGAGTCTAAGTGAGATGCAGCTGACTTCGCCGTTGACCGAACGTAACCTTATTAACTATCAGTCGCTGCTGATGGGTTATCTGACCGGCGTACCGTTGTGCTACCTGTTGATACGGCTTATCCGCAATCCCTACTACATCCGCAGCTTTATCTCCCAGGTGCGGCTTGATTTTGATACAAAGGTCAAATGGCCGGAAATCCTGGTGTGGGGCACCGTGGTGCTGGGGATCTTTTCGATGCTGATGATGCCCTTGAGTAAAACCAGTACGATTTTCAGTACCAACTACACCATTTCCCTACTGTTGCCGGTTATGCTGTGGGGCTCAATGCGCTTTGGCTATCGGTTTATCTCGATTGTCTGGACGCTGATGCTG
>PPYF01027641.1_pt1 | contig 20180 bp, 13 predicted proteins | sample 1559871 | NCBI WGS metagenome assembly PPYF01 (sample SAMN08240021, study PRJNA423297) | Human gut metagenome, whole genome shotgun sequencing project. | reverse complement strand
ATAAAATTCTTCATGTTCAGGCTGGCCGCACTCTATTCCTGAGACACCGTCCGCCCACCGGGAAAATCCGCTGACCCCTATTTTAGCTAAGTTAGCTATCTTAGATGGAAAAAGAGCGCCGCGCGGCCTGAGGCCGTGCGGCGTTATGTTGTCGGGGTGAAAGGATTCGAACCTTCGACCCCCTGCTCCCAAAGCAGGTGCGCTAACCGGACTGCGCTACGCCCCGATAAACAACACCGCAAAGATACGAATTATTTGCGGTGTGTGCAAATATGGCGATCAGTGACGGACGATGCGTATGAGCCACTGCTCGGGGGTATCTTCGACGTATTCCACGGGAATTCCGGCGTCGGTGAGGCGTGTTGCCATCTCCTGGGCGGGCGGAAGCTGGTGGGCGTGGATTCCGAGCTCGGCATTGGCGGCGTTGGCGGTGTCGCGTCCGCAGCTTTGGGCGAGTGTGACCGAGCCGGCGCCGGCGAGATTGTGGTAGTAGAGACGCATGATCGTTTCCATCGGCTGTTCGAGATGGGGCAGAACGTCAAGAAGAATCACGCGGTCATAGAGCGAGTGGACGGGGTCTTTCTCGATGTCGGTCAGCATGAAGCGCACGGGCAGGGGGAGGCCGGCGTGTTTGTCGTGGGCCACGGCGAGCATTTCCGATGCGATGTCGACGGCGTCGATGTTGCCGAAGGGGCCTATTGATTTTGCGAGCAGGGGCAGGAGGGTGCCTGTGCCTGTTCCGACGTCGAGCACAGTGTCGCCGCGGTGAACTTTTGCGAAGTCGATGATATGTTGCAGCTTGGCGTTGTCGGGGCGGTTGGGGCGCTCGTCGTAGCCGGCTGCTACGGAGTTGAAGAATTTAGCGGTTGAAGTCATTTGGCGAATGTGTTATAATTTTGGGATAAAGGTAGCCAAAAAAATCCAAACGGGCGCCAGCTTTTTAGATTTTTTAGAGGTGGATGGAAAAAGAAAGGGCGCCCGGCGAGGGGCGCCCTTGAGCGGCACGGGGCCGCGGGAAGTGCTTATTTCACGAGGATCTTTTCAACTTTGTTGCCCTGACGGCGGATGACGATCTGGCCGGGAGCGGGCTCTTCGAGGCGAACGCCCTGGAGGTTGTAGTATTCAACCGGGGTTGTGTCGATGGTGACAACTTCTTCGATGCCGCTGCTGGTGACATAGGTCACTTTGATAGAGGTGCACGAGGGGTTGAAGGTTGTGCCAGACGAGTTGGGGTTGCTCTTGAGGAAGTGGAAGTCAACCGAAGCGGCTTCGCCTGTCCAGATGTTGTCGGTGAGGGTTCCGGTGCTGGCGGTCGAGTTCTCGAAGTTCGAGGTGTACTGGCAGACGAACTCGATGCGTTTCAGGGTGACACCTGTTCCGGCGATAGTGGCGGTGTTGTCGCCGTAGAAGCGGAGGTCGGTGACATTCTTGGACGAGGTGAACACGCGCGGGGCGTTCTTGTCGTTGGTGCCGCGGCTGAGGGTTATCGAGGTCTTGCCGGCGGTGAATGTGCGGCCGTCAAGTTCTATGCCTTCGCCCGAAGCGGGAGCTTCGAAAGGATCGCTGAGGGTTGTCGGATCCTGGAAGTTGTAGGTGGCAGTCTCTTCGGTGGGCTGGACGGGGCCGGGTTCGCCGCCTTCGCCGTAGGTAACGATGACTTTCTGCATCGAGGGCGAGTATTTGCCCTGCGAGTCTTTGGCCCATGAGAAGGTTACCGAGGTAGCGTCGCCTGTCCAGACAGCGTCGGCGAGCGAGCCGCTGTCGGCCTTAGAGTTGTCGTAGTTGGCGGGATAGGCTGTCACGAACTCGATGCGGGTGATCGAAGTGCCGTTGGTAGAGCTGATGGTTGTCGAACCGCCGTTGTAGACGCGGAGTTCGACTTCGCTCTCTTCTTTCGACTTGTAGAGGCGCGGCGAGGTGTTGTTCGTGCCCTTGTCGTTGACGAGGGTGATGACACCCGAGGTGAAGGTCACTCCGTTGACGTCGACAGCGTTATCGGCGCCGGCGCCGGGCATCGACTGTGCGGGGCTGAGCGAGCCGGGCTGGGTGAAGTCGAATGTAGCTGTGTTGTCGCCGGGGTTGACGGGAGTGCCGCCGTTGTCTTCGAAGCGGGTGGGGAAGAGGACAACCTCGATGTTGTCGCCGATCTTGGTCTTGCCGATGAAGCCGTAGATGTCGGCGTCGTCAGCGGCAGCGACGTTGGTCACGGTCTTGCTCCAGCGGTTCCATAGGGTGAAGGTGGCTCCGTCGGCGGTAACGGAGAACTGGCGGTCGGTTTCGGTAGCTTCGACTTTAGCGCTTTCGAGGCGGACATAGTGGAGAAGGTTGGCGTCGGTCACCTTGTCGCCGGTGATGAGCTGGGGAGCTTCGGGAGCGCCGTCGTAGCCCTTGGCGAAGGTCGAGGCAACGGGGATGATTTCGGGCATTCCGTTGTATTCCTCATAGTGGCCGGTGGCGCCGGCTGCGATAACCTGGCCGTTGGTGTATTCCTGAGCTACGTCGCCATAGACGAATCCGTAGGTGTCGGCCTGCTTGACGAAGAGATCCTTGCCGTTCTGGTAGAGGACTGTCAGAGCAGCGTTGATGGCCTCGTCGGCAGCGGGCTTGGCCTGCATCCATTCGGCGAGCGAAGAATAGCCTTCGCCGGGCTGGGGAGGATTGGGGGTGTCGCCGCCGCCCTTGACGAAGATTTCGATCTTCGAGATGCGGATCTGTCCGGCTTTGGTGTCGCCGTCTTCGCCGAGAGTGGCTTTCTCACCGACGGTGAAGGTGATCGACGAAGCGTCGCCGGTCCATGTCATCTCGGTGTCGCCCTTGGCCTGAGCAGCAAGAGTGCCTACAGAGGGAGTGAATGTAGTGTAGCGGTATTTGGCATCTTCGGCGAGGGTGAAGACGATCTTCTCGATTTCCTTGCCCGAGATTGTCAGGTCGTTCTTGGCGTAGAGGCGCAGAGCTGCTGTGGCATCGTGGTACTGCGGGTTGGTCGAACCGCCGTTGTTGACAGCCTTGGCGTTGATACCGTCGACTGTAACGTCGAGAGCGTTGGCCGAGTGGTTGGCATAGACGATGGTGACGTTGGTGGGCTGGTCGGGATTGTCGGGGAGTTTGTCGCCCTTGACAGTGATCAGATAGAAGGCCGAGCCGGCGAGGTAGCTGGCGTTGGCGGGCGAAGTAGCCGTTACCATGGCGTTGCCCGGGCCCATGAGGGTCACAGCGCCGGAGAGAGCGTCGACAACGACGGCATCGGTGTTGTTCGAGGTGTAGAGAACCTCAACGCCTTCGGGCTTGGTCAGCACGGGAGCGGTGAAGGCTTTGCCGACTTCGGCTTCAACGACGCCGGGAGTGAAATACATGACAGGTTCCTCGCGGACAACGGGCTGGTCGGGAGTCGGAGCAGCCTCGACGGTCAGCGAATACTGGGCCGAGCCGGCGAGATACTTGTCGTTGGCGGGGGTTGTGGCTGTGATGATGGTAGTGCCGGGAGCCACTAGAACGAGAGCGCCGTCGGTGCCGTTGATGACGGCTACCGAAGAGTTGCTCGAGTTATAGCTGACGGCGGCGTCGGTAGCCTTGACAAGCACGGGGGCTGTGAAGGTCTGGCCCATGACAGCCTTGGCGGTAGCGGCCGAGAAGGCGAGTCCTGCGGGCTTGGGAGCTTCGGGCTGGTCGGGATCGACGGGGGTCGAGGCGGCTTTGACGGTCAGCACATACTGGGCCGAGCCGGCTTCGTAGGCGGCGTTGGCCTCAGAGGTGGCCATGATGGTAGTTGTGCCTTCGGCAAGGGCGGTGACGGCGCCGGTGGCGGCGTCAACGGTGGCAACAGCGGGGTTAGAGCTTGTGTAGCTGACGGGAGCTGTTGTTGCGAAGGTCAGAGTAGGAGCGGTGAAGGCTTCGCCGATGGTAGCCTCGGCGGTAGCGGCCGAGAACTCGAGGCCTGCGGGGAGCAGGACAACAGCGGCGGGTTCGCCGTAGATGAAGGGAGCGGTGCCTTTCTCGTCGGTGTAGACGCCGAAGGAGGTGAAGGTGCCGTCGCCGAAGCGAACGGTGTAGCCGTTAGTGGAGATTGTGAACGAGCCGTCAGCTGCGGGGGTCACTGTCCATTCGTAGGTAGCGTCGGGAGTGGCGTCGGCTTTGCTGACCTGGAAGCTGGTGTAGGTACCGCTCTGATAGAGGTAGCGGCCCGAAGTCTTTTCCTTGAGGTAGAACTTGCCTTCGGAAGCGTTCTCGAGAACGTAGAGGTTGTCGTCGGCAACTTTGATGGCGCCTTCGGCGGGAGTAACCTCTGTCGAGCTCATGTAGCCGTAGTTCTTCGAAGCGGCGAAGGCGGTGCCTGCGTAGGTCTTGCCGTCTTTGACGCCGACGAGGGCGAAGGGAGTACCTGCTGCAATGGCCGAGAGCTGTTTGTAGCTGTAGGTCTTGACGGCGGTGAGGGTGAGGGTAGCGATGCCGCTGGCCTCTTTGCCTTCGGCCTGAGCCATAGCCTTGATGACGAACTGCTCGCCGTTGGCGGTAGCGGCGGGAACGTCGATACCGGCAGCGGTGTAGACTGTCGAGGCTGTAGTCGGGTTGGTGCCGTCGGTGGTGTAGTAGGCGGTAGCGCCTTCAGCCACGTTGAGCTTGACGTTGACAGCGTCCCAGTAGGTAGCGGTAGCGCCGGTGTAGCCTTCGAAAGTCGGAGTAGCGGTTACGTTGGCGGGAGCTTCGCCTGTGAAGTTATAGGCCGAGACAGAAGCGACGCCGTTTTTCGACGTAGTAGTGTTGGTGACTTTGACGCTGACGCGGTAATAGCAGTTGGCTTTAGGTTCCGGAATGGCCATCTCCACGCTCGTGTTATCGTAGCTTGAAGGTAGAGTGGCTGTTACCTTTGTTGTCGAACCGGCGGGGAAAGAGCTGTCGGCAGACACTTCGACGAAAATTTCGTCGATTGACCCATTGGCAGTTGATATCACGTCGACGGCGACTTTGCTAACTGCTATGGACAGCTGCTTTTGAGAGGTCAATTCAGAGGTTGTCTCACCGGTTGCGGTTGAGGATGCTTTTTTACCTCCGATTTTAATATATCCCCAGCCGTTGCTGTTGTTTGCGGCATTAGTGATTTTCCAATTACCATCATTGGAAGTCATGCTTGATGAGTAATTGGTCATGTTTGGCCATGTTGGATTATCCTTTGGAAAATCCACCTTGACCGTAGTGTCCGCAGCCCAAACGGCGGTGAAGCCGATCAGACATAAGAGCGTTAGTAAGAGTTTTTTCATGAAAAAAATATTTGGTTAACTTATAGATGAATAATCCCGATAGGCGATAGTCACCGCAAAGTTATAAAACGCTGTCGAAATTTTCAAATATTCGGGGAGAGATTTCAGCTGAAAATTCGGCAAATTTAATCTAAATTTAATCTGAGCCGGGCAGCGCGCTAAAATAAGCCCTATAGGCCATATAGACCCTATATTTATAAGCCTTATAAAAATTATAAATCTTATAATCCCCAGCGAGCGACAATTATTGTGTTTGACAACATATTGTTTGGCTATTTCGTCGAAAAGTGTTACTTTCGTAGCCGACCCGCGAACCGGGCCTGTGTCTATTCTTAACTTCTAACCTTTAACTGATTGAATGAGTTACCTTAAATTTGATAAAAGCCTGATGATTAATCTCGAGCAGTCGCTCCGCAAGGAGATGCTCCGAACCAATCAGTCAGGCGCTTATCACTGTACTACGGTCGTTGACTGCAACACGCGCAAGCAACACGGCCTGCTGGTAATCCCCATCAAGGAATTCGGCAATACGAGCCACGTGATGCTTTCGTCGATGGATGTCACCGTTATTCAGCACGGCGCGCCGTTCAACCTCGATCTCCACCGCTATCAGGGGGGTGTCTACTCCCATCAGGGGCACAAATATATCCGCGAATATGACTGCGAGAGCGTTCCGCGGACAACCTATCGCGTCGGCGGTGTCATTCTGACCAAAGAGAAAATCTTCATAAGCCACGAAAACCGTCTGCTGATCCGCTACACCCTCGTCGAGGCCCATTCGCCGACAATGCTCAGGCTGAGGCCCCATCTGGCTTTCCGCGAGGCGAACGCCCTCGTGCAGGCCAACGACAAGCTCAATCCGGAGTGTCCCGAATGCGCCAACGGAGTTTCGGCGTGTCTCTATCCGGGCTATCCGCGGCTTTACATGCAGTTCAACCACCGGCCTGAGTGGCACTACGAGCCGAACTGGTATAACGGCTTCGAATATGTCAAGGACATGGAGCGCGGCGTCCCCTACGTCGAAGACCTGTGGGTTCCGGGCTATTTCGACATCCCTATAAAGAAAGGTGAGTCGATAATCTTCTCGGCCGGCGTCAGCGAGATTCAGCCGCGTCAGCTCTCGAAGATGTATGAACGCGAGATAGCGTCGCGCACGTGCCGCTCGTCGTTCTTCAACTGCCTGAAGAACGCCGTGAAGCAATGCTATATCAAGGAGGACGACAAGATGTATCTCATCTCGGGTTTCCCCTGGGGCAAGATTCTTGCGCGCAACACCTTCATGGCGCTTCCGGGCGCTACCATAGCCATAGACCATAAAGATGACTATCACGCCATAATGGCCACCGCCGCCGAAGAGCTCGAACGGTTCATGGCCACGGGCGAGACTGTCGGCAACCGCATCGCCGGCATCGACCTGCCTGACATTCCGCTATGGACGCTGTGGGCGCTCCAGCAGTATGCCCGCTCCTACGGTTATGAAGAGACGCGCGAGCGTTATCTCGGACTGGTGGCAGGTCTCGTCGACTACGTTGCCGAAGGACGCCACCCGAATCTCTTTATCGACGAGCGCGGAATGCTGTCGACCGACGGCTCGGTGACTCCTGTGTCGTGGATGAACGCCGCTCTCGACGGCAAGCCCGTAGTGGCCCGCAGCGGCTATCTGGTGGAATTCAACGCGCTATGGTATAACGCACTGGTGTTCGCCTCGAAACTCGTCGAGGAAGTTTCGGAGATGGCCGAGGCCGCCGGGCGCTGGACGGCGCTCGCCGAAAAGCTCAAGCCGGCGTTTACCGACACCTTCCTCAACGACTACGGCTATCTCTATGACTATGTCGACGGCACCTACGCCGACCCGAGCGTGCGCCCCAACATGGCTGTCGCCATCGGACTCGACTATTCGCCGCTCGACCGCCGACAGCGCAAGAAAGTGCTCGACGTCGTCACCCGCGAACTGCTGACCCCGAAAGGGCTGCGCACACTGTCGCCAAAGAGCTACGGCTACCGCCCGTTCTATCTCGGCTCGCCCTACGACCGCGAGATGGCGCTCCACAACGGGCCGGCGCGTCCCTGGCTCATGGGCTTCTACGCCGACGCCTACCTGAAAGTGTTCGGTATGAGCGGAGTGAGCTATATAGACAGAATGCTTATCGGCTTCGAAGACGAGATGGGCAACGGCTGTGTAGGGTCGCTGAGCCAGCTCTACGACGCCAATCCGCCCTATGAGGGACGCGGCGCCATCAGCCACGTTACCAACGTTGCCGAGATTCTGCGGACCCTGCGCACTCTGAAGAAATTAAACCCGTAAAACACTCCACACTTCCGCTAAATGAAAGCTCTAATGTTCGGGTGGGAGTTCCCACCGCATATTCTGGGCGGTCTCGGCACCGCCAGCTACGGCCTCACTCGCGGCATGTGGCAGTGTGGCGACATGGATATAACCTTCGTCATCCCCAAGCCCTTCGGCGACGAAGACCGCCACTTTGCCAACATAATCGGCACAAGCCAGACTCCGATAGCCTGGCGCGACGTCGACCGCGACTATGTCGAGCAGCGCATCGGGCGCGTCATGTCGCCCGACCTCTACTACCGGCTGCGCGACCATATCTACGCCAACTTCGACTATATGCGCACCAACGACCTGGGATGTCTCGAGTTCTCGGGCCGCTATCCCGACAATCTTGTCGAAGAGATCAACAACTATTCGATCTGCGCAGGCGTCATAGCCCGCACGCTTGATTTCGACGTCATCCACAGCCACGACTGGCTGACCTATCCGGCCGGAATCCATGCCAAGCAGGTCACCGGCAAACCTATGGTCATCCATGTCCATGCCACCGAGTTCGACCGTTCGCGCGGCAAGCCCAACCCGACGGTGTTCGGCATCGAGCTCGACGGAATGCGCAACGCCGACCACATCATAACCGTCAGCAACCTGACGCGCGACACTGTCATCAACAAATACGGCATGGATCCGGCCAAGGTCACCACCGTCCATAACGCCGTCACACCGCTCAGCCCCGACCTTCTCGACATAAAGATGCCCAAGGGGAAAGACAAGGTCGTCACCTTCTTAGGACGCATCACAATGCAGAAAGGGCCCGAATATTTCGTCGAGGCGGCCGTGAAGGTTCTGAAAAACAACCATAACGTCAGATTCGTCATGGCCGGTTCAGGCGACATGATGAACAAGATGATCGATCTGGCCGCGCGCCGCGGCATTGCCGACCGGTTCCACTTCCCCGGGTTCCAGAAAGGACGTCAGGTCTATGAGATGCTTGCTGCCAGCGATGTCTATGTCATGCCCTCGGTCAGCGAGCCGTTCGGCATCTCGCCGCTCGAGGCCATGCAGATGGGTGTGCCGTCGATAATATCGAAGCAGAGCGGCTGTGCCGAGATTCTGACCAATGTCATCAAGACCGACTACTGGGATATCGATGCCATGGCCGACGCCATCAACGCCATAATAACCTATCCGGCGCTCTACAACCAGCTCCGCAGCGATGGTCTCGACGAAGTCAACCGCATAACCTGGGACAAAGCCGGCCAGAAGGTTATCGACATCTATCACCGCGTCACCGGCAAATAAACCTATCACTACCTTATTTTATAGAACACGACAACAATGAAAGCAATCTGTTTTTATTTCCAGATACATCAGCCGTTCCGCCTCAAACGCTACCGCTTTTTCGACATAGGCAACGACCATTATTATTTCGACGACTTCGCCAACGACGATATCATCACTCGCATAGCCGCCAACTCCTACATACCCGCTGCCGAGAGCCTGCTGCGCATGATCGAGGCTACCAACGGCGCTTTCCGCTGCGCTATCTCGGTGACAGGAACGGCTCTGGATCAGTTCGAGCAGTATGTGCCCGAATTCATCGACCTGCTGAAGAAGCTGGCCAAGACCGGCAAGGTAGAGTTCCTCGCCGAGACCTACGCCCACTCGCTGGCGTCGCTTGCCGACCCTGAGGAATTCCGCCTGCAGGTCAAGGCCCACAGCGAGAAACTCCACACGCTGTTCGGCGTCAAGCCGAAAGTTCTGCGCAACACCGAGCTCATCTACTGCGACGACCTCGCTCCGCAGATCTACGACATGGGCTTCAAAGGGTGCATAACCGAGGGCGCCAAGCATATTCTGGGCTGGAAATCGCCCAACTACGTCTACAGCGCCGCCTCGTGCCCGAAGCTGAAACTGCTGCTCAAGAACTCGAAGCTGAGCGACGATATCGCCTTCCGCTTCTCGAACACCGAATGGGACGGCTACCCCATGACTGCCGACAAATATATTGACTGGATCGCATCGACACCGGCCGAGGAACAGATAATAAACCTGTTCATGAACCTCGAGACCTTCGGCGAGCTGCAGCCCGCTTCGTCGGGAATATTCCAGTTCCTCGAGGCTCTGCCGCGCTTCGCCGCCGAGCGCGGCGTTGAGTTCTGGACACCGACCGAGGCTGTGCAGAAGCTGAAGCCTGTTGCCGAACTGTCGGTCATGCACCCCATATCGTGGGCCGACGAAGCGCGCGACACCTCGGCATGGCTCGGCAATCAGCTCCAGCAGGAGGCGTTCAACAAGCTTTACAGTGTGGCCGAGCGCGTCCGTCTGGCTACCGACCGCAAACTCCACGAAGACTGGCTGCGCCTCCAGGCTTCCGATCACTTCTACTATATGTCGACCAAACATATGGCCGACGGCGATGTCCACAGCCATTTCTCGCCCTACGACACCCCGTTCGACGCTTTTACGAATTATATGAACGTGCTGGCCGACTTTATTGTGCGCGTTGAAGAGCAGTATCCCCTTTCGATCGAGAACGAGGAACTGAACGCGCTGCTGACGACGATCCGCAACCAGGAGCGCGAGATCGAGACCCTCAACAAAGAGGCGGCGTCGATGCGCCAGAACATCGAGCATCTCAACGAAGAGCACCGGCTCCGCGAACCTAAAAAGAAAGAAGCGGCCGAGGCTCCCGCCAAGCCTAAGAAAGCAGCGGTCAGAAAACCGGCTGCCAAAAAGGCTTCCGCAAAGAAAGAAAAAGCAGAGAAGTAAAGAATATACTCAGAGGTGCGCCCGCCCGCCTTGGGCGCATACAATGCCGGAGGAGTTCGTGACGAATTCCTCCGGCGTCGTTGATGGCGGGATAATGCGGGAAAGAGGGGGCGGGGGAGCGCGGAGGCATAGCTTTGCCGGAAATAATTCACTGCTATGGTTTACAGCTACGACGAGATGGTGGAGCTCTGGCTTCTCCACCGCTATCACGAGACGGCGCGCACGGATGCTCAGGTTGTGCGTGCCGACGGCATCGACCTGCGCCGGCTTGCCGCCGACGAGATGCGCTCCTGGTTTATGAATCTGCTCGACACTGCTCCGCGCGAGCTTCTTGATCCTGACGACCTCAGCGATGTTGCGCCTGTTCCCGTTCGTCTCGCCGACGGACGTCTGGCGATCACGCTCCCCGAGAGTTGCCGGCGCGTTGTCGGGGTCAGACTTGCCGGCTGGGAGCGGTCGGCGACGATTCTGACCGACAGGGAGTCGGCCGCGGCGCGCCGGCAGTGCTCGCCGATGAGCCGCGCGGGCAGCCATTGCCCTGTCGCCGTTGTCGACGGACGGAGACTCATAATGTCGCCTTCGGAGCCGCCTGAGGTCGAACAGCTGCTTGTGTGCCTCGCTCCGGCCGAGGGAACGCGCGGTGTCTACCGTCTCGACCCGCGCGCACTGTCGACTATTCCGCAGATTAATGACTAAACCTTTATCGATACGAAATGACAAACGAAGTATTTCTTACGGCGCGGCAGGCATGGGGCGAATGGGCCGGCCTGCGCGCACGACGCGACCGTTTCAAGCGGTTCGTCTACGGCGATCAGTGGAGCGATCCGGTGACGTTGCCCGACGGCCGGACCGTCAGCGAATATGAGGCTATGGCTTCGTCGGGAGCTCATCCGCTGACGAACAACCTCCTGCGACAGATTGTGAAGACAGTCGTCGGCCGCTATCGCACCGACGTCGCCACAGAAGAGCGCGGCGACGTGCTCGCTGACATAGCCTCGATGAACAGTCTCGACGAGCTCGACGCCCGTGCTCTCGAAGAGTTTCTTATCTCGGGCTGCGCCATTCAGCGCATAACGGCCGAGAAGAGAGCCGAGGGGAACGGAGTGTGGGTCGACAACGTGGCTCCCGACCGTTTCTTTGTCAACAGTTTTACCGATCCGCGCGGCCACGATATCGAGCTTGTCGGGATGCTCCACGATATGAGCCTCGGCGAGGTTCTGATCCGTTTCGGCGGAGGCAACCGGCGGCGCGAGAAGCGGCTGGCGGCCATCTACAGCGAGAGTGCCCTGACGGGAGGATTCCTGACAAGCTGCGGATGCGAGGATTTCGACGTGGCCGCGCGCGCTGACCGCTGCCGCGTTGTCGAGGTGTGGACTCTCGACTCGGTGGAGCTGCTGGCCTGTCACGACCGTCGCGCGGCGCGGCTCGTGCTTGCCGACGCTTCGGAACGCGACCGCGTCGAGAGCATCAATGCCCGGCGCAGGAGACTCGGGCAGCCGACCATAGCCGTTCAGCGGCGTCGTTCTGTCAGATGGCGCGGCAACTGGTTTGCCCCCGACGGCACACTGCTCGCCACTCAGCTGTCGCCCTACAGCCACGGCTCTCACCCGTTCTGCGTGAAGCTTTATCCGCTTATCGACGGCGAGGTTCATCCGTTTATCGAAGATATCGTCGACCAGCAGCGCAATATCAACCGGTCGATAACGCTGATCGACCATATTCTGGGGACTTCGGCCAAGGGAGCGCTCCTTTATCCGATAGAATCGCTGCCGCGCGGAGTGGAGCTGAACGATGTGGCGGCGATGTTCAGCCGTCCGGGCGCGGTTATCCCCGTCAGCCAGACGCGCACGCAGACAATGCCGCAGCTGCTGTCGACCTCAGCCAATCCCGCGGCCGCCCAGCTGCTGCGGATCGAGATGGAGATGATGGAGAAAGTCAGCGGCGTCAGCTCGGCCCTTCAGGGGCAGAACGTCGAAGGGCTCGGAGGTTCGGCGCGCCTTTACGCCGCCCAGGCCGAGAACGCCGCGGCTGCCCTGCGCGATATTTTCGACACATTCACCTCTTTCAGAACCTCGCGCAACGCCAAGGCGCTCGCTTCGGCAATAAACAAACCCGCCGGCGCGGGCGTTGATAAAAGAAGGGAAGAACCGACGGCGAAAAAAACATGACGAATGTTAATCGCCGATTGACCAATATTCACTAACTTTGCGACGCTCAACCGGGAGCGCCCCTTTTCGCGCTTCCGAACGTCACCCTAAACACTCATCATCAACGATGGAACAGAAACAACTCGACCGCCTCAGCTACGCCCTCGGTCTTAGCATGGGCAACAACTTCCGCGCCAGCGGAATCAATGAAATCAATGTCGACGACTTTGCCGCCGGCGTGGCCGCAGTGTTCTCGGGCGAGAAACCCGCCATGAGCTACGAAGAGGCCAAGGAGGAAATCCGCGTCTACTTCACCGCTCTCGAGAAGAAGCAGCAGGAAGCTGCCGCCGCCGCTTCGAAAGTAAACGAAGAAGCCGGAAAGAAATATCTCGAAGAGAACGGCAAGCGCGTAGAAGTGAAGACAACCGCCTCGGGGCTTCAGTATGAAGTGCTGACCGAAGGCAAAGGCCAGCGTCCGACCGCAGCCGACGAAGTCACCGTGCACTATACCGGCCGCCTTATCGACGGCACTGTTTTCGACAGCAGTGTAGAGCGCGGCGAACCCGCTACCTTCGGCGTCACTCAGGTTATTCCCGGATGGGTCGAGGCTCTTCAGATGATGAACGAAGGCTCGAAATGGCGCCTGTTCATTCCGTCGAATCTCGCCTACGGCCCCAACGGAGCCGGCGGCGTCATCGGCCCGAACGCAATGCTGATATTCGAGGTGGAGCTTATCAAAGTCAACAAGAAATCAAACATCATTATCTAAATAAACCCTTTTCAACCAAAATGAAGAAAATTATTCTTGCTGCCGGCGCATCGCTGATGATGCTTGCCGGAATGGCATCCTGCAACGGCTCGTCGAGCAGCGCTGCCGACGCCAACGACTCAACCAGCACAACCATGGGCGAATTCAACGGTTCGATGCTCAACCAGCAGATGGCATCGGTTCCCGAGGAAATGCGCGCCAAATACAACAAAGACGAAATTCTCAAGGGTATCGAATACATGATCAACATGGATACCACCAAAACCAGCTACTTCACCGGCCTGAGCATCGGCCAGAACCTCGCCGGAATGCTCATGCAGATGGAAGAATCGGGAATCTCGGTCGACCGCAAGGCTTTCATGAATGCCTTCAAGCAGGCTTTCCTCGCCGACAGCGTCGGCGACATGGTCTCGATTCAGGCCCGCTATCAGAAGGTTATGAACGCCGTTCAGCAGCAGATGATGGCCGAGCAGCAGAAGAAAGCCGAGGCTGAGGCCAAAGCTAAGGAGAACAGCCCCGAAGCCAAGAAGAACAAAGCCGACGGCGCCGCTTTCGTAGCCAAGAAAATGAAAGAGGATCCCTCGATCAAGAAGACCGCCAGTGGTCTGGCCTATAAGGTTCTCGAGCAGGGCACGGGCGAAATGCCTACCGACGCCGACCAGGTTGTGGTAGCCTACAAAGGCACCCTCATCAACGGCAAGGAATTCGACTCGAACGACAACGCTACCTTCCCCGTGCGCGGCGTTGTTCCCGGATTCGCCGAGGCTCTGAAAATGATGAATCCCGGCAGTCACTATGTTATCTACATTCCCGCCGAACTCGCCTATGGTGTTGACGGCACTCCCGACGGCTCGATTCCCCCGATGTCGACCCTCGTGTTCGATGTGACCGTGAAATCGATCGCCAAGAAATAAGCTGATAAACAAACCTTAACGAGCGAGAGGCGCCGCCGCACTGAGCGCGGTTCCTCTCGCTTGTCATATCCACGGAAAAACATTATGCAAGCTTCGGCATGGCTGACAGTGGCGCTGCTCGTCGTCAGCAACATTTTCATGACATTCGCCTGGTATGGCCATCTTAAACTTCAGCAGCTAAAAGTCATAACGTCGCAGACGTCGCTGATATGGGTTATCCTGATCTCATGGGGCATAGCTCTGCTCGAATACTGCTTCATGGTGCCCGCCAACAGAATAGGGTTCGAGGGGAACGGCGGCCAGTTCTCGCTTATGCAGCTGAAGGTCATGCAGGAATGTATAACTCTGGTTGTCTTTACAGTTTTCACCGTCGTGCTTTTCCGCGGCGAACCGCTCCACTGGAACCATCTGGCGGCATTCGTATGCCTCGTGGCCGCAGTTTATTTTGTGTTCATGAAATAGAGCCCGGAACGCGGTTTTTTATGGGAACGGCCGAGGTTTTTGTGATTTCGGCGAAAAATCACTATCTTTGTGCGCTTTATTGGCTGCCGCGACTGTCGGGCGGCCTTACGGCATACTAAAACAAGATAAATCAAATCATTAAATAATCAATGGCAACCCTTGAAAAAATCCGCAGCAAATCAGTGCTGCTATTAGTCATCATCGCCGTGGCCCTTCTCGCCTTTATCTTAGGCGACTTCCTGACCTCGGGCCGCTCGTTCTTCAGCAACAGCACCACTGTAGCCGAGGTCGGCAACTCAAAGCTTTTCGGCAATACGAAAATCAATATCAACGAGTTCCAGAGACGTCTCGAAGAGGCCAGCCAGCAGGCTCAGGCCCAGGGCCGCAAATACGACAGCGCCGTGCTTCAGCAGCAGGTTCTGACGCAGATGATTTCAGAGGCTCTGTTCAACGAAGAGATGGACCGTCTGGGCATCAAGGTTACCGACGCCGAACTCTCCGAAGCCATGCTCGGCCAGAACGCCGGCTATCTCAACAGCATGGTTCAGCAGCAGTATGGCGTTGAAAGCGCAGCCCAGCTCCACGACATGGCCTTCAACCCCTCGAAATATCAGCTCGACGCCGATCAGGCAGCCCGCCTGCGCGCGATCTGGATTGATCTCGAGAAAAATATCGAGGAACAGCTCCGCGGCCAGAAACTCCAGACTCTGTTCATGGGAACTCTCGTGGCCAACGACCTCGATGCCAAGGCTCTCTACGACGAGAACGCTTCGACAGCCCACATCCTCTACACCAAGAAAGATTATTCGAGCCTCGCCGACGACAAATATCCCGTCACCGACGCTGAAATCAATGCCGAATATGCCGAGCGCAAAGGCCGCTACGAGCTCGCCGAACCGATCCGTCAGGTCGAATATATCGCCGTCGACATCACTCCGAGTCCCGCCGACATCCAGGCCGGACAGAAGCGCGTAGAGAACGCTCTGGCAGGTCTTAATACCAAGGAAGGCGCTACCGGCGTCGAGGACATGGACGGCTTCCTCGCCGAGCGCAAATCGCTCACCCGCGGCGCCATCACCGACCAGGCAATGAAGAGCTTCGTCGACAGCGCTACCGTAGGCAAAGCCGCTCTGGTAAGCCATCGCGGCAACGACTACACGCTGGCCAAGCTGATGGGCTCGACTTCGCAGGTCGACTCTGTGCTGATCGACTTCCTGATGGTTCAGGGCACCCGCGCACAGGTCGCTAAGATGGTGGCCGACCTCAACGGCGGCAAATCGTTTGCCGACGCTGCCAAAGACAGCCTCGTGGCAGGTTCGCAGGACAGCACCTGGATTCAGATGACAGCCGCCGACATGTCCTCGCTCCGTCCGGCTATCGACGGCGCAACCCTCGGCCAGTGGTTCACGCCCGACACCCTCGCCGAGAATGGCCGCATCTTCCGTGTGCGCCAGCGCAAGGCTCCGGTGACCGTCTATGACATCGTGGAAGTCAACTATGTGCTCGAGCCGAGCAACGCCACCTTCAACAAGCTCTTTACCGACCTCGACAAATATGCCAAGACCAACAACAACGCCAAATCCTTCAAGGAGAACGCCGCCAAGGCCGGCTATAACGTTCAGGAAACCCTCGTCGGCAACTCGTCGCCTATGATCGGCAACCTCAACGAAACCCACAATGCTGTAGCATGGGCTCTCGATGCCAAGAAGGGTCAGGTTTCGCCCGTGTTCGGCGAACAGACAGACGACCGCCTCATTGCCGTGGCTGTGGCCGATACCTATGAGGACTATATGCCCGCCAGCTACAGCGATGTCCGCTCAGAGCTCGAGACGCGCGTGCGCAACGCCAAGAAGGGCGACGCCCTGCTGAAGCAGTATCAGGGTAAAGCCAAAGACGTTGCCGGCTATGCCAAGGCCATGGGCGCTTCTGTCGACACCACCACCGTTACCTTCGGCCAGATCTTCATTCCGGGTCTCGGCCCCAACGAAAGCGCTCTGACAGCTGCCGCTGCCGCTGCCAAGAAAGGCCAGATGGTCGGCCCGATGAAAGCCAACAACGCTCTGGTTGTGTTCACCGTTACCGACATCGAGACCGAGGGCCGTCCGTTCAATGCCGACGAAAGCGCAGCCCAGTTCGTTCAGACCCGCGGTGCAGGCGCGCTGAGCCGTAACATCGTCAACATTATCAAGGGACGCCGCAAGGTTCAGAACAATGTCCCCCACTTCTTCAAGTAAGAACAGCTCCTGAAAAGAGATACCCGCGGGGTCCGGCAGTCAGCCGGGCCCCGCGCTGTTGTTTAGGCTTTATCCCGAAGTATCCCGATTAATCCTGATTAATCCCGATGAACCCCGAAATTTCCATTTTTTTGGCTATTTTTGCGGAAAATAGTCTTACCATGAAAAAAATTGCCACAGCACTGTTGTTTACGGCCGCTATGGGCGCCGTTGCCGGAAATGTCGATGTTGAATGGGAGGTTGTCGGCCACGCTCCGACACAGGAATGGCGCACCGCCTACACCCAGCGTTTCACGCTCAGGGGCGATCTCGCGCGCCTTAAGCGCCTCGGCTTCTCGCAGGTCGGGATGGAGATGAAAACGCTTAATCCGGCCGACACCGTGGCCGAACTCATCCCCGGCTCCTATTACATAGCTTCGCCGCGGTTCGCCGCGGGCGCCGACAGCGTCGTCGTCGACGTAGTCTGCCACGGAACCTGTCCGCAGGCCAGTTTCCGGACCGATGCCGTGTTCGGCGTCGATGCCGCCGGAAAGCCCTTCGATGTAGGGTTCCGTCAGAAGTTCAATGTCGGTGATCCGCGGCAGTGGTCGATGGAGGGGCGCGACGATATGGTCTACGGCCCTGACATCTATGCGCTCAACGAGGCCCTTCAGCTCGAAGCCGCCGCCCCCGGGCCGTTCGATATGGCGCCGTCGCTGAAAAGCGTAAGAATCACGTCGCAGAAGAAATGCCGCGACGGCAGAATACTGTCGGAGAAGACCGTCAAGGCCGACAATCCCGAGTTCTACCGGCTGACGATGACCCCCGCCGGAGTAGAGATCGAAGGAGCCTCGCGCGCCGCGCTGGCAATGGCGCGCCGCACTGCGAAACGTCTGTTCGAGACGAATCCTTCGGGAGTGCCCGAGGCCGTTGTAGAAGACTGGCCCGACTATCCCGTGCGCGGCATGATGATAGATGTCGTGCGCAATTTCCACTCGCTCGCCCAGATGAAGAAGATTGTCGACGGCATGGCCGACCTGCGCCTTAACCGCTTGCAGTTCCATCTGGCCGACGACGAGGGCTGGCGCCTCGAGATAGCTCCCCTTCCCGAATTGATAACCTACGGCTCGCGCCGCGGCTATACAACCGACGAGCGCCTCTTCCCGGCCCAGATCTATTCGGGAGCCGGCGATCCCGACGGCGAGCTGAACCACGGCTATTACACCCGCGCGGAGTTTGTCGACTTTCTGCGCTACTGCGACGAGCGCGGCATAACGGTCGTGCCCGAATTCGAGTCGCCGGGCCACGCCCGTGTGGCAATCAAGGCCATGGACTTCCGCGAGCGCACTACGGGCGACAGCAGTTTCCGTCTTCATGAACCGGCCGACACAAGCCGCTACCGCTCGGCCCAGCAATACCGCGACTGCGTGCTCAATCCCGCGCTCCCCGGCCCCTACCGCTTCTTCGACGTTGTCAGCGACGAGGTCATAGCGATGTATCGTGAGGCCGGTGTAGAGCTTCCGGCATTCCATATCGGCGGCGACGAAGTGCCCGGCGGTGCCTGGAGCGGTTCGCCGGCAGCCACAGCCTTCAAGGCCGAGCATGGAATCGAGGACGACAGCGGTCTCCACGCTTATTGGGTTGAGCGCATGGCCGAGATGATGGCCCGCAAGGGGGTGAAGATCGCCGGATGGCAGGATATAGCTACAGATTACAACGACAGCTATTCGGCCCGCGTAGCGCCGCAGGTCGATTACGTGAACCTCTGGGTCGACCGCAACTTCCGCAAGGGGGTCAAGCATGGTTCGATGGCTCTGCGCAGCGGGTTCACGCCCCTGATATGCGACTTCGGCCATTTCTATCTTGATTTCGCCCATTCCACTCATCCCGAAGAAGAGGGCCTGAACTGGGGCGGTGTCATCGACGAGTTCAAGACTCTCGACGGCTATGCCGGGAACGTTGCTCCGCGCTCCGACGCCGACAAGACGCGCATCCTCGGCGTTCAGGGGCAGCTCTGGGCCGAGACACTCCGCTCCGACTCACAGATGGAACGCTATCTCTTTCCGCGTCTGTTCGCTCTGGCCGAGCGCGGATGGAACGCCGACACCACCTTTACCCGCGGTCGCTTCAACGCTCTCATGGGCTATCGCGAGCTTCCGCGCCTTGCGCGCCGCGGCTACAGCTTCCATCTGCGTCAGCCCGGCATGAAGCTCGACGGCAACCGCATCGTCATGAACAGCCCCTATGCCGACGCCGAGATCCGCTACACCACCGACGGCACGACGCCGACCTTATCATCGCCGCTCTACACAGGCCCCGTCGAGGCCGCCGACCCACAGGCCGTGCGCGCCCGCCTCTTCTACCACGGCGCCGAGTCGGTCACGACCCTCCTTCCGCGCCGATAAGACCGAGAAATTCGTTTGTGCGGACGCGATTCATCGCGTCCGCGCTGTCAATACGCCCAACCTAAAGATGACCGCACGGTCGCTGGCTGTCAATCATCGTCCGCGCAGTCAATCTTTTTATCGTTGAAAGTGTCGTTACGCCAATTCGCTACATTATTGTCAATGTAATTCATGATGTTCGTGTAGGCACGCTCGCTCCGTATTATATATTCGTGAAACCTTTGTTGCCAGATTTCGGGATTGCCTGATTGGCTTGGGTTTTGTCGCGCACGTGCCTGACGTGTCACGCCGGCCTTAAATGCTCCCACCACAGAAGCCAGACGGCTGTTGTGATGGAAATCCTGTGATTCAGGCGCTTCGTGACGGCTTTGTCTAAGACATCCAAGCTTTTGCGGGGACGGTTGGGACGGTTGGGATGCTTCGGGAGCTTTGGACGCGGCGGACGTTTTGGAAGTTTCGGACGCGGCGGACGCGATGAATCGCGTCCCTACCGGGGACGTGGCAATCGATATCACTATATGGATATGGTTCGGCATGACGACGTGGTTCAGGATTTCAACGTCGTTATAATATGAAGGGATCTTCTCGATGTTTTCTTTGACGAGGCTACCTAATGTGGACGCTATGAATTGCGCACCGACGATTTTGCCGAGTAAATGGCGTTTGTCGGCACAGCAGATTGTAACGAAGTAGAGCCCTTCGTCATAGGGATGCCAATTGGCACGAAATTGGTGGCGGTCAGCCATTTTTCATCATTATTGAATGAGATATGCAAAGTTAGCATTTTTCCCGCAATTCACGGACCGCCCGTGTCCCCGCAAAATTTCGGATATTTTCCGCACGTGGGCGTGAATGACCGCCCGTGTAGGGACGTGCCTTTGGCACTAACCTTTACCCACAAATAGGAGCCGAAAATGGCTCTCATTTGTTATATCTAAACGACTAATGAAAGGCATATT
>PPYF01494509.1_pt1 | contig 20182 bp, 17 predicted proteins | sample 1559871 | NCBI WGS metagenome assembly PPYF01 (sample SAMN08240021, study PRJNA423297) | Human gut metagenome, whole genome shotgun sequencing project. | reverse complement strand
TCATGTGCCCTAAGAGCACAAAAAAAGGCAATTCATCACGTCCTTAAAAGAACGTGTTTCCTTGCCCGCTTTCAAAAAGAAAAGAGACTGGGAAAACAGGGCTTTCCTAGTCTCTTACTGTATGTCTGAATGTTAGACAGATAACGTGGAAAATAACCGCAGGTCTAGTGTTCTAAGTACGGGCGAAGAACGGTGCGTTTCGCACCAACCGTTCGCCCTAGCTTAGTCATACGACCTGCTTTAGAGGTTATTTCCCACTCCCTAATTATTCCCAACCCAGCTCTTCTGCGTTGGAGGGGAGGCTTAGTTTGCCATCGGCCAGTTCGGCAAAGGCCTGGTCGATGATGGCAAAGGCTTTGTCTAATTGTTCTTCGGTGATAACCAGCGGCGGTTGGAAACGGAGGATGTTCCCGCGCAGGCTAATGATAATCGCCCCGAGTTCAAAGATCCGGTACATCAGCTTGGTGGTGGCTTCAACGTCGCCCTTACCAGTGGCCGGGTCGACGATGCTAATCCCACCGTTGAGCCCGTACAAGCGGGCGTCTCCAACGAAGTCGTACTTGGCTTGTTCCTGGTCAAAGAAGTCCTTGGCCTTTTGCCCTAGCTTCGCCGAGCGTTCCACCAGGTGTTCTTCTTCGATCACGTCGAGGGTGGCGTTGGCGGCGGCGGCCGTCACCGGGTTACCGGCGGTCGTGTAGACATTGGCCGCCGGGCCGAGCGCTTCCATGATCTCTTTTCTGCCGACCACGGCGCTCAGTGGCATCCCCGAGGCCAGCGACTTACCGACCGACATCAGGTCCGGTTCGATGCCCGGGAAGTGTTGAATTGACCACCACTTTCCGGTCCGCCCCATCCCCTGGTTGACCTCGTCAATGGCAAAAAGGATCCCATTTTGCTTGGCAAAGGCATAGATCCTTTCCATGTAGGCCTGGGGAACCTTGATGATCCCGCCGTCCCCCTGGATTGGTTCAATCACGATCGCCGCGACTTCTTCGGCCGGCAGGTAGGTTTCAAAGGGTTGCAAAAAGGCCTTGTACATCCGGTCGACAAACTGGTCGTCGCTTTCATCGGCTAACTTGTCCCACGGGCTCGGGAAGGGCACCTTCACCACGCCGGGCAAGAGCGGGCCCATCTTACGGCTCATGTTTAAGGTGACGCTTGAGATCGTCATCGAGCCGTACGTGGAGCCGTGATAGGCCCCGGTGAAGGAAACGATGTATTGGCGCCCGGTGGCGGCGCGGGCAAACTTAATGATCGCGTCGTTGGCGTCGGACCCCGAGTTACCCCAGGCGACCTCTACCGGCCCGCTGATCGGTGCCAACGCCGCCAGGCGCGGGGCTAAGCGGGCGGCCTGGGAGTTCGCAAAGTAAGCGGGGGTGTATTGGATCAGCCTGGCCGCCTGGTCGGCGATGGCCTTGACGACCTTGGGGTGGGCGTGGCCGGTATTGGTAGAGCTAGCACTGGCCAAGAGGTCAATGTAGTCGTGGCCTTCCACGTCGGTAATAATGGCGCCCCGCCCTTTATCAATCACAATGTCATAATACTTAATTCGGGCCGCCGAGGAAAAAGCCTCTTCTTCGGCAGCGAGCATCTGCTGGTTACTTTTTTTCTCCTCCATGATCAGTGTCTCCCTTCTTGGCCAGGAATGAGTGACTCATCCCGTATGCGAAGTAAATGACTAATCCTAAAACAAACCATGCCCCAGCGTAGAGCTTTGCTTGAATGTCTAAGCCCATGAACACGAAGAGGGCAGCGATGAAACCTAAGGCCGGCATGACCGGGTAAAACGGCATCTTGAAGGCGGGGTTCGGAATATCCTTCCCTTCCCGCGGCCGCAAGGCGTAAATCCCCAGGGAAACGAACATGAAGGCAATTAAGGTTCCGGCAGAAATCAGTTGGGATAAGAAGGCGAACGGGAAGACGGCCCCGATTACGATGGCGATGATCGTCAAGGTCCACAGGGCGCGGTTTGGCCGTTGGTGCTTGTCCAATTGACCAAGCCACTTCGGCAACATTCCGTCACGCCCGAAGGAGTAGATCAGCCGGGAGCCGGCCATGCTCATCCCGATCAGGGCGGTGAACATCCCAACTACGGCGATCGTTTGAACAACGGTGGCGACCCCACCGTGACCGGCGGCCCGCAGTGCTAACCCAACTGGTTCGGCGGAGTTGGCGTACTTTTGGTACGGCAGCATCCCGATCAGGACCAAACTAACGGCCACGAACAGAACCACGGCGATCGCCAAGGACCCTAAGATCCCGCGCGGCATCGTCTTTTGCGGGTTAACGGCTTCGGCAGAGTTGGCGGCGATCGAGTCAAACCCGATGTAGGATAAGAAGATCATCGAAACCCCGGCGTAAATCCCTTGCCAGCCCCCGAACGGCCCGTTAGCCGTTTCGTGGTACTTGGGGATGAAGGGGTGGAAGTTAGCGGCCTTGATGGCAAAGAGGCCGACGACGATGAACAAGAGAATCGCGAAGACCTTTAAAACCACCAGGACGTTTTCGACCCGAGCGGCTTGCGAAGCCCCCATCGCAATCAGGACGGCGGCCACGGCAATCACGACCACGGAGATGATGTCGACGACCCCACCGTCAGTCCCAAAGGCGTTGGAGAAGGAGTTCGGCAGGGTGATCCCCATTGGCGCCAAAAGCCCCCGCAGATTGGCCGACAGCCCCGACCCAACGAAGGCCAGGGCGATGAAGTACTCGGCTAACAGGGCCCAGCCGGCAATCCATCCGAAAAATTCCCCGAAGACAACGTTAATCCATGAATAAGCGGACCCGGCGAATGGCATCGCCGCCGCCATTTCAGCGTAGGCAAAGGCCACCAGGCCGGCCACGACGGCAGCGACCACAAAGGAGATCGCCACTGATGGACCGGTGTGAATGGCAGCCACTTCCCCAGGAAGAGTAAAGATGGAGGTCGACACGATCGTCCCTACCCCCAAGGCTAAGAAGTCGCGCACCCGTAATGATCGGACCAGGTGGGCGTCCTTATTAGCGTATACGTGCGGATCTTCCTTCCGCGTAATGGTTTTCCAAAAACTCACTGGTTTTTCCTCCCGTTGACAATTAGATCTTAATTAGAATAATAAGAAAAGTTTAACTCATTCTATCAATCTCACCGGGATTAGTCAATGTTTTGCCGCCGCTAAATTAGAGTTTTATTAGAATCAACTAGATAATATTATTTCATTAATTAACTAACCGCCGTTATTTAAATCTTCTTTGCCGAGGTGGCGCTTTCATTACCGTTTCCATAATTGGTTTAGTCCAAAAAAGAGTGGGCCCCCACTCTAACCCCGTCGCTAACAACGGTCGGCCAGTAGTGGGTACCCACTCCTCAACGTAGCTTTACTTAAATTGGTGTCCCAGCTCAGCCGCTTCCTGGACGTGCTTGGCCAGCTGACGCCCGTTCCAGGAATCACTAGCCAGGACCGTGCCGGCCGGTTGCCAGCGCATGTAGTCCAGCAGCTGCTTGAAGTACAGCTTTATGGAGGCAAAGGCGCTGTCATCGCCGTACCCGGAAATCAGGGTGACGGCCTGCTTGCCGCCGTGCAACTCGTGGTTGTAGGCGTAAAAGCGGTCGATGACGGCCTTCAAGGCGGCGTTAATCCCGTAGTAGTACAGGGAGGTTACCAAAACGACCAGGTCGGCCTCGATCAGCTTGGGCAGGACCTCGTTTTCCACCACGTCATCCGGGCGGACGGCGACTTCCATCCCCGGGCACTCGTCCTCCAGCTGCAGGAGACTGAACTCACTGGCCCGGCGCCCGGCGTCAAAGCTAAACTTGGTGGCCGTTTTCCCGGACCGCCTTTTCAAAGGCATCGGCTAGCTGTTCGGACGTTCCCGGGTGGTGCGGGCTCCCAGTTAAAATGACAATTTTCATGGTGTTTCCCCCTTTAGTAGTATTACTTACATTATATAAGGGGTAGCCGCAAATGGGAAATGCTTAACCTGAGGCGAAGTTGATTCATTTTACCTGGCTGGCCTCTTGTAGGGCCTGGTAAAAGTCCGGCAGGTCGCGGTTGAGCCGCAAGAGCTTGCCGTCCTGGTTGGTAAAGCAGTGCTCCGAAGTCCCCTCGCACACCAGCTGATCGTGACACTCCATTCGGTAGGACAGGGTCAAGCGCACCCGGTCGAGGGCGGCAATCTTGGTGGTGATTACCACCTGGTCGCTAAAGGTGGTCGAGCGCTTGTAGCGGCAGTTGACCGAAACGACCGGTGAGATGATCCCGACCGCTTCAATCTTGGCGTAATCCCAGCCGATCGCCGCTAGGAAGTGGGTCCGGGCCTCCTCCATCCAGCGGACGTAGTTGGAGTGGTGGGTGATCCCCATCCGGTCGGTCTCGTAGTACTGAACAGTGTGGGTGTAGACCGTCCCGGCGGCCGGGAAGACCACCTTGGTCAGGTCCACACCTTGGAGCTTGGCGATGACCGGCTTGGCGGCCCCCAGCCAGTTGAGGTCCGCTAATTCTTGCGGGGTCCCCCACCGGAAGGCATCGTGAGCGACCGCGGTCAGGGCGTTGCCTTTTAAACCAGCGTAAAAGACCTGCATGTGGACCTCGCCCCAATCGTAGGTGTGAACGACGGTTGGTAAAACCCGTTCACCGATATAGGATGCGGTCCCCAGCTCCTCTTTTAATTCGCGCATCAGGGCCTGGCGGGGATCTTCACCGGGTTTGAGCTTGCCCCCCGGCAACTCCCAAAAGCCTTCGCCCAAGCGGCCCCCTTCCCGGCGCCCCGCCAGCAGCTTGGCCCCGTCAATGACCACCGCCGCTACCACGTTAATCTGTTTTGCCATTCGAATCCCTCTCTCCGCCGGCTATTTCCCGGGAAATTATTTCCGTCACCGGCCCTTTTCTTCTATAATAAGCGCAAACGAAACGGAGGTCACGACAATGGTAGAGAAACTTGATCTAAACACGCCAGAATATGCCCAGCTGGAGGAACGGATCCAGCAAAATCAGCTGCTGATCCAAGAACTTAACACCCAGGTCCACGATGCCGCCGCGGTGCGCGAACTGGTCAGCCAGATCACCGGGCGCCCGGTTGACGAGAGCACCGAAATCCGCTTGCCCTTTTACACCGACTGCGGGGTCCGGATTCACCTGGGCAAACGGGTCTTCATTAACTCAAACTGCATGTTCACCGACCTGGGGTCACGATTGGCGAAAACGCAATTGTGGCGGCCGGGGCGGTGGTCACTAAGGACGTGGCCGCCAACACGATCGTCGGGGGAATTCCGGCAAGGGTGATTGGGAGAATTTGAGTGCGACCCAACCTCCTCGACGGGCCGTTGGGCTACTCATCCGAAAACTAAAAGCAGTGGACCATGGCCGTCTCGGGTCATGGTCCACTGCTTTTTTCAATTAATCATTTAGAAAGTAGTTGCTTGGCGGCTTCAATCTGGGCTTTGACCTGGTCAAACCCGGTCCCGCCCAGCGAGTTCCGCCGCTCGACGGCCACCTTAGATTGGAGGTCGTGGTAAACGTCTTCGCCGATCGCCGGGTCGATCTCTTGGTACTTGACCAGCGGGATTTCCTGCAGGGTCGTGCCGGTCTTGAGCCCCTCTAAGACCAGTTGGCCAACGATGGCGTGGGCCTGACGGAAGGGAATCCCCTTGGTGGCCAGGTAATCGGCCAGCTCGGTGGCGTTGGAGAAGTCGCGCTCCGTGGCCTGCGCCATCTTCTCCTTGTTGACGTGGGCGGTTTCAAGCATCCCGGCCACCACCTTCAGGCTCGGCATGATCGTCTTAACGGCATCAAAGAGCCCTTCCTTGTCCTCTTGCAAGTCCTTGTTGTAGGCCAGCGGCAGGCCCTTGATGGTGGTCAAGAGCCCCAAAAGGTGGCCGTTGACCCGGCCGGTCTTGCCCCGGACCAGTTCGGCCATGTCTGGGTTCTTCTTTTGCGGCATGATCGAGCTACCGGTTGAGTACTGGTCGGACAGCTCTAGGTAGCCAAATTCATAGGAACACCACATGATGATCTCTTCGCACAGCCGGGACAGGTGGGTCATCAAAATGGCGGCGTTGGCCAGGAATTCGAGGACAAAATCCCGGTCGGACACGGCGTCTAAGGAATTGGCGTAGGGCGCCTGAAAGTCCAAGAGCTTGGCGGTCAGTTCCCGGTCGATCGGGAAGGTCGTCCCGGCCAGGGCGGCCGCCCCCAACGGCATTAGATCGGTGTGCTGTTGGTTAAACTCAAACCGTTCGACGTCACGCTGGAGCATCTGGAAGTAGGCCATCAGGTAGTGGCCGTAAGAGATCGGTTGGGCGTGTTGCAAGTGGGTGTAGCCGGGCATGATCGTTTCGACGTTGGCCGCCGCCTTTTCGACCAATACCTTTTGCAAGTCCTTGATCGCCCCGATCAAGTGGGGTAGGCGGTGCTTAACGTAGAGGTGTAAGTCGGTGGCCACCTGGTCGTTTCTGCTCCGGGCGGTATGGAGCTTGCCGGCCACCGGTCCGATCTCATCAGTCAAGAGGGTCTCTAAGTTCATGTGGATGTCTTCATTTTCAACCGTAAACGTAAGCTCCCCTGCTTCGAGTTGGTCCTGGAGCTTCTTGAGCCCCGTAATGATCTGGTCAGCGTCGGCCGCCGGCAGGATCTTGGTTTCCTTTAACATCGTCACGTGGGCCAAGGAACCCTCTAAATCTTCTGCGGCCATCTGCTGGTCAAAGGAGATCGAGGCCCCAAATTCTTCGACCCACTTGGCACCGGTCGCTTCAAAGCGACCCCCCCACATTCTCTTAACTGCCATTAATTCGTTACCCCTTGGTGTTGTACTTGATAGATAAAGTCCGGCGCCCCTTCGTCCTTCGTTGGTGCCGCGGGCTTCTTTTGGGCTGGCGCTTGGTCTTGTTGGTGGACCTGGGCGTAAACCTGGGTTGGCAAGCCGTACAGCTTGATGAAGCCAGCGGCGGCTTCGGAATCAAAGGAGTCGGCCACCGTGTAGGTCGCCAGGTTTTCGTCGTACAGCGAGTTTGGTGACTTCCGCCCTTCGCAAATGACGTTGCCCTTAAAGAGCTTGACCCGCACCGTCCCGTTGACGTCCTGTTGGCTTTCCTTTAAGAAGGCCAGCAGGGCGGTCATCAACGGCGTAAACCACTGGGCGTTGTAGACCATGTCGGCGATTTGCTTTTCGATCACCGGCTTGAAGTGGGCCAGCGACCGCTCCAGGGTGATGTCTTCGATGTCCTTGTGGGCGGCCAGGAGGACCGTGGCGGCCGGGCATTCGTAGATTTCCCGCGACTTGATCCCGATCAGCCGGTTTTCGACGTGGTCGATCCGGCCAATCCCGTGCTTGCCGGCTAGCTTGTCCAGGGTCATAATCAAGGTGGCCAGGCTCAGCTTCTCACCGTTTAATTCGGTTGGCACCCCGTGTTCAAAGGTCAGTTCGATGATGTCGGGGGTGTCCGGGGTTTCTTCTAGGGCCACCGTCCGGTCGTAAGCGTCGTCCGGTGCGCTCGCCCACGGGTCTTCCAAGATCCCGCATTCGTTGGCCCGCCCCCAGAGGTTTTCATCAATGGAGTACGGGCTTTGCTTGTTAATCGGCACTGGAATCCCGTTTTCTTTGGCGTAGTCGATTTCTTCTTCCCGCGCCCAGTGAACTTCCCGGATCGGGTCTTCGATCTTCATGTCCGGCGCCAGGGCGTGGATGCCGACTTCAAACCGCACCTGGTCGTTCCCCTTCCCGGTACAACCGTGGGCAATCGCGGTGGCGCCGTTTTCCTTGGCCACTTCCACCAGCTTTTTGACGATCAACGGCCGCGAAAGCGCTGAAACGAGGGGGTACTTATTTTCGTACATGGCATGGGCCTGCAAGGCGGGCAGGCAGTACTCGCTGGCGAATTCTTCCTTGGCGTCGATGACGACCGACTTAACGGCGCCGACCTTAAGCCCCTTTTTCTTGATGGCCTCCAGGTCCTTGCCCTCACCAACGTCAATGCAGCAGGCAATCACGTCGTACCCCTTGTTTTTCAACCAGGCGATTTCCACCGACGTATCTAGTCCCCCTGAGTATGCTAAAACAACTTTTTCCTTGGCCATAAGCTCGTCCTCGCTTTCTATTTTCAATGATTAATTGTGACTAAGGATACACTCCTTTTGCATTAAAATCAAATAAAAATGCAATATTTTCGAAAAATAAACGCCAAACAAGCATAAACGGCGGGTTGTATGCATTTAATTTTGTATATTCATTCCATTAGGCTGGTTAACCGGCCGGCGCCCCGATGTGCTAAGCTTAAGGCAACACTTACGGGAGGATTCCATCATGCTTTCTATTTACGACATCAAACAACAGCGGATGCTTGACCAGCCGGACTTCTTAGCCCTGATTGACGACTACCGAACCTTTGCCGGCGTCTCCTTTGTCGGTTCCTTTAAGATTATCGAACAAGAACTCCTACCCCGCTTTAAACAAGTCGACTTGATCCTGGGGATGGAGGACCGCAAGACTGGCCGCAGCCTCGCCCAGGTCTTTAACCTAGAGGACAAGCTGGCCGAACTACAAAAGGCCGGCGCCCCCTTCATCGACCGGCTCAAGAACCGGACTTTGCGCCTGCGGTTCACCAAGGAAGACCTCTTTCACAGCAAGTACTTCATCGTTTCAGACGACCACCACTTCGCCATCTTCAACGGGTCGATGAACTTAACCAAACAGGCGATGACTAAAAACCACGAGGTCCTCTGGATGTACCAGGGCGACCCTAACGATCCCGCCGACCAAGCCTTCTTAACTGCCCATCAGGCCCTCTTTAACCACAACTTCAACCAGGACGCCACCGACTATTTATCGCGCCGGGTGATTGACCAAATTAAGCCGGGCAACGAAAAACAACTCAGCGCCATGCTTGCCGACGATACGATCGACCAGCTGACCAGTAAGGCCGTGATCGTCAACCCCACCGATATCCAAAAAATTACCAACGGGCTTAAAAAAGAACAGGTAGTTTACGACCTGACCCCGACCGGCGTTGAAACCATGCAGGCCCTCTACACCCCCAAGGGCAACCAACGCCGCGACCCGCTCAAAATCCGCCAAACGGTCAAGCAACTGACCTACCAGGTGGTGGCCACTAAAAACCAAGAGGTCGCTAGCGCAGAAGATTTCTTCCCTCAACCACGCTGGGCCTACGCTAACGACCAGCTCCTAGTGGAAGACGGCGCCGAACATCGCCTCCACCCGCTAGCCAAGCCGAGCGTTTCCGACGAAGACGTCCGGACCTTCGTCGACATCATCAAGAGCTTTAAAGAAAACAAGCTCCGTGACGAAAGCCCTCAGGCCCTGTCCGCCTTCATGTACCTGATGACGGCGCCGCTAATTTGGCGTATCCGCCAGATCTACCGCAGCTCTAACTTTGGTAAGAGCGCCGACCAGGTTCCACTTTCGATGGTTTTAATTGGGCGGGGAACGACTGGGAAGACCCAGCTGGTTCGCGATTACTTCCAGCCCTTTATCGGCGACCAAGCCCCCAGCATCCAGTTCTCCCAGATTAATGGTGGACCGGGGCCTCGCCTAGAACGGTCGGTGGCCTTTTTGGGCAAGTACCTCAACTCGGGCCGCTTCGTTTCCCCGATGATCGTCGACGAATTAAACAGTAACTTCTTGCATTCTAAGGTTGCTACCAACGCCATCAAACAGTGGTCTAACACGCTTGAAGGGGTCCACAACGTCAACATCTTCGCCATGAACCACAACGCCGGCGACAAGGACATTAACAACCTGGAAGAAATCACCAAGCGAGTCTACTATCTCTCCTTTGAGGCCGGTTGGAAGGAATCTGACCAGCAGCCGATCAACTATCAGATCCTGCAAAACAGCGTTAACGACCATCTCTACCACTATGTAACCCACGAGCTTAACCTCCGCTTGGCCGACCCGACCGGCCACGATGAACAAATGCTAGTCGACGATTATCTAAGTATTACCCGGGAAATTTTGAAGTCGCTTCTAAAAGCGCACGGCTACCTAGAAGAACTTGCGGGTATTATCGACACAACCTACGATTACAAGGTTGACCGCAACCGGCTGACCTGGAAGATGCTGATCCGCGACGATAACTTCGCCCACGTTTCCTTTACCGAGGGTGATAACCAACACTTCACCGTTTCTAAGGTTATTTTCAACGACCTACGGGGAACCAGCTACGAAAATACCAACCAAACCCTCGACAACTACTTCAACATGTTCCCCCGCGAGATGGGAGTCGCCATCGACCTGTACGACAACGGGATGCTCCTAGACATCGACAAGTTCGATGCCTTTATCGGCGAACCCCTGATCCGGAGCTACTACCAAAAGCTCCACCAAAAAGAAGACGAGCAAGCCACGATCACCGACCTCTTTAAGGCCCAACAGGCCCAACTCCAGCAACAACAAGAACAGATGAAGCAGCTGACCGACCGGCTCAACAGTAAGCCCTCCCCTGCCAAGAAGGAAGGTCTCTTGCACAGGCTATTCAAATAGGGAATGCAACCCAACCATTAAGTAGGCCGTGGGCGAAGGTTGGTGCTTTGGCACCATTTCTTCGCTCGTACTTAGGCACCAGGTCTGTGGTTATTTTTGAAATTGGGCAAGGAAACACGTTCTTTTAAGGACGTGATGAATTGCCCTTCTTTTGTATACGTAGTACATATGGATATACTTAAATGTGATATAATTATTGATATGAAAGATACAGAACGTCTAACGTATGGAAGAACATCTGTCTATAATTTGAATTATCACATTATATGGGGAACCAAATATCGTAATAAGGTACTCAAGGGACACGTTGAGGTCGCTTTTAAGCGAATTATCCTTGAAATCGCCGATAAATACGGATTTGAAATTGCCCATCTGGAAATTGGTAAAGATGATCACGTTCACTTACTGGTTAGTGCACCCCCTAAACTATCAGTTACTAATATGGTTCGATGGTTAAAAGGGATTACTGCTTACCGGTTATTTCGAGAATGCCCAGAGTTAAAAAATAGCTACTGGAAACAACGCGACCGTCATTTGTGGTCATCTAGCTATTATGTCGAAAGTATTGGTTCTGTTAATAAACAGGCAGTTGCTAAGTACATTGACGACCAACGTAAGAAAGAGATTTAGAGAGGTGGTGAAATTGTCCAAATGGGGAAAATAATAAAAGGTGTCAAACTACGTTTGTATCCCAATGCTAAACAAAGAGATCAGTTGAGCCAAATGTTTGGTAATGATCGCTTTGTGTGGAACCAAATGCTTAATATGGCTAAGGAGCGGTACGCCAATAATCCAAGCAGTCATTTCGTAAACGAATATGGTATGAATTACCTTTTGAAGGCGTTAAAGCAGGAATATCCTTTCCTCAAGGAAAGTGATTCAACTATTTTTCTAGTAGTTAACCATAACTTAGCCCAGGCATTTAAAATGCTATTTAAACATCAAGGTGGCTATCCACGTTTCAAATCACGGCATTCCTTACGAAAATCGTTTACTGGTCGCTCTAAAATGAGCGTTGAAGCTAAACATCGAGTTAAACTGCCAAAACTGGGCAGTATTCGAACTAGCAAAACTGCTCAATTGAATAACGTTAAGATTAAATGCTATACGGTTTCTTTAGAACCAACAGGTAGGTATTATCTATCTTTACAAGTTGAAGCACCGGCTGTTCAGCCGTTATCTAAGACCCATAAATTGGTTGGAGTCGATGTTGGTGTAGCTGATTTAGCCATTACTTCTGACGGCAAAAAGTATCCCAAGTTCAATCCATTATGGTTAGATAAGCAAGCCACAAAGTGGCAAGCAAGGTATAGTCGCCGGAAGCATCAAGCAACAGTCGCTGTTCGACAGTGGAACCATAATAAGAACCATTTAACAGATATGGAAGTTGACGATTATCAAAATTGGCAACGAGCTCAACAGATTAAGGCTCGTTATCAAGCCAAGATCGCTAACCAACGTAAAGATTATTTACACAAAATAACTACGCAATTGGTAAAGCAATACGATGTGATTATCATTGAATATTTGAAAGCCAAAAACCTTCAAAAGAATCACCATCTGGCTAAATCAATTGCCAATGCTAGTTGGTACCAATTTAGAGCAATACTGGAGTACAAGTGCGCTTGGTATGGTAAGCAATTAATCGTTGTTAAACCGAACTACACTAGCCAACAATGTTCCAATTGTGGTTACCAAAGTGGACCGAAACCACTAGAAGTACGTGAGTGGACGTGTCCAAACTGTGGCACCCATCACGACCGGGATGTTAATGCGGCAGTTAACATCTTACACAAAGGATTAAAAGCTGTCGGCTAGGGACTAGCCTTGGTAAAAGAACGAAGTTCTGTAAGTTAGGTAGCGTGAATACACGTACAACATCCTAAATACTACTTCGTGTTCCCAGAAGCTCGGTCATTTTATGACCGAGTAGTTCACTAATCCGTACTAAATAAGTAGCGCAGGCTCCGGTCTCCAGTGGTGTGGCGATTAATTACCAGCGGGTGTGGGGCTAGGCGGCCGTGGGGCCAGCTAGTTATCCAAACTGGTTGGGCGTGAGTCGTTAGGTTCGCCACCACGAGCCGGTAGGTACCGGCGACTAACTTTCCGCGGTAGGCCACCGCCCCACCACGGCGATGGAGGGCCAACCGCTTACCGGCCGGCGTTAGCAGGGTCACGGTCGCCCGGCTCTTATGCGGCAGCCAAACCTGGGCCCGGCTGGCGGCGTGGTGAAGCGTCACCGCCTGGCTCAGCTGGGCTCCAGGGGCGAGTTGGTAAGGCCGTTCGCCGTACTGGACCGATAGCGAGCTTTGCTGGGTGGCGACGGTAATCGAATTAGGCTTGGGAAGGCTGGTTAACAGGAGCAGCGCCCCGACGAGACCGACTAGCGGCCACCAGAACCAGGGCAGTCGTACCCCAACGTCATTGAAGCGGGGCGCCGTCGGCAGGCTGACGAGCCCGAATAAGAACGGGAGCAGGGCCAAGCCATACCGGTCCTCCACTTCCCACAAGAGGACCTCGAAGGCCACGAAGCCGACCGCCCAGACCGCCAAGAGGACCGCGGTCGCCGAGTTTAAACGCAGGTAAATGACCTTACGCAAAGTCAGGGCGAAGAGGGTTAACCAGCCGACCTGTAATAGGAAGTTTTGTAAGACACCGGCCAGCTTGGCGTGGGCCAGGTACCAAGCCGGTGCCCGCTGGGGTCCGGCCCGGTACTCGATTGGCACGTGGCGCTCATCAGTCAAGTTAACCAGCTTGGTCCCCCACTGCTGGAAGAGGCCGCCGACCCCGAGTTTCTTAACCTGGTTCACTAGGGCGCTTTGAACGAACCGCTGGCGGGTGGCCAAATTGGGCAAGGTTTCCTCTTGTTGCACCACCTGGCTGTTGTACTGGCCCCCGGTGGCCGGCAGGTAGGACATGTAGATCCAAGAGGTCGCCGGCAGGCGGTAGCGGTCGTTTGCTTGGTAGTGGCCCGCCGTCAGGAGCGCTTGTTTAACCGGCAACGTTAGGGCCAAGGCAACCAAAACCGTAGTAACCGGGGCCAGGAGCTGGCGGCGGGGTTTGACCAAGCACCAGGTTAACAAAACGGCCGGCGCCAAGACGATCAGGTTGGGCTTGATCAACTGGCCGACCAGGACCGCCCCGCCGAGGACGAGTAACTTCGCCCAGTGGGGCCGTTCTTGGTGGGCCTGCCAAACCAGCAGGATCACCGCCACAGCCAGGATGCTGGGCAGGTCGCTGTAAGGAACCTGCAAGAAGTTGGTGTAGGTGACCGAGTTGAGCAAAAACCAGGCGACGACTAAGATGGCGGCGGCCCTGTCTTTGGCGAGTCGGCTGGCTAGGTGGGCACAGGCGAGGATCAGGGCGTTGGTCATTACAAAACCCAGCGCCCCGAGCGTAGTGGCGTCGTCAAACCCGACTAAGCGCCCCACCCAGAGCGGGCCGGCCAAGAGAACGGCGTTGACGGCGTTATTGGGGTAGCGGTAAAAGTAGTCGCTGGCCCCCCAGTCGAAGTGGCCGCTAGCTAACAGGCTGGCCTGGTAGCGCACCCGGAAGGGGTCATGAAAGACGCTGGTCGGCATGGTCAGTAGCACGGTCAGTTCGATCACCGCCGTCAGGCCGAGCAGGCCCCAACACAGGTTCCGTTTGGTGGTGGCCGACCGACCGCTTAACCAACGCCAAACCCGGGGGGCGAGGGCGAGGCCGGCCAAAACGATTAACAGGGCGCCGCGCCCTTGTTTAAGGTCGGTCCTGAGGTTGGCAATGGTGACCATTAAGAGGATTAACACCAGCACCGCCCTGACGAGCTTAGTCATACACGCACCCCACGATATCTTTGAGCGGGTGGTCGCGCAGGACCGTCAGCATCCCCACCAAGTCGGCGCTCGACTCCACCATCCCGTCGTTGATCCACAGCATGATCACGGCGCTTACCTCGCTGGCAAACACGGCCCGCCCGTACTTGGCCGGCAGTAAGGTGGCCCGTTCAAAATCGGCTTGCAAAAAGTCCTCCATGATCGAGATTAACTCCCGCTTGAGAACCGTTTCGATCCGGTTGGCCAGGCCGCCGTGCACCATCGCCATCACCAGTTGCTGGTTTTGCTTAACGTAATCGATCACCGCACGGATGCTGTCCGGCGACAGAGCGTGGTGGGCGGGATCGGCCCGCAGGATTTGGCGAATTTGGCCAAACAATTGGCCCTCCAGCCATGTTTCCAGGTCGTAAATGTCAGTATAATTGTTATAAAAGGTGCCCCGGTTAATCTGGGCACGGTCACACAGTTCCTTAACCGTGATCTGGTTGAAGCCGCGCTCCTCTAGCAGGGCGATGAAGGCTTGGTAGAGGCGGGCTTTAGTTTTGGTTTGTCGGGTGGCGGTCATCTTTTTCTCCTTATTTCAACACATTGTTCAATTTGTTGCTTGTTCACTTTTTTTAAGAATACTACAATAAGGTTGTTAAATAAACACATGTTGAATTAAAAGAGTGAGGTTTTGAAAATGGCATACATAAAAGTGATAAACAACACCAAGACCTTCCCGTCCGGTGACGAGCCGACCGGGGCGCTGGACTTTGAAACTGGCCGCGCCGTTATGCAAATCCTCCAGGACATGAGCAGAAAGCAGGGATCGACCGTCTTAATCGTCACCCACAACGCCGCCCTGGCCCCGATCGCCGACCAGGTCATCCACATCCACGACGGCCGGGTGAAGGAGATCACCCACCAGGACCACCCGCAAGACATCGCCACTTTGGAATGGTAGGTGAAGATCGTGAGCAAGAAAATATTATATAAGGACGCCTGGTAATCGATCGGGCGGTCGCCGGGCCGTTTCATCGCCCTGGTCTTGTTAATGTTGCTCGGGACCTTCTCCTTTGTCGGCCTCAAAATCACCAGGCCGGACATGCGCCAGACCGGGCTGAACTACTTTAACCAAACCCACCTGGCCGACATGACCGTCACCTCCGCCTACGGGTTAAACCAGGCCGACCAAAAGACGATCGCCGACCAAGCCCGGGTCAAGACCGTCAACTACGGCTACTTCACCGATGCTAAGATTAAGGGCATCACCAACGGCATCCGGGTCTTTTCCAATTCCGGTTCCCTGTCGCAGTATAAAGTGGTGGCCGGGCGCCTGGCCAAGACAGACACCGAAATCGCCTTAAATAACACCCTCAAGGGCACCTACCACTTGGGCGAAACGATCACCCTGCAAGATGGCACCGGCCTTGCTAAAACCAAGTTTAAGGTCGTCGGTTTCGTCGAGTCGGCCGAGTTCATCAACCACAACGACTTTGGCCAAACCAGCGTTGGGACCGGCCAGTTGAGCGGCTTTGGGGTCACCACCAAACGAGCCTTCTCCCTGACCGAGTACAACCTCGCCCGGATCAGCTACCGGGATACCGCCAAGCTCAACGCCTATTCCAACGCCTACACGAAACTGATGAATAAGCGGCAAGCGACCCTTTTAAAGGACCTCAATCAGCACCGGGCCGCCAAGTACCAGGCGGCTAAGGCTAGCCTGTCCACCGCCTTGATTAACCAGGACACCAACGCCCTCGATGCCGCCAGCGTCGACGCCACCCTCACCCTGGTTGAAGACTTCTTGACCAGCCACGGCCTCACCGCCGTTCGTGAACAGTCCACCACCGCTAATCCCGTCCTGGTCGCCGACCTAAACGAAACGGCGCCAAGCGCCCCACTGATCTTATTGGGCCACTTGGACACCATCTTCTCTGTCGGGACCGCCAAGTAGCGCCCCGGCGTCATTGACGGCGAACGCCTCACCGGCCCCGTTTAAGCAGACCCCGACGACGCACGGGTCCTCTAGGAGCGGGGCCAGGCGCTTTGCAGGGAACCAGTGAAGCCCTTGTAAGTTTCGGTCGCCCCGGAAACTTGGTTGATGTTGGCGCTTTGGGCGGCCAGGGCTTCTTGCTTGTAGGTCGGTAAGGAACGGGAGTTGATTTCGTCAGACTTCCCGCCAGTCGGGTGCTTTAAGACCGTGATCTGGGGGATCTTGCCGCTGGCCACGGTGATTTTGACCTGGATGTCGCCCCATTCGGTGCTGGTCGACTTCCCGGTGTAGGTCCCGTCTTTCATGGTCGAGTTGGAACTGCTAGTTGATGATAATGAAGTAGTGGTGGAGCTCTCCGATTCGGTATCACTCGCTGCGGTGGCTTGACTTTGAGCCGTTTCCTGGCTTTGGTCATGTTTGAAGAACATTAAGTAACCATCGATTAGAACCGCTACTGACGCTGCAATTGAAACGATTGTAATCAGAAATTTCTTAAATATAGTTGTCACCTCGCGTTTTAAATTGTTTTATCTTAACTTGGTAAGAACCATTTTAAACTATATTAAGGGAAAAACTATGACGACGACGGGTAGAATTGTGCCCACTTATTTTCTAGTTTGTTACGCATTCCACGCTCTTTTATCTGATAGAACCAAAAAAGCCCCGTAAACCAGCTCAAGAGCCAATTTAAGGGACTTAGATTAGGTTAAGGATTTATTAATCGACCGCCAGAGCGTCAATTGGGTTGAGGGCGGCGGCGTGCCGGGCCGGCAGCCAAGCCGCTAACAAGGAGATGATCAGGGCAATTACGAAGACCGTAACCACGTTGCCAAAGGTGATTTGGATAAAGGCGTAGGTGGCGATCTTAGACAGGGCGGCGTTGAACCCGGCTTGGGCCACGAAGGCAATCACGGTGGCGACGATCGCCGAGAAGATCCCGATGATCAAGGATTCGGCGATAAACATCCGGCGAATGTCCTTCTTGCTTTCCCCCAGCGCCCGCAGGATCCCAATTTCCTTGGTCCGGTCGGCCACTGACATGTACATGGTTACGATGATCATCAAAGCGGAAACCAACAGTGAGATCCCGGCTACCCCGACCAGGATGTTGGTGATCAAGCTGATGTAGGTTTCAATCCGCGAGATCATTGAGGAAACGGCATTAGCGGTGAAGACGCGCTTGTGGTTGGTCTTGATCTTATTGATCTGCTTGGCAACTGACTTGGAGTTTTCCATCGTGTTCGCCGTCACGGCCAAGGAGCTAGCGTTTGGCTTAACGCTTTGGTCCTTCATCGCCTTAGTCAGGGTCTTGGTGTTGACGTAAGTTGCCCCCACCGAGCTGCTGGAGATTCCGGCGACCTTGGCGGTAAACTTAACGGTTACCGGTTGCCCCTGGCTGTTTTGGGCGGTGTAAGAAAGGGTGACCGTCTTGCCGATCAGGCTCTTGCCACTGCCCTTTTGCAGCTTTTTGGCGACCGTGTTTTGGTCCAGAACCACTTCGCCGGCGCCCGGCTTGTGGCCGTACTTAATGGAAGAATTGGTGCTGGAGTTGTTCCAGTTGGTTAAAGTTTGGGCGACGGTGCTCTTCTTGCCCGCGGCGATCGTGACGTTGGCGGCCGTGTAGATCTTTTGAACGGCGGTCACGTCACTTAAGTCCTTGATCTTTTGGACGTCGGACTGTTTAAAGGTGGCAGCGCCCTTACTGAGTTCGGCCATCATCGACTGCTGGCTGGCGCCAGAATCGCTACCCCCGGATGCATCGCTTCCCTTCACGTACTGGGTGACGATTACCGAACGGGGGTTAACCATGTCGTTAACCTGCTTGTTAACGTAGCCCTGGACCCCGTTACCTAACCCGGAGAAGAGGATCACGGCAAAGAGGCCGATTGCCGTGCCAGCCACGATCAAGAGGTTACGGGCGAAGTGGAACTTGAAGTGCTTGTAGGCCGTCGAAAGCGAGGTCTCAAAGGACAGGGGCTTTGAGGTCAGGCGCCCCTTGTTTTTGTCGACCGGGTAGGCCGGGCGCAGGCGCTCGTCACCGTCGATTTGCCCCTCAGCCAGGTGTACAATCCTGGTCCCGGAATCGGCCACGTGCTGGGAGTGGGTAACGGCGATCACCAGGCGTCCTTCGGCGGCGATCTCATCTAAGATCCTCAAGACGTCTTCGGTGTTTTCGGCGTCCAGGGCCCCGGTCGGTTCGTCGGCGATGATGATCTTCGGGTCACTGGCCAAGGCCCGGGCGATGGCCACCCGCTGCTTTTGCCCCCCGGACAATTGGCTCGGGTACTTCTTAGCGTGTTCACTTAAGCCAACCCGCTTCAAGAGGTCCATCGTCCGGTCGGTGGCTTCCTTGGCGCTCAGGGTGGTCATGTCTAAGGACAAGCGGACGTTTTCGGTCACCGTTAAGTGGTTGATCAAGTTGTAAGACTGGTAAATGTAACCAATCTCGTCGCGCCGGTAACGATCCATGCGTTGTTCTTGGCTGTGATCAAGCTTGTTACCATTGATGATCACTTCACCGTCAAACTTGCGGTCCAGCCCCCCGATGATGTTCATCAAGGTCGACTTCCCACCCCCGGATTCCCCGAGGATCGAGACGAATTCCCCTAACTCAAACTGCAGGTTAATCCCCTTTAGGACCGGGAACTCTTCCTTGCCGAGGAAGTAAGACTTACGAATGTCTTTTAATTCTAAGTAGGCCATTGAAACACTCCATTCTCTCAAAGTAAAACTTAAACATTTGGTGCTAAGATTTAAGCATGTGTCATATTGTACCCGTTTTGCGGGGTATGTCAATAAAGTTTAACATCTTAGTTAAATATTTAACTTTTAAATTTAAGCTTTTAGGGTATAATGGGATTCTAGATTCAACAAGTGGGGGTGAACTCGTGAAGCGCGAAGAACTCAAGGAACAAAACAGAACCCAGATCATCGAAGCGGCCAAGCGGCTCTTTTTGGCCCAGGGGATCCAAAAAACCAGCGTCCGCCAGATCAGCCAGGAGTCGGGAATCTCTTACGTCACCATGTATAAGTACTTTGCCGACAAGGAGGCCCTGGTCCAAGAAGTTTTAACCGGCCTGATCGACACGTCCTTTGCAGACGCCCAGGCGACGATCAAAAACTCCAGCCAGCCCTTTTTGCAACGTCTGCAGGCGATTCCCAACACCTCCTCGCTCGGCGCCATCACCAGTCAGGCTTCCTACGAAGAGCTTTCTAAGACCATCGAGACTACCCCGAAATTGCGGGCCCACGTCCGGGCCAAGCTGGATGGGCTGTTTACCACCTTCATTCAGATTGGGCGCCGTGATGGTTTCATCACCACCCCGGCCAGCGATGAAGCGATCATCACCATCCTAACCTCGCTGGTTTATTATGGCGATGCCAACGGCCACGAACCCGACCCTAAGCAAGCCGAAGGGATCGTTAACGTCCTTTTGTATGGGCTGACGGGGAAGTAAGCAGTGAGTGCGACCCAACCAACTGGCAGGCCGTGGGCTAAGGCCTAGACATAGGTTAGCGCGTCAGCGGTGTTCTATGGCTGGACTTAGCCACTAGGTCTGCGGTTGGGGAGCACGTTATCAGTGAGTGCGGACCAGCCGTAAAGCAGGCCGTGGGCTAAGGATAGGCCACAGGTTAGCGCGGCACGCGGTGTTCTGTGGCTGGACTTAGCCACTAGGTCTGCGGTTGGGGAGCACGTTATCATTAAGTGGGAAATGACCTTCTCGACAGACCGTATGGCTAAGCTAGGACGAAGGTTAGTGCGCGATCTGTGTAACAGCAAAAAAAGAGTCTCGGAGAAGTAGCTTCTCTGAGGCTCTTTTTAGTTTAGTTAAGTGCCTGAAACTTGAAAGTATGAAGACAGACTGATCCCTTGGTATCACAGGGCATATTTTAATTAATTTAACCATTTAGCTTG
>PPYF01102995.1_pt1 | contig 20187 bp, 17 predicted proteins | sample 1559871 | NCBI WGS metagenome assembly PPYF01 (sample SAMN08240021, study PRJNA423297) | Human gut metagenome, whole genome shotgun sequencing project. | reverse complement strand
ATTATATTGACGGATATAATCTTGACGTAGACAAATTACTCTATAATGAGATTTTGATAGGATGGCCGATGAAAATTCTGTGTCGCGAAGACTGTAAAGGAATTTGCAACATGTGTGGTCAAAACCTAAATAAGGGAACTTGTGACTGTGAAGATACAAGCCTTGACCCTAGAATGTCAGTTATCCGCGATGTTTTTAAGAATTTTAAGGAGGTGTAATCTATGTCAATCTGTCCAAAGAATAAATCTTCTAAAGCTAGAAGAGATAAAAGAAGAGCAAACTGGAAAATGAGCGCTCCAAATTTAGTGAAATGCAGCAAATGTGGAGAATTAATGATGCCACACAGAGTATGCAAAGCTTGCGGATCTTACAACAAAAAAGAGATTGTTAGCGTTGACTAATGAAAAGCGAAGAAAGAGAGTCGTCTGTTGACGGCTTTCTTTTTTTGAAAAAAGTTTATATTGATTTTTAGAGTGATGTCTAGTAAAATTACTGTTAGCAGTGCAGGAGGTAATAGCATGTCAGAAATTACAAAAGTAGCATTAGATGCCATGGGTGGAGATAACGCACCCGTAGAGATTGTAAAAGGTGCAATGGATGCCATCAGCAAGAGAAAAGATATTAAGATCTTTCTTGTAGGGCAAGAGAATGTTGTACAAAAAGAATTAGAAAAATATACTTACGATAAAGAACAGATTGAAGTTGTAGATGCGCCAGAAGTGATCGAGACAGCAGAGCCGCCGGTCATGGCAATTCGTAAGAAAAAACAATCATCAATCGTAATCGCAATGAATATGGTAAAAAAAGGAGAGGCGGATGCATTTGTCTCTGCCGGAAGTTCAGGGGCAATTCTTGTCGGAGGACAGCTTTTAGTCGGTCGTATCAAAGGCGTGGAGAGACCACCGCTTGCACCATTATTGCCGACAGAAAAAGGCGTTTCGTTGTTGATTGATTGTGGCGCTAATGTAGATGCAAGACCTTCTCACTTGGTACAATTTGCAAAGATGGGTTCTATCTATATGGAGCACGTTATGGGCGTGAAGAATCCGAAGGTTGCGATTGTGAATATTGGTGCAGAAGAGGAAAAAGGGAACGCACTTGTAAAAGAGACATTCCCGCTGCTGAAAGAATGTGAGGATATCAACTTTATAGGAAGTATTGAAGCCCGTGAGATTCCACATGGAATGGCAGATGTAATAGTATGTGAGGCATTTGTCGGAAACGTTATCTTAAAACTCTATGAAGGAGTCGGCGCAGTACTGATCAGCAAAGTGAAAAAAGGAATGATGACTTCGCTGCGAAGTAAGATTGGTGCTTTGCTAGTGAAACCAGCACTGAAAGAGACATTAAAAAGCTTTGACGCAAGTGAACATGGAGGTGCGCCGCTGCTTGGACTGAATGGACTTGTAGTAAAGACGCATGGAAGTTCCAAGGCAAAAGAGGTATCCAACTCAATTATTCAATGTGTAACGTTCAAAGAGCAGGGAATTAATGAAAAAATAAAAGAACGTATACAAAAACAAGAAAATGAGAATCAGGAATAAAAGATTCTGAGACAAAGGGAGAGAAAGAAATGGAATTTGAAAAATTACAAGAAATTATTGTGGATGTATTAAATGTAGGAGCAGAAGATATCACAATGGATACAACATTTGTGGATGATCTGGGCGCAGATTCGTTAGATATTTTCCAGATTATCATGGGAATTGAAGAAGCATTTGACATTGAGATCGACAATGAAGAAGCTGAAAAAATCGTTACAGTTGGTGACGCAGTAGAACAGATTAAGAATGCAATTAATTAATCGAATTATGAAAAAGCCCTGCGTAGGGCTTTTTCGCGTTTAGAAAGGGAGAGTTTATGGAACAGACAATGACAGAGTTACAGGAAAGAATCGGATATACTTTCCGCAGACAGGAGTTGTTAAAATCAGCATTGATGCACAGTTCTTATACGAATGAGACACATTTGCCGAAATATAAGTGCAATGAACGTCTGGAATTTTTGGGAGATGCGGTATTGGAACTTGTTTCCAGCGAGTTTTTGTTTTTTGCAGATCGAAAGATGCCGGAGGGAGAATTGACAAAGACGAGAGCAAGTATGGTCTGTGAGCCGTCACTTGCGTTCTGTGCAAGAGAGATTGAGCTTGGCAAATATTTGTTTATGGGACGAGGAGAAGAGAATACAGGAGGAAGAGAGCGGGATTCCATCACATCCGATGCGCTGGAGGCACTCATCGGTGCGATTTATTTAGATGGTGGTTTTGCTAATGCAAAAGAGTTTATCTTAAAATTTATCCTGAATGATCTGGAACATAAAAAACTCTTTTATGATAGCAAGACTATCCTGCAGGAGATTGTGCAGGCACATTTTCCGTATGGAGTGGTGTATCATCTTATAAAAGAGGAGGGACCGGATCATAATAAATCGTTTACGGTTGCTGTTCATATTGGTGAGGAGTGTTATGGAGAGGGAACCGGAAGAACAAAGAAAGCGGCAGAGCAGGAAGCGGCATACCATGCGATTTTAAAGTTGCATGAGAAGAACATAAAGTAGGTGTAGGATGTATTTAAAAAGTATTGAAGTACAGGGCTTTAAGTCCTTTGCGAATAAAATTCTATTTGAGTTCCACAATGGAATCACCGGAATTGTGGGGCCGAATGGAAGTGGAAAGAGCAATGTCGCAGATGCTGTTCGGTGGGTGCTTGGTGAACAGCGTGCAAAGCAGCTCCGTGGTGGGAATATGCAGGATGTTATTTTCTCAGGCACTGAGAACCGAAAACCATTAAGTTATGCATCGGTTGCAATCACACTGGACAATTCAGATCATCAGCTTGCGATTGATTTTGAGGAAGTGACAGTTGCTCGTAAGATTTACCGCTCCGGCGAGAGTGAATATCTGATCAACGGAAGTCCGTGCCGGTTGAAGGATGTCAATGAATTGTTCTACGATACCGGAATTGGAAAAGAAGGATACTCAATTATCGGACAGGGGCAGATTGATAAGATTTTAAGTGGAAAGCCAGAAGAACGAAGAGAGCTGTTTGACGAAGCAGCAGGAATTGTAAAATTCAAAAAGCGGAAAAATATGTCCGTGAAAAAGTTGGAGGAAGAAAGGCAGAATCTCGTTCGTGTAAATGATATTCTTGCGGAACTGGAAAAACAGATCGGACCTTTGGAAAAACAATCCGAAGTGGCAAGAGAATATCTGAAAAAGAAAGAATCTTTGAAGACATATGATATCAATTTGTTTTTGCTGGAGACAGAGCGGCTTAAAAAGGAAATTGCTGCGGTTGATCATAATTTAGAAAATACGACCAGAGAGCTTGCGGAGGCAACGACACGATATGAAAATACGAAGACAGAATATGAGGCGATTGAACTAAAGACCGATGAGATTGACGCTGCGATGGAGAAGGCTAAGAGTCAGTTGAATGAGACCACATTATTAAAGCAGCAGCTGGAAGGTCAGATTGAGGTCCTGAAAGAGCAGATTAACACGGCACGAATGAATGATGAGCACATTGAACAGCGCTCTAAGACGATTTATAACGAAATGTCTGAGAGGGAAAAGAATCTTTCGGCGATGGGAAAAGATAAGTTTCAGATTCAGGAAAAGTTGTCAGAGCAGGAGGAGCAGGAGAAGGCAGCACAGCAACAGCTTTTGAAAATCCAAACAAAAAGTGCGGAACTTACAGAGGCGATTGATGAAAATCAGAATCAGATCATGGAGATTTTGAACAATCGCACAGCTACGAAGGTAAAGAAGCAGCGTTATGACTCGATGCTGGAACAGATTCAGGTGCGCCGTTCGGAAATGCACCAGAAATTAATCGCAGTGGAAAGCGAGGCGTCCGAACAGGATGAGCTCATCGCAAAGTTCGAGGCAGAGCTTCAGGAAATTGCACAGACGATTTCCGGATATGTCACAGAGAATAGGACATATGAAGAAAAGATAGCCGCCCTACAGCAGACGATTGCCAAAAAGAACGAACAGCTGCGTATTGGACAGACGGCATTTCACCGGGAACAATCTAGATTAGAGTCGTTAAAGAATATTACAGAACGCTATGACGGATATGGGAACAGCATCCGAAAAGTCATGGAAAAGAAAGAACAGGAAAAAGGACTCTTAGGTGTTGTTGCGGATTTGATCAAAGTGGACAAAGCGTATGAGATTGCGGTGGAGACTGCCCTTGGAGGAAGTATCCAGAACATCGTAACAGATAATGAAGAGACGGCAAAACGGATGATTACGTTTTTGAAGCAGAATAAATTCGGTCGGGCGACATTTCTCCCGCTGACGAGTATCAATGGAACTGCCGGTATTCGGCAAAACGAGGCTCTTCAAGAGGAGGGAGTGATCGGGCTTGCGAATACACTTGTCAAGGTGGAAGAAATATACAGGGGGCTTGCCGATCATCTGTTGGGAAGAACAGTTGTTGTAAAGCATATTGACCACGGGGTGGCGCTGGCAAAAAAATATAAGCAGACACTTCGCATTGTCACTTTAGAAGGAGAGTTGATTAATCCAGGCGGAGCAATGACCGGTGGAGCCTTCCGCAATTCCAGCAATCTTTTGAGCAGACGTCGTGAGATTGAAGAATTTGAAAAGGCTGTCGAGAAGCTGAAAAGCGAGATGGAGCAGATGGAGCAGGAAGTGGAACACGAAAAAGAGGCAAGAGCGGACTACTACAGTAAGATAGAGGGTATCAAGCAGCAGCTTCAGAAGGCTTATGTCATTCAGAATACGGCAAAGATGAATGCAGAGCAGGTGAAGGCAAAGAAAGCAGATGCGAAGGCGGTTTCAAGCAAGATTCATGAAGAAGGAGCTGAGCTGGAACAACAGATAAGGGAAATTCGGGAAAATCATGAATCGATTCAGGTAGAATTGGAAACTTCTGAAAAATTAGAACAAGAATTGACGGAACAGATTGCAAGCTATCAAAAAGAGTTAGATCAGGAGCGTGAACGAGAAAGTAAACAGCTTTTAGAATCTGAGAAAGTGCATCTCGCTTATGCTGCAATGGAACAGAAATATCAGTTTCTGTTGGAAAATGAGCAGCGTATTCAGGAAGAGATTACAAAATTCAACGAGGAATTGTCTGCACTTCGTGCCAATAAAGGGGATACATCCGAAGAGGTTCAGAAAAAAGAGACCCAGATTGAAGATATTCGGCTGACGATTGCAAATTCGAAAGAACTGTTTGAGGAGATTCAAAAAGAGATTGCATCTTATAGCAGTCAGAAAGAAGAACTCACAAAGAAACATAAAGCATTTCTTGCAGAGCGAGAAGCACTTTCCAAACACATGTCAGATTTGGACAAAGAATCCTTTCGTTTGAACAGCCAAAAAGAGGCGTTTGAGCAGGCTTCTGAAAAGCAGATCAACTATATGTGGGAAGAATATGAGCTGACTTACAATATGGCGCTGAAGATTAAAGATGAGAACCTGACGGATCTTACGTTTATCAAAAAACAGATACAGGCTTTAAAAAATGAGATTCGTTTACTTGGAAATGTCAATGTTAATGCGATTGAGGATTTTAAAGAAGTATCAGAGCGATATGCATTTTTAAAGAATCAGCATGACGATTTGATTGAGGCGGAAGCGACATTAAAACAGATTATCGAGGAGCTGGATGCAGCCATGCGAAAACAGTTCAGAGAACGTTTTGCGGAAATCTGTGTGGAATTCGATAAAGTGTTCAAACAGCTATTCGGAGGCGGAAAAGGGACATTGGAACTTCAGGAGGAAGAAGATATTCTGGAGGCGGGAATTCGAATCATTGCACAGCCTCCCGGAAAGAAACTGCAGAATATGATGCAGCTTTCGGGTGGTGAAAAAGCATTGACAGCCATTTCACTGTTGTTTGCAATTCAGAATTTAAAACCATCCCCGTTTTGCCTGCTTGATGAGATCGAGGCGGCATTGGATGACTCGAATGTCGACCGTTATGCGAGGTATTTGCATAAGTTGACAAAAAACACGCAGTTTATCGTGATTACGCATCGTAGAGGAACGATGACTGCGGCAGACAGACTATATGGAATTACGATGCAGGAAAAAGGGGTATCGACCCTCGTGTCGGTAGATTTATTAGATAAAGATTTGACGAATTAGAGGAGGAACTTATGGGAGAAAAAAAGGGATTTTTTAAACGACTGGTGGAAGGACTCACCAAGACAAGAGACAATATTGTCTCTGGAATTGACAGTATTTTTAATGGATTTTCAAACATCGACGATGACTTTTATGAAGAACTCGAAGAGATTCTTATTATGGGAGATTTGGGCGTCCATGCGACAATGGAAGTTATTGAGGATCTGAAGAAAAAAGTCAAAGAAAACCATATTAAGGAGCCAGCAGACTGTAAGCAGTTTTTAATTGACAGCATCAAAGAACAGATGGATGTCGGGGAAGCCGCATATGAGTTCGAGAATCGTACATCGGTTGTATTGATCATTGGAGTAAATGGTGTCGGAAAGACGACGACCATCGGAAAACTTGCCGGGAAACTACGGGCGCAGAATAAGAAAGTTGTACTTGCAGCAGCAGATACATTCCGTGCGGCAGCAGGAGAGCAGCTTAAAGAATGGGCAAACCGTGCGGAGGCAGAATTGATTGGCGGTCAGGAAGGATCTGACCCGGCTTCGGTTGTATATGATGCGGTTGCAGCGGCTAAGGCACGAAAAGCAGACGTTCTTTTGGTGGACACGGCAGGACGTCTTCATAATAAAAAGAACCTGATGGAAGAACTTCGAAAAATTAACCGTGTCCTGGAGAGAGAATATCCGGATGCGTATCGTGAGACATTGGTTGTGTTGGATGGAACAACTGGTCAAAATGCGTTAGCACAGGCAAAAGAATTTAAAGATGTTGCAGATATCACAGGTATCGTGCTGACAAAGATGGACGGAACAGCCAAAGGCGGAATTGCAGTAGCCATTCAATCAGAACTTGGTATCCCTGTAAAATACATCGGTGTCGGGGAAAGTATTGATGATCTGCAGAAATTTAACTCCGATGATTTTGTAGATGCACTGTTTCTCACCAAAGAGTAATAAAAATAAAGAAAGAAGGAATCCATATGTTGACATTAGAAAAATTTGAGCAGGCAAGTGAAATTGTAAAACGAGTAACGAATCCAACAAAGCTGGTATACAGTGACTACTTAAGTCAGCAGACAGGCGGAAAAGTGTATTTAAAACCTGAAAATATGCAATATACCGGAGCATATAAGCTGCGCGGTGCATATTATAAAATCAGCACCTTGTCTGAAGAAGAAAGAGCAAAAGGCCTGATTACAGCTTCTGCCGGGAACCATGCACAGGGCGTCGCATATGCGGCAAAAGCATTTGGCTGCAAAGCTACAATTGTTATGCCGACTGTGACACCGCTTATCAAAGTCAATCGTACAAAGAGTTATGGGGCAGAAGTGATTTTGCATGGGGATGTATATGACGACGCCTGTGCAAAAGCATATGAACTGGCAGAAGAACACGGATATACATTTGTACATCCGTTTGATGATCTGGACGTTGCAACCGGTCAGGGCACAATCACAATGGAGATTATTCAGGAACTTCCGACTGTTGACTATATTTTGGCACCAATCGGTGGCGGCGGTCTGATCACAGGCGTGTCAACACTTGCAAAAATGCTGAATCCAAAGATTAAAGTCATCGGTGTAGAACCTGCGGAGGCAGCAAGCATGAAAGCGGCGCTCAAAGCCGGACATGTGGTGACTCTGCCAAGCGCAAATACAATTGCAGATGGTACTGCAGTAAAAACAGTCGGTGAAAATACATTAGAATATGTGAAGGAAAATGTAGACCAGATTCTGACTGTGGAGGATGATGAATTAATCGGAGCATTCCTTGATATGGTTGAAAATCACAAGATGATTGTAGAAAATTCAGGATTATTGTCTGTTGCCGCTTTAAAACAGCTTGATTTGAAAGGGAAGAAAGTCGTATCGATCTTAAGTGGCGGAAATATGGATGTCATCACAATGTCGTCGATTGTGCAGCACGGACTGATCCAAAGAGACAGAATTTTCTCCGTATCCGTATTGCTTCCGGATAAGCCAGGTGAGTTGGTGCGTGTTGCAGACACAATTGCAAAAGCACAGGGAAATGTCATCAAACTAGAACACAACCAGTTTGTCAGCACAAACCGTAATGCAGCAGTGGAGCTTCGTATTACGATGGAATCATTTGGTACAGAGCATAAAAAGGAAATCTTAAAGGCGCTGGAAGATAATGGATATAATCCGAAAAGCATCAGTGCAAAATTGTATTAGAAATCATCCGGAAAGGAAAGATATATGGAGTATAATAGAAGACCAAAAGAAGGGGAATGCTACCGACACTTTAAAGGAAGACGGTATCAGGTCATTGGAATCGCAAAGCATTCGGAGACGATGGAGGAATTAGTCGTATACAGACAACTGTATGGGGAACAGGAGCTGTATGTGAGACCATTGGAGATGTTTATAAGCAAAGTGGATAAAGAAAAATATCCAGATGTAGAACAAGAATACCGATTTGAATTAGAGGGAGAGGAGGACGGTCAAAGAGAAGATGACCGTTCTCTTATCTGGGAGTTTTTAGACTTGTCTTCGTCAAAAGAAAAAATGGACTTCCTGCAGAAAAAGAAATCTGAGATTACGGAAGAGTTTATCGGAATCGTGGCGCAGAGTCTTGACTTTGTGGAAAATGACGGAACTGTTGAGGAGAGGTACGAGGCGGTGCTGCAGTATCTGCGGACTGTGATGCGGTACGAAAGTGGGAGACTGCGGTAAACTGAGGAAAAAGAAATTCAGAGGAAGAAAAGCTAAATTACACATTGATAGAAAAAGAGCGATAAGCTCTTTTTTTTGATGCAAATAAGATGCATCTCTTCTGTATAGTCATATTAGAAAATATGATTCAGGAGGGATAGCAATGAAAAGAGGAATAGGAATATTACTGACATGTGTGATGCTTTTATCAGGATGCACCGGAAAACAGGGTGCTCAGGCAGAAAAGACAAAAAAAGAAGATGGAGTAATTCATCTGTATACGTTGAAGGACAATGATCAGCTATGGCAGTCTGCAAAGTTATTTGAGGAAAAATTTCCAGAGTATCAGGTTGTTATAGATGTTGGGGTTTCGGAAGAGGATGGAAAGACCGTATCAGATGCAATCCGCAGCCTAAACACCGAGATTATGGCGGGAAATGGACCGGATATCATTCTGATGGATGGACTTCCAATTGAGGACTATATCGAAAAAGGTGTATTGGAAGACTTAAGTGACATGGTGGAGAGTGTGAAAGAAAATGGGGAAGAATTTTTTGAAAACGTACTTTCCTCATATGAAAAAGGGGAGAAAGTGTATGCAATCCCATCCCGTTTTTCCGTTCCGATTATTATTGGAAAAGAAGGTGCGGTGACACTAGAGGAAGTAAAAACTCTATCAGGCACATTGAAAACACGGACGGAAGAGCAGATAAAAGGGATTACACGGAATGCAACGAAGAGTATTCCGTTACTTCTATTGACTTTTTGGAACGATATTATTTCAGAAGAGAGTGTGGTAGATCAAGAGGCACTGTCCACATTTTTAGAAGAGGCAAGGATGCTTTTTGATGCATCTGAGATTGATTTGGAATTGCCGTATTATCAGGAAGTATCACCCTTTCAGGAAATGATAGATACGTATCCAAACTATTCCGGAGATGCCGGGGTAACAATGGCATTTCAAAAGGACATTTTGTCGGTTGATGAAATGGATATGGGGCAGACACTGGCGCAATTGGAAAGTGTGAGTGCGAATAGTCCCGTGTTCTATGATTATTTAAACAGCGAAAGTGGAAAAAAGTTTATCCCCAAATGGATATTTGGCATAACTGCGTCCAGTGAGAAGAAAGAAGCTGCGAAAGCGTTCCTATCGTACTTTTTATCTTCCGAGAATATGGATCAGTATGACTGGACATTGAGTGTGAATAAGACAAGCTTTCGAAAGACTCTTCCGATATCAGAGACAAAGGAACAGATGACAGTCATGTATCCGGAACAGGATAGTGCAGAAGGGATTCGCATTCAGAAATTAAATGCAGAGGAAGCGGAGGAATTTGTAAATTTCTTAAGTGAAGCAGACACGAAAATTGCAGTGGAGCAAGCTCTGTTTGAGGAGATTCTGACACAGGCGGAGCATTATGTGTATGGAGAAGAATCATTGGAATCTGCTGTAAATGCAATTGTAGAAAAAATAGAGATTTATCAGGCGGAATAAGTGATGAGAAAGAGAAAAATGTGGGTGGGATATCTGTTTATCCTGCCAAGCTTTGTCGGTGTATTGATATTTGTGTTGATCCCGTACATTGATGTCGTAAGGAGAGCATTTATGCAGACTGCTTCCGGTCAGTTTGTAGGTCTTTTGAATTTTAAAGCTATCTTACAAAATAAAGCGTTTTTGTTGGCATTCACAAATACGGGACGTTTCGTGGGAGTCTGTATTCCTATTTTGCTTGTCTTATCATTAGGAATTGCGGTGTCCCTCGCAAAACAGACTGCGTATGCGGAAATTTTAAAAACTGGATTTTTAGTGCCGATGGTAATACCGGTTGTTTCCGTTGTGATTTTATGGCAGTTTTTGTTTGATCAGGGTGGGTTTGTGAATGGAATATTGCATCTTTTTGGTAGGAGCAGTGTGGACTGGATGAACTCTTCTTATGCGTTTTATGTATTGGTATTTAGTTATATTTGGAAAAATCTGGGGTATTGTATCATTCTTTGGCTGGCAGGAATGGCAATGATTTCTCCTGAAATTTATGAGGCGGCAAGAGTGGATGGCGCCGGAGAGTGGCAATGTTTCGCTAGGATCACACTGCCAAATCTCAAAGGCACATCTTTTACGGTATTGATTTTATCTGTCATTAATTCTTTCAAGGTGTTTCGGGAGGCATATCTAGTGGCAGGAGACTATCCGAACCGGAGTATGTATTTGCTGCAGCATTTATTTAATAACTGGTTTCGAGATTTGGGGCTGGATAAGATGGCAGCTGGAGCTGTCAGCATGTCTGCCATCATGGTGATATTGATTTTGGGATTTTGGAAACTGGGAGGAAAACAGGAATGAAAGCACTGCTGTGGAAGGGAATTCTGTTCCTATTGGTATTTTTGTGCTGTTATCCGGTTGTGTATGTCTGTGTCGGAGCTTTTATGGGGAATACGGAGCTTACAGACTTGCTTGCATCAATTCTTGGTGAGGCAAATGGATATGCAACATGGCATCTGCTTCCGAGAGAACCGACACTTCGTTCATGGATTGAGGTGCTATTGGATACGCCGGAATTTTTTGTGACATTTTGGAACTCGGTAAAGATTACAGTGGGAATTTTGCTTGGGCAATTGTTGTTTGCAGTACCTGCCGCGTGGGGATTTGCAAAATATCAGTTTTCATTTCGCAAGTGTCTGTTTCTGTTGTATGTCATTCTGATGATGATGCCGTTTCAGGTGCTGATGTTATCCAATTATTTAGTGTTAGACAGATTACAGCTTTTGGATACACTGTGGGCGCTGATTCTGCCTGGTATGTTTTCGACATTTCCGGTTTTCATTATGTATAATTCGTTTCGAGATATTCCAAATGAAGGACGGGGCAACAGAATTCGGAATTTTTATAAAAATCGGGATACCACTTGGGAAATCAGGTGTTTTTTCAGCGTTAGTCTTAAGTTTTTTACAATGTTGGAATCTGATTGAACAGCCGCTTACTTTTCTGAAAGATAAGACGTTGTGGCCAATGTCTATATTTTTGCCGGTGATTGAAGCAAATAATGCGGGAATTGCGTTTGTAGTGTCTGTACTTTCTTTAATTCCGGCAATGCTAATTTTCTTTTTGGGACAAGAATATTTGGAAAAAGGTATTTCTTATATGAGTATGAAGGAGTAGAGTATGAAACAAAAATTAGTGAAAACAGCGATTGCTTTTTTCGGGATTATGATCGCGTTTACTGTGTTATCCAGAGTGGCATATAATATTAGCACTCCGAAAGTGATTCTTGGGAAGGCAGAGAACATGGAAATGGGACCAAATATCATTGGAAATGGTGTTGTGGAGGCGCAGGAATTTGTTCCGGTTGCGGTCGAAGGACAGAAGACAATACAGAAGATTTCAGTTTTGGAAGGACAAAAAGTAAAAGCCGGGGATGTGTTGTATGAATTGGATTTGAAAAAATTAGAAAAAGAAATAGAAGAAAAAAAGAAAGAATTAAAAGGGCTTGAATTGCAAATAGAATCGGCAAAGAGCGCGCAGATGGTGGCAGAACAAGCGAAGGATCTAACGAAGTCTCAGGCGGTGGCAGATTATGAACGTGCTGTGCAAATGGCAGATCAAGAGATTGCCACAGCAGAAACAGTGTGGAGAGAGGCGCAAGAAGAATATAGACAATTTCAGGGAAATCCATCTTTATATCCGGATAAAACGGAACAGGAATGTTTACAAAAGATAGAAGAGACAAGAAAAGCATATGAGTCTGCAGTTTCTGCAAAAGATGAGAATCTTTATCAGGCACAAAAAGCAATTGATTTGGCAGATGTGCCGGAAGCAAAAGATACGTCCGTAGAACAGGCAGAATTGACAAAAGCAAGTGTGGAAAAGCAGTTTTCAGCGTTAAAAGAGCTCCAGAGTGCGGAAGGGAAGGTAGTGTCTCCTATGGATGGAGTTGTATCAGCTGTGAATATACAGGTAGGTGGTATGACTTCTGGAACGGCAGATATTTTAATTGCTGATACATCTGCTGAAATGATGCTGAAAGTACAGTTTTCGGAAGAGAATAAAGAACATGTGCCAGTCGGTGCAAATGTAAAGCTGATTTCTGATGTGCTTATGGAAACAGAGAAAAATGCAGTTGGGAAATTAAAAATTACAGCGATACAGCAAAATACAGAAACGGGGGCAGGGGTAGAGGCAAGTATACGGATTCCACCAAATACGCTTCCGATTGGCACCTCAGTAGGTGTGCAAATAGAGACAAGCAAAAAAATGTATTCAGGGTGTATACCTTTAGAAGCGCTGCATCAAGAAGAGGGAAATCAATATTATGTGTATACCACCGATGAGAAGAAAACAATCCTTGGAACAGAAGTCATTGCAAGACGTGTGGATGTGACTGTGGAATACAAAGGAGATCGATATGCAGCAGTGAAAGGTCTGAGTGTCGAGCAGAACATTATCCTATCCTCGTCAAAACAGATTTCTGATGGCGGCCGCATCAAGCCGCAGAAGCAGTGAAAGCGCATAGAAAGCAGGTGATTGGCGTTCTGGCAATTGCATTGATAGCCTGTTTTTATATATTGGCGGTACATGCTATGCATAGTTTGGAAGAGGAGATGCAATTTGTATCGTTTGTTCAGACAACAGAAGGGGGGATCCCGGTACAGGAATATCAAGAGGAAAATCAGACTTTGTGGAGTGAATTTATCGGAATGTCTGTGGAGAATCGAGAACTTTTTCGCAAAGTGGACACAACGGTTTGGGCATTGCACGGAAGAAGCGACTTGCTGTTTCCACAAACTCCAATGATAAATGTCCAAAGCCAAACAAATTGTTTACTCAGCACCTCATTGGCATATGAATTGTTCGGGACGACGGATGTGGCGGGGCTTTCTGTGATTTATCAGGAAAAGCAATATGAGATTGCGGGAGTGATCGAACATAAGGAAAATTTGTTTGTATACGAGCCAAAAGAGGGAGAAACGGCTACGTTTCAGCGGGTAGTTGCCAAAGTGAAAGAAGATGAATATGAATCCATGCGTGTACTGGAAGAGACACTTCAGATGAAATTTGGGTCAGGGAAAGTATTGGATTACACATGGCTGAAAATGATTTTAGATTTGTACTTGTTAATGATTCCGGTCTTGTTGAGTATCTTTTTGCTAAAAACAATTTGGACATATCAAAAAGAAAGCAAAAATAAATCGGAAAAGTGTATTTGGATGATTCTTTTTGGGATAATGGGAGTGATTATTGGATTTCTGATTTTACAAAATGTTCATGTTCCGCTTGATATGATTCCGGAGCGCTGGTCTGATTTTGAGTTTTGGGCAGATTGTGTGGACTATCAGCGCGAGAACCTGGAAAGATTGATTCAGATGAGAAAAACGGTGTTTGATATGAGGGGAGTAACAGCGGTGAGACAGATTGTGTGCTATAATACCGTGGCGATACTTTTGTTTTATGGAAACTCGTGTTATACTAAAAGGCAAAGAAAGAATGCCGGATTGAGGGAGTAAAAAGAGTCACTTACATTTATTGAGTTTATGGAGTGGGCAAAACAAGTTCACTCTGTTATTTTATTTTGGTAAAGTATTGACACGAAGTGTATAATTGTATACAATTATACAAAACTGGAATAAAGAAAAGAGGATGACCATGGAGAATAGGAAAGTATTTATGAATCAACATAATAATCTGTTAGAACTTGAGGAACATATGTATCCTCTGGTGGATGTGGAGACACCGAACATTTTCCGCAATCTATTTCCGTATGATGAGATTCCAAAGATTGCCTTCAATGACCGAATCGTGCCTCATCACATGCCGGATGAAATCTGGATCACCGATACGACATTTCGTGATGGACAGCAGTCGAGAGCGCCGTATTCTACAGAGCAGATTGTCACATTGTATGATTATTTTCACAGACTTGGTGGTCCGAAAGGAAAGATCCGCCAGTGCGAATTTTTCCTATATAGTAAAAAAGACCGGGACGCAGTTTACAAATGTATGGAGAGAGGATACGAATTTCCGGAGGTGACAAGCTGGATCCGTGCGAGCAAGAAAGATTTTCAACTTGTAAAAGATATCGGAATGAAAGAGACTGGGATTTTGGTCAGCTGTTCTGATTACCATATTTTTTATAAACTGAATATGACAAGAAGACAGGCGATGGAGCATTACCTTTCGATTGTAAGAGAATGTTTGGAAATTGGTGTCAGTCCGAGATGTCATTTGGAGGATATCACACGTTCGGATATTTATGGATTTGTCATTCCGTTTTGTCTGGAGTTGATGAAATTGCGTGAGGAATATCAAATTCCCGTGAAGGTGCGTGTTTGTGATACGATGGGATACGGTGTCAATTATCCGGGGGCTGTGATTCCGCGATCAATTCCGGGAATCATATACGGTCTGATGGTTCACGCAGGTGTGCCAAGTGAATTGATTGAATTTCACGGACATAACGACTTTTATAAGGCGGTCAGCAACTCCACGACAGCTTGGCTGTATGGTGCAAGCGGCGTAAACTGTTCCTTGTTTGGAATCGGTGAGCGTACAGGAAATACACCGCTTGAAGCAATGGTGTTTGAATATGCACAGCTTCGCGGAACATTAGACGGAATGGATACGACAGTTATCACAGAGATGGCGGAGTATTACGAGAAAGAGATCGGATATCGTGTGCCGTCAAGAACTCCGTTTGTCGGAAAGAACTTTAATGTGACAAGAGCCGGTATTCACGCCGATGGACTTCTGAAAAACGAGGAGATTTACAATATTTTTGATACGGATAAATTCCTGAACCGTCCGGTTCTTGTTGCGGTATCCAACACATCGGGGCTTGCGGGAATTGCACATTGGATCAATGCATATTACAAGTTGAAAGGTGACCGTGCTATTGACAAAAATTCACCATTGGTAGCGAAGGTAAAAGAATGGGTAGATGCAGAGTATGAATCCGGACGTGTGACCGTTTTGACAGATGACGAATTGGTACGTGTGATCACAGATGCCTGTCATGAGTTGCAGATAATTTTATAGTGGAGGCAGAAGATGGAAGAATATCAGGAGTATTCGCTTCGTGGAAGAGTTTTTCAAAAAATCAGAGATGGTATTTTGAAGGGCGAATACAAAGAAAATGAAGAATTGCGGGAAAGCACAATCGGGAAAAAGCTTGGGGTGAGCAGAACTCCGGTGAGAGAGGCGTTAAGACAGCTTGAACTGGAGGGACTTGTAAAAATCGTACCAAACAAAGGTGCATATGTGACCGGAATTACAGGGAAAGATGTGAAGGACATCTATTTGGTACGCTCCCTCCTGGAAGGACTTTGCGCCAGATGGGCGACCGAGCATATTACAGAAGAGCAGATAGAAAAACTAGAAGAGATTGTTTTACTCTCAGAATTTCATGCAAACAAAAATCAAAAAGAAAAATCGGGTCAGGTTGTAGAACTTGATGGAAAATTCCATGAAGTATTGTACGAAGCATCAAATAGTCGTATACTAGAACATGTATTATCCGATTTTCATAAATATGTCCAGATGGCAAGGCAGGCATCTGTTACAAGAGAACATCGGGCAGAAAAATCAATCAAAGAACATAAAGAGATTTTGGAAGCAATCAAACAGAAAGATGCAGATAAAGCAGAACAACTTGCCAATGAACACATTTTGAAAGTAATGCAAAATTTGAATATCGAAGCGTAGAGCAGGAGGAAATGGAAGATGGATAAAATTAAGATGACAACACCACTTGTAGAGATGGACGGAGATGAGATGACAAGAATCCTTTGGAAGATGATCAAAGAGAATCTGTTATTGCCATTTATTGATTTGAAAACAGAATATTATGATTTGGGATTGGAGTACCGCAACGAAACAAATGACCAGGTTACCATTGATTCTGCCAATGCAACGAAGAAATACGGCGTTGCTGTAAAATGTGCGACCATCACTCCAAATGCTGCACGAATGACAGAATATGACTTAAAAGAGATGTGGAAAAGCCCAAATGGAACAATCCGTGCGATGTTAGACGGAACAGTTTTCCGTACGCCGATTATTGTAAAGGGAATTGAGCCATGTGTGAAAAACTGGAAAAAGCCAATTACAATTGCAAGACATGCATATGGAGATGTCTATAAAAATACAGAGATGGTTATTCCGGGACCGGGAAAAGTGGAGCTGGTATATACGGCAGAAGACGGAACGGAGACAAGAGAGTTGGTACATAATTACACAGGAGCCGGAATCGCACAGGGGATGCACAACTTGGATGCTTCTATTGAAAGTTTTGCGAGAAGCTGTTTTAACTATGCGCTTGATATCAAACAGGATTTGTGGTTTGCAACAAAAGATACAATCTCTAAAAAATACGATCATACATTTAAAGATATTTTCCAAGAGATTTATGATAAAGAATATGATGAGAAATTCAAAGCTGCCGGAATTGAGTATTTCTATACACTGATTGACGATGCAGTAGCGCGTGTCATGAAAGCGGAAGGTGGATTTATCTGGGCTTGTAAGAACTATGATGGGGATGTAATGAGTGATATGGTCTCTTCCGCATTCGGTTCTCTTGCAATGATGACTTCCGTGCTGGTATCTCCACAGGGATATTATGAGTATGAGGCTGCTCACGGAACAGTGCAGCGTCATTATTACAAACACTTAAAGGGTGAAGAGACTTCTACGAACTCTGTTGCAACCATTTTTGCATGGACCGGCGCACTCCGTAAACGTGGTGAATTAGATGGCAATCAAGAATTGATGGATTTTGCAGACAGACTGGAAAAAGCAACTATCGATACGATCGAGAGCGGTAAGATGACAAAAGACCTTGCTTTGATTACAAGCATTGAAAATCCAACGGTATTGAACAGCGAACAATTTATCAAAGCAATTGCGGAATTATTGTAATTGATTAAAAATGAGTATACAAAACCAGACAGGATATGCTCCCATAAAAAGGAGAGTTCCTGTCTGATTTTATATCAAGAATGCAAATTTTTTATTTTGTTATTCCGCAAGTTCTTCCCAACGCATGTAAAGTGTTTCCAATTCCTCAGCGATTTTTGCTTTTTCCTCAGATAATTCACGGCATCGCACAGAGTTGGTGAATACTTCTTCTTGAGTCATCAACTCATCAATTTCGGAATCCCTTTCTTCCAGTTTCGCAATTGCATCTTCAGTCTTTTTCAAATCGTTTTGACGTTTTCGTTCTTTTGCCTGTGCTTCTTTTTGGGCTTTCCAGTCCAGCTTTGTGTCAGATTCCACAGACGTGGAAGAGACGGAAGGAGTGGAAATTTCAGAAATGCCGGCATACGCTGCGGTCAATTCTTCTTTCTTTTCCAAGTAGTAATCGTAGTTTCCGATATAATTAACAAATGTGCCATTGACAAGATCTAAAATACGTGTCGCCGTCTGATTAATAAAGTAACGGTCGTGGGACACATAAAGTACAGTCCCGGTGTAATCATTCAGCGCTTTTTCCAAAATCTCTTTGGAAGCAATATCCAAATGGTTCGTCGGCTCATCGAGGATGAGGAAGTTTGCCTCAGACAGCATAAGTTTTGCAAGAGAAACACGACCACGCTCGCCACCGCTTAAATCACTGATCAGTTTGTAGACATCATCGCCCGTAAATAAAAATGCGGCGAGTGTATTTCGAATCTGTGTGTTGTTAAGACTTGGATAATCATCTGAGATTTCATCAAAAATATTTTTTTCCATATGTAACACGTGGTGTTCCTGATCATAATAGCCAATCTGTACTTTGGAGCCGAGCTTGAAAGAACCGCTATCAGCGGCGACTACCTGATTCAGTATTTTCAAAAGTGTTGTCTTTCCGGTTCCGTTGTCTCCGATGATGGCAACGTGTTCCCCGCGCTTGATCTCAAAGCTGATATCCTGAAATAGTTTGTGGTTTCCGAATGCCTTGCTTAAATGTTCAACTTCTAACACATCGTTTCCGCTGACGCAGGATGGCTCTAATGAAAAGTGGAGTTCTTGCGGATCCCCCATCGGCTTTTCGATGACGTCCATTTTTTCAAGCATCTTTTCACGACTTTCTGCACGACGGATTGATTTTTCTCGATTGAAAGAGCGAAGTTTTTCGATTACTGCTTCCTGATGCTTGATTTCCTGCTGTTGATTTAAGTATTCTTTTAATTTTGCTTCACGAATCATCTTTTTCTTTTGTGCATAGTCTGAATAGTTCCCCATGTAAGTCATAATGCTGCCGTATTCAATCTCTACCACTTTTGTGACAACACGGTTCAGAAAATAACGGTCATGGGATACGATTAAGACAGCACCGTCATAGTTGAGCAAATAGGTCTCGAGCCATGAGATGGAGTTCATATCCAAATGGTTTGTCGGTTCATCGAGCAATAAAATATCTGGTTTTGTAAGAAGCAGCTTTCCGAGAGACACACGGGTCTTTTGTCCTCCTGAGAGCGTGTCCACCTCTTTTGAAAATTCATCTTCACGAAAGCCAAGTCCTTTTAAGACACCGACCAATTCACTCTGATAGGCGTATCCGTTGGCGTGTTCAAAACGCTCTGTCAGTCGGTGGTATGTCTGAAGCCGGTTTTCTAAATCTTCGCCGTGAAGATGTTTCAATTCCATCTCAATCGTGCGAATCTGTTTTTCCATCTCAATGATATCTGCTTTGGCAGTCTTTAACTCTTCCAGAATTGTGTTTCCGCTTGAAAGCTCCTGATGCTGTGACAGATAACCGATTGTCTTTCCTTTTGTCAGGATAATATCGCCACTGTCTGTATCGAGTTCTTTCATGATCATTTTTAAAATAGTAGACTTTCCGGCACCATTTGGTCCGATCAGTGCCGTTTTTTCGCGATCTTCTATATGAAAAGAACCGGATTTGACAATCACTTGTTCTCCAAATGCTTTTGAAATATTATGACATGCGAGAATCATATATATAACCCCTCCCTTTTTGGTACAATAATTTTATTATAACTAAAATGTAAGAAAATACAACTAAAAGTTTGACTTTGATGCGGTGATTCTATATAATGATTCTTAGAATGGACAGGAAAACAGAGGAAGGTGAAGAAAAAATGGAAGAAAGACAAATCTCCCAGGCAGTTATCAGAAGATTACCCCGCTATTATCGTTACTTAGGTGAGTTATTGGAAAATAGTGTGGAGCGTATTTCTTCTAATGAATTAAGTAAAAGGATGAATGTAACAGCTTCCCAGATCAGACAGGATTTGAATAATTTTGGTGGCTTTGGACAACAAGGTTATGGATATAATGTAAAGTATTTATATACAGAGATTGGAAAGATTTTAGGTCTGGATGTCAATCATAATATGATTATACTCGGAGCAGGTAATTTAGGACAGGCACTTGCCAATTATGCTGCTTTTGAGCGAAGCGGATTTG
>PPYF01208762.1_pt1 | contig 20188 bp, 26 predicted proteins | sample 1559871 | NCBI WGS metagenome assembly PPYF01 (sample SAMN08240021, study PRJNA423297) | Human gut metagenome, whole genome shotgun sequencing project. | reverse complement strand
CATTAATGCCATTGTCAGACTGACATCTAAAGCAGTTACAGCGGCGGGAAACATGGGAAAAAGATCCGTACAGGCGCTTCGGGAGCAAATGGAGCCAGTAGCCATGGAATCTGATGTGGAATCTACGGTACGAGAGGCGGAAATGCTTGTAAATGCCAGGATCGCATCCTACGCAGAGCCCAGATATCAAAAAGATTCCAGAACATCTCAAAGCAATCAGAAGAAAGAGGGAGACGTCCATCAAACGATCAATATTTACGGGGACACCAAAAGTCCGGTGCAAATATCCAGAGCTTTAAGAAAAGAAGGAAGGAGGCTGGCTTTTCAGAAATGACAGAGCAGATTGTTTTTACATTTCAGAGTAATGGTAAGAGTCTTTCTATCGATGAACCAGAATACGATATTTTGAATTACGAGGGACTGGAGGCTACGGATTACGAACTGGAAGAACAGACAAATATCAATGGAATTGGGGCAACTAAAAAGCGGATGAAACTTCTTCCCCGTCCTATTTCCCTGGAATTTGATTATATAGGCAGGGAAGAAAATAAATCCCGAATCCGTCAGGAACTAATCAGCTTCTTTTCTCCTTTTCGGGGCGGGGAGCTGACGGTGAATTATCTGGGGGTAGAAAGAAAAATCAAGTATGAGGTCACCGGTTTTTTTGTAAATAGTAAGCTATTGACAGAACCATTAAGCTGTTTGCTGGAACTAAGTTGTATGGACCCCATGTTTGAAGATATCCTCCAATCCAGTGAACAGATCTCCACCTGGGTAGGCGGCTGGTCATTTCCATTCACCCTTCCTTTCCAGTTAAAGGAACGGGGGGAACCCCGGACAAACATTATCAATTCCGGGCATGTGGAAACGCCTGTCCAGGTGGAATTCCATGGACCGGCAAAGAAACCCTACATAAAAAATCTGACTACCGGAAAGATCATCCAGATCGAGGCAGATCTGAACAGTAATCAGACCTTATATGTAGATACGACATTCGGGAAGAATACGGTGGAGATCGAGGAAAATGGAGCAAGGACGGACGTATCCCAGCTAATCTCCGTAGAGTCCCGTTTCTGGAGACTGCAGGTAGGAGACAACATGGTGGAATATGGGGCAGAGGATGCGTTACAGGATAATAACGTGGTGATCCGGTATCATAACCGGTATCTGGGCGTATAAGGTGGTGAGAAAATGCAAAAAAGTTGGTTTTTTAATAACGGGCAGAAATACGGACAGGAGGAACTGCGGAAATATTTTACCCACATTTACCGGAATGGAGTCAGCCTGGATGAATCGGGGGCGATGGAAATGCAGGTAAGCGCTTCTGGTTCTCAGGTAACAGTAGCTCCCGGGTTTGCTATTATTGGAGGGTTTGCTTATGAAAGTGACCTTCCTATCCAGATAACAATAACACCGGACTCAAACTTTGAAAGGATTGACCGGATGGTACTGAAAATGGATATTGCAGCTATGGAAATTCGTTTGTACAGAAAGCCAGGGATAGCAGCCAGCTCTCCGCAACCGCCACAGCTTCAAAGGGACGGTATTGTGCATGAATTATCTTTGGCACAGGTGAAGGTGTCTGCATCGGGGAAATTGACTGTAGTTGATGAACGTGCAGACCAGAAGTTGTGTGGTGCGATTCGCCCCCGGAATCTGGCAGAGCTGGAAACCATGCTGAAGGAATACCAGCGGCGTTTTGAGGAATGGTTTAATGCTCAGCAGGCAAAAGGTTGGAGAAACATTTATATCCAGGAGAATGACCCGGAAGGGGCGGTGGATGGAAGCCTATGGATGTAGAGGTAAAAACGATCCGGTTTTATGATCCGGATCTGAATTTTTTGAAAGAGATGGACGAGTTCAGTGGGGCAATCTACCGGTCTAAGTGGCACACTTACGGGAGTTTTGAATTTTTCTTTTCAGAGAGGCTGCCCTGTATGGAAAAGGATAACCTTGTGATCTTTGATTATGATACGAGGAAAAACGGTATCATCAAGCATATCAACTGTACAGAAGAGGGCGTTACCCTGAAAGGGTACTCCCTTCCCTGGATGCTCACCGGACGGCTTGCACTCCCTCCGGCAGGGAAGGATTATGATGTATTGTCTGGCAGTTATGAGGATTGTATGTATGCTTTAGTAGAACACAATGCCGTAAATCCTGTTGATCCAAAACGAAAGCTACCCCTGTGGGAATGCCGGGAGAGTCTGCACCGGGGAGGAAACTGTAAGTATCAGGCAAGGCATACTGTTGTGATGGATTGTATTACAGAACTATCCAGAGTTTCCGGTTTAGGGATCGGTGCTGATCTTGACCTGGAGAGGAAAAAGATCATATTCGAGGTCAGGGAAGGAACGGATCGGACCGCACAGCAGAAGGAACGACCACACGTTATATTTTCCGATGTGCATGAAAATGTAAGCAACAGGGAATATACACTGGATGATACGGAAAGCAGGAATTGCGCTTACGTAGCCGGACAGGGGGAAGGAGCAGCCAGGGCGGTTATAACAGTAGGGAATGAATTTACAGGCCGTGACAGGATGGAAGTTTTTATTGACGCCAGAGACATTGAAGATATAGCCCAGCTTCCGGAACGGGGCAGAACGAAGCTGGCGGCCATGCTCCCCCGAGAAAGTTATACTTCTGAAGTTCTGGCCGGGTATAAAGCCAAATGGGATATTGGAGATTTTGTAACTGCATTGGATGAGGAATACGGCGTTACGTTGATGAAACAGATCTTAGAAGTAGAAGAGACTGTTGACGAAACGGGATATAGCGCAATACCGACACTGGGGATTCCGGAAAAGCAGATCGGGGAAACAGAAGGATCAGGCGGAACCGTAGAAAGCAGTGGCGGAGGCGGTGATATAACTTATATCCATACACACATGACTGCAGAAAAAGAGTGGGACATCCAGCACAATCTGAATAAATATCCGTCAGTGAGCGTGGTAGACAGTGCAGGAAATACGGTAATTGGAGAATGTGAGTATATAAGCAAAGATCGGTTGATCCTACGGTTCTCTGGAGGATTTTCCGGACACGCATATTTAAATTAGGAGGGGATTATGGATTTTTTAACAAATTTAAATCTACATCAAAATGAATTGCAAAATGCAAGAATACAGAATCTGGCAACAGCTCCGGCTAATCCAGTAGAAGGACAGATTTATTGTAATACAACAGAACATATCGTGTATGTGTATGTAAATGGCGCCTGGAAAAATATTATTTATACATACACTGGTGAAACATTTACGGCAGCATATAAGAAAAAAATAGAAGGGATTGCGGAAGGAGCCACAAAAGTAGAAGATTCTGCTACGAATGGGAATATTAAAATAAACGGACAAGAAGTAAATGTTTATACTCATCCTGGAAAAGGAACGAACCCACACGGAACAACGAAAAACGACCTTGGACTGAATAAAGTGGAAAATAAGTCTGCAGCAGATATTCTGGATGAATTGACAAAGGATAAAATTGTTGAAAAGCTGGGATTTGTACCAAAAGAGATAAAAGTAGGAGCAGACGGCGAAAAAGGAGCTGCTACAGGCAGTAAGATTCTTTACATTGCCACGGACACAAAGAAGATCTGGTTGGATAATGCCGAAGGTACATGGCTGCAGGTCGGAGGGCAGGACACCATTGCCTGGTCAAACGTAACCGGGAAACCGTCTGTATTTCCCCCACCTGTGGCAACAAAAACCCGGCTGGGTGGTATCAAAGTAGGAGAGAATCTGACAATTACAGAAGATGGGACTTTGAGTGCAGTGACTACCGGGGGAGACGGGACGAATGTTTACCTGGTAAAACAGCAGGTCTTTACGGCAACGGAAGGACAGACGGCATTTACCATCACAAACGGAAAATACAGGACCGGAGCAGGTTTGCTTTCGGTCTTTTTAGATGGAATAAAAGTCCGTTCCGATGCTTTGAAAGAGACAGGAAACACCTCGTTTCAGTTGGCAGCAGGTGTCCCGGCGGGTACTCAGGTGCTTGCGGAGTATGTACAGGTTATGGATGCAGAGCCTTACTTGTCACACGGGGCAGAACACGTGGAGGGTGCTGCGGATGCGATTCCAAATGCCTCACCGACAACCGGAGGTTTACAGAGCGCTACAGATAAGAGAAAGTTAGATGGTATTGCTGAAGGAGCAAATAAGTACACGCATCCGACCTCAGACGGAAACAAGCACGTACCAGCGACAGGAACAACCAACAACGGGAAACTTCTGCAGGCAGGAAGTACAGCCGGTTCCTTGAACTGGGTATCTCCATCAAAAAGCATGGTAGGTCTTGAGAATGTTCCGAATGTCACCACAAACGATCAGACACCGACGTATACGCCGGCTGCATCTTTAACTGGCTTGACATCTGGCGAGAAAATTTCTATTGCATTTGGAAAGATTGCGAAAGCAATCACTGATCTGATCTCCCATATGGGGAACAAATCAAATCCTCACAGTGTCACAAAAAGTCAGGTAGGACTTGGCAATGTGGATAATACCTCAGATGCGAATAAGCCGGTTTCCGTTGCTCAGAAAGAGGCGCTGGATAAAAAGTTAGATAAAACATTAAAAGGTGCAGTAAATGGTCTGGCAGAGCTGGACAGCACAGGGAAAGTGCCGGCGGCACAGCTGCCATCCTACGTCGATGATGTTGTTGAGGGATATATGAGTGCTGGGAAGTTCTACAAAGAATCTACCCATGCAACGCTGATACCTGGTGAAAACGGAAAGATTTATATCGATCTGGCCACAGGAAAAACTTACCGCTGGTCTGGATCGGCTTTTGCAGTTATTTCAGAAACATTGGCATTGGGAGAAACTTCATCCACAGCTTACCGTGGAGATCGTGGAAAGACAGCTTACGATCACAGCCAGAAGGCTCACGCCCGTCCAGATGCTACCAAAACAGAGGATTCCGAAACAAACGGAAACATTAAGATTAATGGGGCGGAGGTAAATGTTTATACGCATCCATCAAACCATCCAGCATCCATGATTACGCAGGATACTACCCATAGATTCGTGACAGATTCGGAAAAGGTATCCTGGAACAGCAGGGTGAAGAAATATGCGGCAGATATTGGAAATGGGACAGCTACGGAATTTACAGTAACACACAATTTGGGGACACAGGATGTTACGGTACTTTTAAGAGAAAAAGCAAGTCCGTTTAACCAAGTATTTTGTGATGTACAGATAGTAAGCACGACACAGATCAAGCTGCTGTTTGCTACAGCTCCAGCGGCGGGAGCATACCGGGTGGTTGTGACCGGATAGGAGGCAGTTATAGTTATGAAACTGTTTGGAAAAGAATTTAAGTTTAATAATTTTGATGTATACCATAAAGGGAATAAGCCGACCCCCCATGATATAGGAACTTATACGCAAACAGAGATTGACCAGAAGATTACTTCGGCCCAGGGAGTAAAGGTATTAGTATCCACAACTCAGCCTTCCGGGGCGAAAACAGGGGATGTATGGCTGTAGAAAGGAGAAAAAAATGGCAAATATAATCAAAAGAGCAATCAGAATTTTTAATGGAAAAGAATGGGATAAGTACCATCCGGAAACATCTGCAGATCAAGTGGTTTATACGAAACCAGATGGAACAGCATCGAATGTACAGAAAGAACTTACTGAACAAAACTCCGCTTTGAAAAGGGAACGTTTTAGCATTTTGCCAACATCCAGTGAGGTCAGCACAAAAGTAAAATTTTCCTCAAAATTTAATAAAGTTCCAACAGTAATAGTAACACCTACGTTTCAGGGCTGGCGTTTATCTAAGCCAATTCAGGTAAGTGATATTACAACCGATGGATTTACAGTAACAGCCTGGATTGAAAACGGTGCCACAAATTCAGACACATGGATAACGGTCGAGTATGTAGCTGTAGCGACTTAACCTTTGATATTTAATACATGATATTTCGTGCTATAAAATAATTTTATATAGCATAAGATAGGCTAAAACGCATATAGGAATCCACCTCAATTTGTTCGGAAGCAATCAAATTGATTTTTCCGTCAGGAGTAATAAAAATTATGCCTCTGACAAGAGAATACACTATCAATGGCGCATAAATATGTAATGTTGGATAAAATCCATCCGGAACATACCCGATTGTGTTTGTTTCTCCTGCATCCATACTTGTTTTGCTTGTAATATCAGCATTTACACAAACCATTCCATTCATTTTTTTAAAGGTTATATCGCCTGCAAAGTAATAATCGCCACTATATACTGCAGTTATTTTTTTCAAAGCGGAGTTTTGTACATGAAAATATCCACTTATTTTGCTATGCTGAAAAGAAAAAAAGGAGGCATGGCAAATGGATGTAAAATGCGAGATATTGGACAATGTTACAACAGCAGTCACAGGAATCATTACAGGAACAGCGCTGGAAAAATTAAAAGAAGTGCTAATGTTGGAACTGGCAAAATACGAGGTGCAGGAACGGTGTACAGAAATCGTTGTTCGAGATGGATCAGCGGAGGGTTTATTGCGAAAATTCCTTGCGACAAAGCGAATTGAGGGAAAAAGTGAAAACACAATCAGGTATTACAAGGGCAGCCGGTAGGCTGTTTTTTTATTATGTGTTTTATAGGGAGGTAAGTGTATGAGAGACATACGAGCAAGACCATAAAAAATTAATAAGATTAAAAAATAACAGAGAAAAGGAGAGAAAGAAAATGGGAAAAATTAGATTGGCAAATAACCAGGAATTAAATATTGTAGCAGATGGAATTATGGAGACGGGGAATATTTTATATATTTTGGCAGCAGCAGAGCTTCCCATCGAGCAATTCGATACCTTGTTTTCCGAAAAGAAGAATGTGGAAAAAATTTGGGTAATTGATTACACAGGAGAATTGTTCCAGAGCTACACAGGGTTTGTAAACCTTAAGAGTGTAACAAAAGAATATGATGCAGTGGTAAGCTATACAGATGGAATTGATGCAAAAAAAGAGCCGGTTAAAGGCACAGCTATACGCATTTGCTTAGAGCGACCAGATGAAACGCAGCAGAGAATTACTGCATTAGAAGAAACGGTTGACACATTGGTAATGGAATCTTTGGAAAGACAGGTGATGTAAATGTTTGAAACAATGAAGAGAATTTACAAAAAAACAAAAGATGTAAGTTTGCTGGAAAAGGCAGTGAAAAAGGGATGGATCACGGAGGAAGAAAAGAAAGAAATCATGACAGAATAGCGATTTCTGGGTATTAAGAAATCTATTTTTGAAAAGAGGTGAGGGCGTGGAACATTTTTTAGAGCTGTTTGGGAATGTAACTGTTGGGAAAGTAGTGATAATCATTAGTGCTGCCTTGTTCCTATGGAAGTGTTATTCAAAGGTTTCCGGGTATTTTCGAGGTAAGTCAATCAGTGACTACAAACAGAATAAACAAATTCAGGAGGTGATTGATCAATCCAAGAACTATCCAAAATGGAGACGGCAGAGTATAGAAATCCAGGAAGAATTGAAAGCGCAGATGCAGTCACTTTCTGACAAGATGGACAACCTGAGCAGGTCAAATGGAGAAGGCATGGCGTACACATGGAGGTATCGGATATTGCGGTTCAATGACGAAATCGTTCAAGGGAATAGACATACAAAAGAGCATTTCGATCAGATTCTTGAAGATATCGACAATTACGAGAAGTTCTGCAAGAACAATCCGGAATTTCCGAACAATAAAGCGGTGCTTGCCGTTAAAAATATCAAAGATGTGTACGACAAATGCGTAGAGGAAAATAGTTTTTTATAGGAGGAACAGATTATGAATATTGAAATGATTATGCAGTATGTAACTTATGGATTAGCACTTATTGGGGTACTGGCATTTATGGTATCTATTGTAGTGCAGGCAATCAAAGAGATGCCAGGTCTTACCAAAATCCCGACCAGCATCGTGGCGCTTATAACATCGGTGATCCTGTGTCCGCTGGCTGTGATATGCCTGTGTACATATTATAAGATTGTGATTACTTGCTACTATATTTTCGCATCTTTTCTGGCCGCATTTATTGTATATTTGGTATCTACTGGAGGCTGGGAAAAAGTAAAAGAAATCTGGGACAGGACAAAATATAAGGATAAAGAGGGCGAGTGATCGCCCCCTTTTGTTTGGAGGAAAAAATGAGCGAAAAAAACTTTGTTGAAAAAATCGGGAAATTAGCCATGGCTGATATGAAAAAGACAGGTATATTGGCATCTGTGACGGTAGCTCAGGCGTGTTTGGAATCCGGATACGGTACTACAGATCTCGCCCGCAATGCAAATAATCTGTTCGGTATGAAATGCACTCTTTCCGGCAATACCTGGCAAAGCGTGTGGGATGGGAGAAGTAAGTACACCAAAATTACGAAAGAGGAATATACGCCTGGTGTGATTACTAATGTACAAGCAGATTTCCGGAAGTATCCTTCCATTGAAAAAAGTATAAATGACCACTCCTTGTATTTGACACAGGCTAAGAAAGGTTCGAAATTGCGATACAAAGGATTGATTGGAGAGAAAAACTACAGAAAAGCAATCCAGATAATAAAAAAAGGCGGCTATGCAACGGATAGTAAATATGTGGACAAAATCTGTAGCCTAATTGAAAGATGGAATTTAACACGATTTGATGAGCAGGAGGAAAACAATATGGATATCATTAATGTTATAAGTTCTAAGAATGTCCCCAAATGGGGCAACCAGAAAAAGTATATTGCCATCCATTACTTAGGGGTGGACGGCCAGAATAATAAAGTGGATGCTGGTGGATATGGGGCACATTTTTATATCTACTGGGATGGCACTACATACCAGGCAGCAGATCTGGATGCGATTCTCTGGCAGGTGGGAACCGGGGGTTATTACACCCAGAAACATCCAAAGGCCAGAAACAGTAACACAATCGGAATAGAGATGTGCTGCCATTGTGATGGAGATGCTTCCAAAGCAGGAGCAGACTGGTGGTTTACAGAGGAGACCCAGAAAGCCTGCGTGGAGCTGGTGCGTTACCTTATGGACAAGTTGGGAATTCCGGAAGAAAATGTCCTCCGGCACTACGATATCGTAAACAAAACGTGTCCGGCGCCTTATGTTCACAATAATCGCTACCGCGGAACATGGACTTGGAATGAATTTAAGCAGCGTATCCGTTCCGGATCACAGCCGGAAACCAAACCAGATAAGGCACATTGGTACCGGATCCGAAAGACCTGGAAGGATGCCGGCAGTCAGATCGGAGCATATAAAAATCTGAATAACGCAAAGAAAGCCTGTCCGGCAGGATACACTGTCTTTGACTGGAATGGAAAAGCAGTTTACAGCAAAGGAGGAGAAGCATATCCTTATGTTGGCAAATGTACCGGCAATAGCGTAAATATCCGAAAAGGCCCCGGGATGGGGTATGGAAATATCTCAGGATGGCCTAAGCTCAACAAGGGCAATCTGGTGGATGTCCTTGGCAAGGAGGGAGCTTGGTATAAGATCCGGATTGCTGGGAAATACGAGGGATATATCTCGGAAGATTACCTGCAAAGAGTATAAGAAAACACCCCAGAGCCTTGTGTTCTGGGGTAAAATATTGTATCATCTTATATCATTTATATAGGTAAAAATAGTTCTAGGGTACGGGTGTAAGCACCCCCATACTGACTGATAATTAATTTTGCAATTTTTGCATTGGGTGTTTTGATATTTACCGGATATTGTAATCTTTTTTCATAAGACCACATAAAATTTAACACCTTCCTTTCTGGGGGATTTCCCATGGCCATGGCTGCATCATCCATTCCCAGGCATCGCTGTTGGAGTCATCCACAGTGTCTATCGTGAGAGGTCCGTAATGCATGGCATAATGTTTCATAGCGTCTTTACGGATGGCAGATTGTTTTTGAAAATAGGTCAGCGCTTCCATGTCATGGGGATGAGTATCCAGATAAAGAAGAATATCATCTACTGCAAAGCTGGATTGGTTGATAGTGTCCATAAGCTGCTGGCGAGAAGGAATTTGATTGCCGCCGCATCCGCAGCCGGTATTATAATTTAACATCTGCCGCCGCCTCCTTTCCCGCAGAAGGGTTTGCAAAGCTCTGGGAAGATGGTTCCCATGGAGAGTGCTTTACAGGTATCAAAAACTTTTTCAAATTTTTGTCGGGGAACATAGGCCATGGCTAAAGGATATTCTTGGTCCCGGCAGGTAAAATTTTTGTGTTCCGGTTCTTCTCGAAGACAGGAACAGGGGGCATCAGTGACAGCAGAATAATTCCTGCGGTTTGGAACATTTCTATAATTCATACGGCAATTTTCCATACGAAAACGATCCTTTCATTTTTGATTTCTATTTATCATATGAGCTTTTGGAAAAAAGGGTTCTAAAAAGGTTTTTTTCTTGGAAAAATAATGTTATACTTAAATTTGCGAAATGCAAACTGTCATAGCATAAGATTTGAGGTTAGGGGAGTGCGGCAGTTTCAGGGGGAGTATAAGATAAGAAATGAGGTTTTTATATGCAGAAAAGTATCAGGGAAAAGCTGCGGAGTATCAGCAAGAAGACAGATTATTATGATTATAATCTTCTGGCGGCCGTTATTTTGCTTACCTGTTTTGGATTGGTGATGTTGTATAGTACCAGCGCCTATGAGGCGCAGATGCAGTTTCACGGAGATGATATGTATTATTTTCGGAGGCAGGCGCTGATTAGCGCGGCAACGATTTTGGGAGCGGCCTATATTTCACGCTGGGATTATCATGCGTTGATACCGGTTTCCGGACTGGCATATTTCGTGGCATTGGTTTTGATGGCAATGGTAAAATGGACGCCTTTCGGCGTGGAGGTTTTTGGCGCAAGAAGGTGGTTGAAGTTAGGAATCCAGTTTCAGCCTTCGGAGATTGCCAAGATCGCAGTGATTATTTATCTTCCTGTAGTGATCATCAAGATGGGGAGACAGATCAAAACCTGGAAGGCTGTTTTTGTGCTATTGGGTCTTGGAGGGCTTCAGGCATTGGCAGCTTTTAAGCTTACCGATAACCTGAGTACTGGTATGATCATTGGAGGAATTGCAGTTGCCCTGATTTTTATTTCCAGTCCGAAAACAAAGGAACTTCTCCTGGCAGGAGGAGGGATTTTGGCAGTGGTTGGTGTGATCATCTCTTATATGGGAATGACCATGACTACCAGTGATGATTTTCGTATCCGACGTATTCTTGCCTGGCTGCATCCGGAGGAAAATATGTCTGGCGGTGGATATCAGGTAATGCAGGCGCTGTATGCTATAGGAAGCGGCGGATTTTTTGGTAAGGGGCTGGGAAACAGCGCACAAAAACTGGGAACTATTCCAGAGGCTCAGAATGATATGATCTTTTCCATTGTTTGCGAAGAACTGGGAGTGTTTGGCGCAATATTGCTGCTCCTTATGTTTGGATATCTTTTGTATCGTCTGTTTTTTATTGCTCAGAATGCGCCTGATCTTTATGGAACTTTGATCGTGAGCGGTATTTTTGCGCATATTGCTCTTCAGGTTATTTTAAATATCTGTGTTGTGCTGAATCTGATGCCTACGACGGGAATCACGCTGCCTTTTGTGAGTTATGGCGGTACATCAATTCTGTTTTTGATGGCAGAGATGGCTATTGCTCTCAGTGTTTCCCGACAGATTAAATTTAAGAATCAGGAATGATGGAGGGACCAGGGCACAGTATTTTTTCAGAATGGGTTGACAAATGTATGGAGACTCGTTATACTTCGGTACAAGAGAGTTTGTGCAACATTCTTTAAAAGGAGAGAAAAAAAGATATGTTAGAGAGAATGAGAGAGATTATTGCAGAGCAGTTGAACTGTGATGAAGAGACCATTGGATTGGAAACCTCTTTTAAAGATGATTTGGGAGCTGATTCCCTGGATTTGTTTGAATTGATCATGGCCCTGGAAGAAGAATATGGCCTTGAGATTCCAGCAGAAGAGTTGACGGATCTGGAAACTGTAGGTGATGTCGTTGAATATTTGAAAGCAAAGGGTGTGGAGGATTAATTCCACACCTTTTTATCTGAGCAGCGCTACGCCTTACATATGGAACAATTATTCTGCGTCAATATGCAGAAACTTAGTTTTCATTATACTGGCATTTATAAAATAGGAGTTAAAAATATGAGTACAGTAAAGACAAGATTTGCACCAAGTCCTACAGGAAGAATGCATGTAGGCAATTTAAGAACAGCATTGTATGCATTTTTGATCGCAAAGCATGAAGGGGGAAAGTTCATGCTGCGTATTGAAGATACCGATCAGGAGCGTTTTATGGAAGGCGCACTGGAGATTATTTACCGCACATTGGAAAAGACAGGACTGATTCATGATGAAGGTCCGGATAAAGACGGCGGCGTGGGTCCGTACGTACAGAGTGAGCGGCAGGCACAGGGAATTTACTTAAAGTATGCAAAACAGTTGATTGAGCAGGGCGACGCATATTACTGTTTTTGTGATAAAGAGCGTCTGGAAGGTTTAAAAACAGAGGTGGCTGGAAAGGAGATTTCCATTTATGATAAGCATTGTCTGCATTTATCTAAGGAAGAGATCGAGGCAAATCTGGCGGCAGGAAAGCCCTATGTAATCCGTATTAATATGCCGACAGAGGGAACTACCACTTTCCATGACGAGCTTTATGGAGATATTACCGTAAATAATAATGAATTGGACGATATGATCCTGATCAAGTCTGACGGATTTCCTACGTATAATTTTGCCAATGTAATCGACGATCATCTGATGGGAATTACTCATGTGGTAAGGGGAAATGAATACCTTTCATCCGCACCCAAATACAATCGTCTGTATGAGGCGTTTGGCTGGGAAATTCCCGCATATATCCACTGTCCGCTGATTACCAATGAGGAACATCAGAAATTGTCCAAGCGTTCCGGTCATTCTTCTTATGAAGATCTTCTGGAGCAGGGATTTATTTCTGAAGCGATTGTAAACTTTGTAGCGCTTCTGGGATGGAGCCCCGCTTCTGACAATGAGATTTTTTCTCTGGATGAGTTGATCCAGGAGTTTGATTATCATCGGATCAGCAAATCACCAGCAGTTTTCGATATGGTAAAACTTCGTTGGATGAACGGAGAATATATGAAAAAAATGGATGATGAGAAGTTTTATGAGCTGGCGCTTCCATATATAAAAGAAGTAATCACAAGAGATGTGGATTTCCATAAGATTGCAGCGATGGTGAAAACCAGAATAGAAACTTTCCCGGATATCAAAGAGCATATTGATTTCTTTGAGAAGATGCCGGAATATGATACTTCCATGTATGTTCATAAAAAAATGAAAACCAATGAGGAAACTTCTCTTCAGGTGCTCACGGAGGTTCTTCCTCGTTTGATGGAGCAGGAAGATTACAGCAATGACGCACTGTTTGAAATGCTGTCCGCTTATGCAAAAGAGCAGGGTTATAAAGTGGGTTACGTTATGTGGCCGATTCGTACCGCTCTTTCAGGAAAACAGATGACGCCGGCAGGCGCTACAGAGATTCTGGAGGTGCTGGGAAAAGAAGAGAGTCTTGTGCGCATTCAGGCGGCTATTGAGAAATTGAGTTAAATAAGATACCGGAGTATTTATGAACTTTAATAAAGAACAAAGAGAGGCAGTGGTTCACAAGGATGGACCGCTGCTGGTTCTTGCCGGACCGGGTTCCGGTAAGACGGCGGTGATCACCCACCGCACACAAAAATTGATCCAGGAATACAAGGTTGCTCCTTCGTCTATACTGGTGGTCACTTTTACCAAGGCGGCTGCGAGACAGATGAGGGAGCGCTTTTTACGTTTGACAGGAGAAGCGCATACAGCAGTGACTTTTGGAACTTTTCACGGCGTGTTTTATGGAATTCTCCGCCATGCCTATGGGATCACTTCAAAAAATATAGCCAGCGAGGAAGACAGATACCGTATTTTACGGGAAATTGTTCAAAAAACTTCGATGGATGTGGAAGACGAGAAGGATCTTTTAGAGTCTTTGAATCGGGAAATCAGTACGGTGAAAAATGGGAGGATTCCTCTCAGTCACTATTATTCTGCCTGTTGTCCTGATGAAGAATTTCGTCGGATTTATGAACAGTATGAAAAGCGGCTTCACGGACAGCGCTTGTTGGATTTTGACGATCTGATGGTATATTGTTACAAGCTTTTTCAGAAACATCCAGAAGTGCTTCAGGCATGGCAGAAAAAATTTCGATATATTCTGATCGATGAGTTTCAGGATGTCAATCAGTTACAGTATGATATTGTAAAATTACTGGCTTTGCCGGAAAATAATCTGTTTCTGGTTGGAGATGACGATCAGTCGATTTATCGGTTCCGGGGAGCGAGACCGGAGATCATGCTGCATGTGCCGAAGGATTATCCAGGGATGAAGCAGGTGATCCTTCAGCAGAATTATCGGTGCTCCGGGGAGGTTGTGGAAAAATCTCAGAATCTCATCCGCTGGAATGACGCGCGATTTGAGAAAAAGCTGCGAACGGAAAATCCTCAGGGAAAGCCCCTGGAAATCCGCTCTTTTGAAAATGAGAGCGAGGAAACTACCTGGCTGATGAAACAGATTCGCCGGGATATGGAAGAGGGATGCCCGTTTCGTGAGATTGCCATTTTATTTCGTACGAATGTAGGTTGCCGTATGACGGTAGAACGCCTGATGGAGTATAATCTTCCTTTTACTATGCGAGATGCGCTCCCTAACCTGTATGAACATTGGCTGGCGAAAAATATGGTTTCTTATATGCGTCTGGCTATGGGCGGGCGCAGCAGGAAAGATTTTCTGACAATCATGAACCGCCCCAACCGTTATCTGTCCCGGGAAGCTTTTTATGAGCAGGAGATGAATTTTGAGATTCTTTATCAATATTATGAGGATAAAGAATGGATGTGCGATCGGATTGAAAAGCTGGAGTATGATTTGAAGATGATGAAGAATATGACGCCTTATGGGGCGATCAATTACATTCGTCATGGTATTGGGTACGATGGGTATTTGAAAGAATATGCGGAATATCGAAAGATTAAAGTGGAAGAGCTGTATGAGATCCTTCAGGAAATTCAGGAAAGTTCCAAAGGTTATGATACCTATCAGGAATGGTTTGACTATATGGAGGAATATAAGGAAAAGCTTCAGGAGCAGGCAGAAAAAATCCGCTGTCAGCAGGACGCTATTACCATCTCTACGCTTCACAGTGTAAAGGGATTGGAATACGATCGGGTGTATATTTTAGATGTAAATGAGGGAAGCATTCCTTATCATAAGGCAGTTTTGGATCCGGAGATAGAAGAAGAGCGCAGGATGTTTTATGTGGGGATGACCAGGGCGAGAAAAGAGCTGCATCTTTATTCTGTAGAGGAGCGATTTGGGAAGAAATTGGAACCGTCCCGTTTTTTGCTGGAACTGGAAGAGGCGCCCAAAAGAGGAAAAGGAAAATGAAACGAGAATGTATCAGTCTGAAAAAAGGCAGTATTTGGATTTGGACGAATACGATAGAAAAGCAACTGGAGGGAGAAAAAGGAAGCGGTCTGCTGGCAGCTGAAAAAGCGCGGATATCCAGCCTTATGGGGAAAGAGCTTTTAGGACAGATGCTTCTGGAGCAGTATGGGATCGATCTGTCTCGGGAGAAAAATCCTCTGGGGAAAGAACGGCAGGGGAAACCTTTCCTCGTTCACCATCCGGAGATTTATTTTAATATCAGTCATTCGGAAAATCTGGTGTCTTGTGGGGTGGGAAATATTCCCTTAGGGCTGGATATTCAGTTTCACAAATCAGGAAATATCCAGAAAACAGCAAGAAGAATTTTGTCCCCTGAAGAGTGGACAGAATATGAGGAAACAGGATGTGTGCCAGAAATGTTTTTTCACTTTTGGACAAAAAAAGAAAGTTATCTGAAGTATACGGGGGAAGGAATACGAAGAGAATTGTCTGCACTGCATTATGAGGACGTACAGTTTTTTTCGTTGGATTTGGAGCAGGGTTATACTGGTATGGTATGTATACAGAAAGACAAATACAGTAATTTACCATAAAAAAAGAATATGCTGTCAGGGATAAAATTTGTGTGATCAAATGTCCCTGACAGCATTTTGCGTTTTACAGACATTTTTTTTCTTCCTCATCATATATATAAAGGTAAAGAGGTGATGAAGATGAAGAGGGAGGATGTAATTCGTCTGTTTCCGGAACAAATCCGGGAAATATTAAGACAGGCTGACTGGAATCCGGAAGAACTGCAGGAGATCAGGCTTCGGGCTGGAAAGCCTCTGATTCTGCGGCAGCAGGGAAAAGAATATTTTCTGTCCCGAAAAGGTATGCTCACCCGTCATAAAGAATTGGCATATTTGGTGAGCCAGGAGCAGATTCGGACAACCATGGAATATTTGGGGCAGTTTTCTTTATATGCATACGAAGAAGAACTCCGACAGGGATTTCTTACGATACAGGGAGGTCATCGGGTGGGAGTAAGTGGGAAAACGATCATAGAAAATCATCAGGTGAAAGGGGTGCGGCAGATTTCCTGCATTAACATCCGTTTTTCCCATCAGGTAAAAGGATGCGCCGATCCGGTCATGCCTTATGTACTCCATTGTCAGTCGGTTTGTCATACGCTGATTATTTCACCGCCCCGATGTGGGAAAACTACGCTGTTAAGAGATTTGATCCGTCAGCTTTCTGATGGAACGGAAGAATTTCCAGGCTGTACTGTGGGAGTGGTGGATGAGCGTTCTGAGATTGGAGGAAGTTATCAGGGAATTCCACAGAATGATGTGGGAATCCGTACAGATCTTTTGGATTGCTGTCCGAAAGCGGAAGGAATGATGATGCTGATTCGCTCCATGTCCCCGGAGGTGATTGCCGTGGATGAGATTGGAAATTATGAGGATATCAATGGGATTGAAATGATTTTAAATTCAGGATGTAAGCTTTTGGCAACCGTACACGGCAGTTCTATTGAAGATATACAAAAAAAGCCGCTGTTGGAGAGGATGATCCGGGAACATGTATTTGAACGGTATATCATTTTGCAGGGGGAAGATTATCAGGGAGCGGGCAATATCTCCAGGATTTATGATGGGAGAGGTACGTGTCTGTATCAGAAGGAAGGAACGGCATGATCCGGTGTACAGGGGCGCTGCTCCTATTTTTTGCCTGCTGTGGGATGGGATTTTGGAAAAGCAGGCAGTGTACCGGCAGAGTTCATCAGCTAAAAGAACTGATAAAGATGGGTTATTTTTTGAAAGGAGAGATCAGTTTTGCCAGAACAACGCTTCCGGAGGCGTTGGGACAGATGGGGGAAAAGGTAGAGTTTCCTTTTTCAGAATTTGTGAGGATTCTGTCAGAACGCATGAAAAAGTATTCTGGTGAGAATTTTTCTCATACATTACGGGCAGTGATGGAAGAAAAACTGAAAGATACGTATCTGGAAACAGTGGATCTGGAAGAATTTTACAGTGCCGCCTGTAATCTGGGATATCTGGATAAGGAGATGCAGATACATATTCTGGACAGATACTTGAAAGAACAGGCGCAAAAAGTGGAAATGTTGACCGTACAGATGCCAAAACAGCAGAAATTGTTTCGCAGTCTGGGAATACTGGGAGGCGCCTTTTTTGTGATTTTATTTTGGTGATCAGAAGAACAGTGAAGGCACTAAACAGTTACGATCAGAAAAGAAAAGGGGGAGAAGCTTGGAGGTTGGAATCATTTTTAAAATCGGGGCAGTGGGCATTCTGGTGTCTGTACTGGGGCAGGTTTTAAAACACAGCGGAAGGGAAGAACAGGCATTTCTCACCAGTCTGGCAGGTCTGATCGTGGTGTTGTTCTGGGTGCTTCCCTATATTTATGAGTTGTTTGAAACTATAAAAAAATTATTCACTTTATAAGGGGGAGCCATGGAGATTGTCCGGATATCGGTGATCGGGATTGCAGGAATTTTACTGGCGGTTCTGGTAAAAGAGGTACGGCCGGAGTATGCGTTTTACATTACGATGGCTGCCGGTCTGGCTATTTTATTTTTTTCAGTGGGAAAGTTATCCTATCTGCTGGAAGCCCTTCGGGAAATGAAAGAATATATTCCGATAGAGACTACCTATGTGAATATTTTGCTGAAAATGATCGGTATCACGTATATCGGTCAGTTTTCAGCCGGGCTCTGTAAGGATGCAGGGTATCAGGCGGTCGCCAGTCAGATTCAGATTTTTGGGAGATTGGCAGTTTTGGCGGTAAGTATGCCTGTTCTGACGGCACTTTTGGAGACAATTCATGAGTTTTTGGGTTAGAAGAATCGCAGGAAATTTTCTGCTGATTGGACTGTTGTTTCTTTTGAGGGGAGAAATCTGTCAGGCTTCCATGGAAGAGGGGCAGAGCGAGGCAGAGTTCATGCAGCAGGAAATGGTGGAAGATTTGGAATTATCTCAGGTAGAGCGAGCCGTGGATGAGCTTTTGGAAGAAGATGTTTCTTTCCGGGAGCTTTTTCAGGGGCTTGTAAAAGATGGACAGATATCATTTGATTTTTCATGGGAAAAAGTAGGGCTGTTGTTTTTAGCAGATGTTTTGGGAATTCAGAAAAAAACCTGTATTCATATTTTGTTGTTGGTACTGGTGGCAGCGCTGTTTTCAGGATTTTCCGGTGTTTTGGAAAATCGGCAGATAGGAGAAATTTCGTTTTATATCGTTTATCTGTTTTTGTTTGTTCTTTTGTTGAAAAATTTTGAGGGATTCAGCAGTCAGATTCAGGAAACTATGACCAGGACAGTGGAATTTATGCGAGCTTTGCTGCCCGCTTATTATCTGGCGATAACGGCGGCGGAGGGAGTTTCTACGGCAACGCTGTTTTATCAGATGATTCTTCTGATTATTTTGCTGGCGGAACGGGTGATCCTGGCATTTTTACTTCCAGGGGTACGGATATATTTTCTTGTGGAACTGACCAATTATCTCACGAAAGAAGAGTTGTTATCGAAAATGGCAGAATTGTTGAAAACGGGGATTCAGTGGGCTTTAAAAACAATCGTGGGTGTTATTTTGGGACTGCAGCTGATTCAGAGACTGATCTCTCCGGCAGTGGATGCCCTGAAACGAACGATTGTGGGAAAAACGGCGGAGGCGATTCCAGGAGTGGGAAATCTGTTCAGCGGAGTTACCGAGATGGTCTTAGGTTCCGCCGTATTGATTAAAAATTGTCTGGGCGCAGCAGCATTGATCATTCTTTTGCTGGCGGCGGCGCCTCCGGTGATCCGTCTGGGTGTATCTTCTGTTTTTTATAGATTTATAGCGGCGTTGGTGCAGCCGGTGACAGATAATCGGATGGTAGGGTGTATTCAGACGATGGGAGAAGGCGTGGGAATGCTTTTGCGGCTGTTATTTACGGTAGAAATTCTTTTTTTTCTCACCATAGCTATTTTGGCAGGTTCTCTGGGATAAGGCAAAGTGCAAGGAGGTAGTTATGGAGTGGCTGGCTGAGTGGGTGAAAAATCTGGCGGTATACTTTATTTTTCTGTCGGCTTTGCTGCATTTTCTCCCGGAGGGTGAGGAACGAAAATACATCCGTTTTTATATGGGAATTCTCCTGATTCTGTTGATTTTACGTCCGTTTTTACAGATAGGGGACTGGGACAGGCAGTTGGAGAAAGCGGTGCTTTCAGATTCTCTGGAGGAAGAATTTGAGGAAATGATGCGGGAGACGAAAAGACAGGAAGTGGCGGGGACTGATTATGTGAAAAAAGCTTGTGAAAGAGAGCTGGAGCAGCAGTTGGAGCAGTTGACAGAAAATTGTGGATATGAACTGGTTTCCAGCAGAATCACCTTTTTTGAAGGAGAAGAGCTGGAGCTTCAGGATATTTCTCTGTGGGTAAAAAAAGAGGGGGAAGCTGCAGAAGGAGATGAGAAATTTTTAAAAAGTAGGCTGGAGGAAGTCTATAATATTCCGGAGGGTAATATAAATATAAGTATACAGGGGTAACGTATGAAAGAAAGAGTGATTGCTGCGGTAAAAAAGATGAAGCGGGAACAGTGGATCGTCTGTGGGCTGGCAGGGCTTTTGCTTTTGGTTATTGCCATGCCTGTGAAAAAGACGGAACCAGAGGAGGTCTCGGTGGAAGAGACTGTTCAAAAGGATCAGGAGCCGGATATCCGACAGGAATATGAAAAGC
>PPYF01673818.1_pt1 | contig 20189 bp, 15 predicted proteins | sample 1559871 | NCBI WGS metagenome assembly PPYF01 (sample SAMN08240021, study PRJNA423297) | Human gut metagenome, whole genome shotgun sequencing project. | reverse complement strand
CTCATCCGGTGTAACCAGTGACTGCTCGCCTGTAGTCATATTCTTCAAAGTCAGTTTCCCTTCGTTCATTTCATTTTCACCAACAATAGCGACAAAAGGAATCTGCTTGTCATTGGCATATCCCATCTGCTTCTTCATTTTAGAAGCATCCGGATAAATTTCAGCGCGCACCCCTGCTTCACGGACTTTTGCCAGGATAGGCAGACAATAAGCAGCCTCTTTATCGCCGAAGTTTACAAACAACAGCTCGGTTCCGTTCACCGCTTCTTTCGGATACAAATCCAACTGATTCAACACATCAAAAATACGGTCGGCTCCGAAAGAGATACCTACACCAGACATACCATCCATACCAAAGACACCGGTCAGATTATCATAACGGCCACCACCACTGATGCTGCCAATCTGCACATCCAAGGCCTTCACTTCAAAAATTGCTCCTGTATAATAATTCAAGCCGCGAGCCAAAGTCAAATCCAATTCCACTTCACTCTTCACACCCAGTGCAGACACGGTTTTTAATATGAATTCACTTTCTTCCACTCCCTTCAATCCCGCTTCACTGGTAGCAAGGACAGTCTTCAAAGTTTCCAATTTCTCTTCATTGCTTCCACTCAATAAAATAATCGGCTGCAATTTATCAATAGCCTCTTGAGGAATCCCTTTAGAAGCCAATTCCGCATTTACATTTTCCAATCCGATTTTATCCAGTTTGTCAATGGCTACGGTAATATCTACAATTTTATCAGCCTCCCCGATAATCTCGGCAATACCGGTCAATATCTTACGGTTATTGATTTTAATTGAAACACGTACTCCGAATTTACCAAATACACGGTCTATCATCTGTACCAGCTCCACTTCATTCAATAAAGAATTGCTGCCTACCACATCGGCGTCACATTGGTAAAACTCACGGTAACGCCCTTTTTGGGGACGATCCGCACGCCAAACCGGTTGGATTTGATAACGTTTGAAAGGAAAACTTATTTCATCACGATGCATCACCACATAGCGGGCAAAAGGTACGGTGAGATCGTAGCGCAATCCTTTTTCACAGAACTTGCTCGCCAGCTTTACCGCATTGCGGCTCAGCAATTCCTCATCGGTAATGCCGTTGAAATAATCACCTGAGTTCTGTATCTTAAACAATAACTTATCCCCTTCGTCACCGTATTTTCCCATCAAGGTAGACAAATTCTCCATAGAAGGAGTTTCAATCTGCTGATAGCCGAAAAGATGAAACACATCACGGATCGTATTGAATATATAGTTACGTTTCGCCATTTCCACCGGCGAAAAATCTCTCGTTCCTTTAGGTATACCTGGTTTTGCTGCCATAATGATTCTATTTAATTTATTTTGAGCCACAAAATTACACTAAATATTTCATTCGTAAAAAGAATACTTCTTAATATTGCTCATTGCCGGCAATATTAAGAAGTTAAACAGCCGGTGCCTTAAGTGCATATCTCAGTATGGGCCGTTTCCCTACGAACTCATTGTTTAATAATTTCGTAAGCTGTAGAATGAACCCCTCTATTCTCTATTTTTCCCTCCAATACATCCAAAGCGAACTCAATGCCCCGGACAGCCATCTGTGAGCTGAAAATATCAGCTGTTGCAACCAGTTTTCCCGTAGAAAGAAATTCAATCCTTCAATAATAGCAACTTTATCTTCATTCCGCAACTTCTTATCCAATAATTTACCCACTTCATACGCAGCTGCAAAATTATCCGGTCCCACAAAAGCCACTTCTACTCCTGCCTGCTCCAATAGCTGAGTATCCAACCGGATATCAATATTGATTACCGGAACTCCTTTCCTGACAGCCTCTACTACAGGCTGAACTAAGGCTTTTGAATCTATAGGAACCAATACGATAGCATCGACTTGCTGATGAATCAAGGAATACATCAAGTCAACCTGTTCCTCTACCTCTGTCTGTGTAGCCGTTCCCACACAAACCAAATCCAAAAACGGAAGAGGGGCCGCATACTGAATGGCCCCTTCTTTCATCACTTTGAAAAAATCGGCTTGTAACGACTTCATTACAAGCCCTATTTTATAATTTCTCTTCATCTAATTTTTAATTTGACAAAGTAATGCTTATTAATCCGATAATAAACAAGGAGAACATAGCCGCAATCAGTTTATTGGTCCCCTTCGGAGCTTCCTTAAATTCCTTCCAGACAAAAACTCCCCAGATCATAGCCACCACAGGCGCTGCGTTGCTAAGGGCATAAGAGATAGCCGGATTGGCAGCACCTGCTCCCATAAAACTAATCACCATGCCGCCCATCCAGATAAAGCCTCCCAGCATACCTGTGAGCCTGCCATAATGGCCAGCAGAATCCCCTTCTTCGGAGTGGAAGCCTTGCCGGACGATAACTTTCCGTACGCTTTTCCGCAGATCAGTATAGCTACAATGATGACTAACACACCACTCCATAGTAAAAGCTGATTTCCCTGATAGGTCTGACCGGCCAAAGAGATTAATAAATAATTGAATACAATACCTCCAATCCAGGCCAAGCCTCCACCGATAGGAAAACCTACTGACATTCCGGCTACAGCAATGGCTGCGGTAAGAAATATATTGCCAAAGTTCCACACAACACCGCCCAAGAATGCATATTGAATGCTAGACCAGTCCATGACTGCCAAATCCTGAAAAAAGGTACGGCCTTCACTTCCCATACTTCCCAAAGTCACCGCCCCCAATAAAGCTGTAAGGAACAGACCGACGGTCAAATCCCAATAAAACAGTTCAAAGCTCCATTGCTTGGCGGCAACCATCTTCTGCGTATTTGCCCAAGAGCCCCAGCAGGCACAGCAAATAACACAGCAGAGGATTGCCAAAAAGTAATTATCTACCAATATCATATTTCATCGATATTATTCGTGAATATAGATATTCCAGTTCAGATAAGTTTCAATAGCTTCCGCCAAAATATCTTTCACATTGCCACGGCACATAGCCACATGATGTTCGAATCCATTCTTACAAATATATTTCATAAGCGGCTGCAGATTATCCACCTTGGTTACTGCTATACAACCATCCATTCCGTATGGGTCATCGGTCAGGTCACCTTTGCCCAAATAAGACTTGATACAACCCTTCGTATCATCTGTCGAGATGCGGAAGAAGGTGAAATCACCCTGTTTTACTTTACCGTAAACGGCACCGAAAGTATGTACCTTACCTAATGTTCTGCCCAACACTCCTAATGTTCCTAACTTCAAATCATTCATTACAAATGATTTAGGGAAGTTACCACAATGTGTACACACACACTTGTCACGATCCTCGGCAAAGTTATTGTTCCAGTCAAGCAATGCCGACGGGCGACCGGAAGCCAATGTCAACGCATACATAGACACTGCACCGGCAATATCCACTTCACAAGCAGCAGGGATTAATTTTTCACTCAACATACTCATAGTCACACAAGCTGCACAACCATAGTTTTGCTCCAAAGAGTCCCAACACTGGATAGCTACAGCATCAATTTCATTGGCTTCCATCCATTGTTCTACAGCCACACCAAATTTAGCCTGCAAAATCAGTTTATCATTGTATTGTTCGGGAACAGCAGCATATTGTCTGATTTCTTTCAGTTTTGCTTGTAACGTTTCATCAGCATCTTCAATCTTACGGGCGGCAGACAAGATTTCAGAAAGATCTACCGGAACGACTGTAATGCCCGATGCCTGCAACAGTTTCTCGCTGGCGCGGACGGTCTGGAAACCGGCAGGACGAGTGCCGATGGCACCGATGCGAGCATGACGAAGACCATTCACCACCCGGCAGATCGCAGCGAACTTATTAATATCGGCTGCCAGCAAATCAGAATAAATAGAATAAGTATGTAGCGTAGTATCAGTAAAAGGAATGCCATACTGATACAAGTTATTGCATACGGAAATCTTACCACAGAACGCGTCACGACGGCTATCCAAATCCACCTTGTCATTCTCATCATCACATGCCTGAACCAAAACAGGCACATTCAGATCGGCTACACTGATAGCATTGATGATACCGATTTCAAAACCGAAGTTAGGTAATGAAACAATGATTCCATCAATACGGTCACGGTTCTCACGGAACAACTTTGCACATTTCAAGCCATCTTCTCTTGTTTCAATACTGCTACTGCCTGTAGGCGTAGCATCTTCGGGGAGAATGACATAGTCATAGCCCTCTTTCGTCAGTGTTTCCAACAATTGTTTACGGACATCTTTTGCTAATTCCGAGTTAAAATAAGCGCGTGTTCCAATGATGACACCAAAACACATTTTTTTCTTGTTTTTCATTTCTAATGGTATTAAAAGTTACGATATATTCAGTTAGTTATTCTGTCCTATTACTTTCTTAACAGCCTCACGCCAGCCACTATACAAAGATTGAAGTTCTTTTTCCTCCATACAGGGAGCGATGCAATTGTCAATGGTACGCATGGCAGCGGCTTCTTGGAAACTGGCCCACTTCTTACGGGCAAAGCCATTCATGACAACAGCCCCCAATGCAGAAGCTTCCTCTATCTCCGAACGGTTAATGACGGCATGCAGCATATCAGCCTGAAACTGCATCAGGAACTGATTCTTCGTGGGGCCTCCGTCAACACGCAACGCTTTCAGCTCGATTCCTGCCTGCCGGGTCATCATGTCTATCAAATCCTTCACTTGATAAGCAATGGATTCCAATCCTGCACGCAGCACATGCGCTTTTCCAGCATTCAGTGTCATTCCCCAGATGGCAGCTTTAGCATCCGGTTTCCACCAGGGAGCTCCCAATCCGGTAAAGGCGGGAACCAGATAGACTCCATCATTGTTTTTAACCGAAGTCGCCAAGGTTTCAATTTGATTGAACGAGTCCACCAATCCCAATTTCTCCACCATCCATTTGATAGTGGCTCCGGTGCAATGGATATTGCCCTCAAAAGCATAATACACTTTACCCAAAGCCGAGAATCCGACGGATGTAACCAGCCCTTCAGGAGCAGCGACAGCCTCTTCTCCAATGTTAACCATAACAGATGATCCCGTTCCATAAGTCACCTTGCCCATACCTGCCTCAAAACACATCTGACCGGTTAATGCTCCATGGGAATCACCTAAAACACCTGCTATTTGTATCGGAGATTTGAACAAACCCTCTATCGTTGTTTCTCCAAAAACAGCATCACAGGGCAACGCTTCCGGCATCATACTCCGGGGAATAGTGAAGAGTTTCAACAACTCTTCATCCCAGTCCAAAGTATGAATATTAAAAAGCATGGTACGCGACGCATTCGTATAATCAGTCAGATGCTTCCTGCCTTCGGTCAGTTTCCAAATCAGCCAGGAATCAATAGTTCCCATCAACAAATCGCCTTTTTCTGCCAGTTCACGTGCATTTTCCACGTTATCCAATATCCACTTAGCACCACTGGCAGAAAAATAAGGATCGATAAGCAATCCGGTCTTTCGTTGTACCAGTTCGCTGTATCCCTTATCTTTCAGTTCTTTGCAAATAGCCGCTCCCCGCTGGCATTGCCATACCACGGCATGATAAACGGACTTGCCGGTATGTCGGTTCCAAACAACCACCGTTTCGCGCTGATTGGTGATGGCAAGAGAATAAGAAATATCCTTTCCATTCACTTCTTCTTGTTCAAGCAGACAATGTATCGCTTCTATGGTATTTTTATAGATTTCTTCGGCATCATGCTCTACCCATCCTATCTGCGGGTAGAATTGCTGATGTTCTATATTTACCCGATGCAACAATTCGCAATCTTCAGAGAACAGCATGGCTTTTGTTGCCGAAGTACTTTGATCTATGGTAATTATTCTGCTAATCATACTATTAGATTTAAAAAGGATATGTTTATTTTTTCACGAATTCAAGGGCAGTCTTGCAGATGCCCTCTTTATCCAATCCGTAATGGGCAAAGATTTCATGGGAGTTTCCATGAACCACGTTCTCATCGGGGATGCCGATAATGCGTACCGGAATCGGATTTTCGGAAAGCGTCTCAACCACAATAGCTCCCAAACCACCAAACTGACTATGCTCTTCCACAGTGATAATTCTTCCGGTTTCTTCTGCCGCTTTCCTGATGGCTTCCGCATCGACGGGCTTGATGGAAGACATATCCAACACACGTGCCTTAATGCCTTTCTCCTGTAACATCAAACCAGCTTGATAAGCATGATAAACCGTTTCTCCGGCAGCAATGATGGTCAGGTCCGTACCGTTCAGCAGCATATTAGCTTTTCCCAGAACAAAATCAAAATCATACCTGCTCCAAGCTACGTGCCACGTAAAAGCAAGCCGGGCCACATACAAACACTTTTTTTCCGCTATGTGCCAAACCTGCTGATATTCCTACCGCATCCTGTTCGGCTATTCCACATTCTACAAACTGTGCAGGTAATTCTTTTGCAAAATCCCCCAAAGTAACAGATCCTCTGGCGTCTGTTGTAACCGCCACAATATCTTTATCCTGACGCGCCAACTCCAGCAACGTATCTGTAAAGCTCTTTCTGCACGCTATCATATTATTTGCCATTGTTTTCTTTTTCTAGTTTTTCAATTCTTTCGGATACCTCGCGAACAGCCTCTTCATATTGTTCGGCTGTAGGCACGCCATGATGCCATTTTGCAATGCCTTCCATATAAGACACTCCTTTTCCTTTTGTAGTATGGGAGATAAGCAAATGAGGCTTTTTATTCGTATAATCAATAGAACGGAAAGTCCGGATGATATCTTCCATCTCATCTCCGTTCATTTCCAATACATCCCAACCGAAGGCAGTCCAGCGGTCGCGCATACTCTCCAATGACATGACCTCCTCGGTTGTACCGCTGATCTGCAAACGATTACGGTCAATAATGGCTACCAGATTATCCAATTTATACTGGTTTCCTGCCATAGCAGCTTCATATATAGAACCTTCCCCTTGCTCACCATCTCCCATCAATACATACGTTTTATAATCAGCTTTATCCATTTTGGCAGCCATCGCCATTCCGACACCTACAGACAAGCCATGCCCTAAAGCTCCTGTATTTACTTCAATACCCGGTACCTCTATAGTAGGATGGCCGGACAAGATAGATCCGAATTCTCCTAATGTGTCGGTTACCTCACGAGAGATGAAACCTTTTGCTTCCAGCGTAACATATAACGCTTCTACGCAATGCCCTTTGCTCATTACAAAACGATCTCTTTTCGTTTCCTTTGGTTTATCCGGCCAAACACGCATTATATCAAAATAAAGTGCTGTAAGCACGTTAAGACACGACAGATCACCTCCAATGTGTCCTGCTTTTGCTTTATACACAATCTCAACCAACCGTTTCCGATTCTTTTCCGATTGTAATTCTAACGTTTCAACTTGCATATTATTATCATTTACTTTCTTATACTTTCGCAAATAACGGAATTTAACTGGAAACATTCAATACAAAACGAAATAAAATGAAAATAAATTTGATTATATTAACAATAAACGCCTAAATAATCTATAAATCAGGACAATTAATTTATTCTGCTAACAAAGTTATATCTCTATATAAACAAGACTCTCCGATTGTCTATTTTGTACCCAACAGAACTGTTATAAAAAAAGAAGCAAACAATAAGGAGAAATAAGGAAGTAAAATCAAAGTTGATAAAAAAGGTGATCAAGAATGTATTTTCCAACATTCTCAATCACCCATATTACCTTTGTTTCAGTAAGAATCAGATAACTTCGACCTCTAATTCTTTTAATCTTTCAAAATCCTCTTCGGTTATAGTACTATCTGTAATAATAGCATTTGCTAATGAAACCGAGCCTAAACTAGCAAAAGCACTGACACCTATTTTTGAACAATCAGCCACCAGATACACTTTACTGGCAGACTCTATCATAGCAGATTTCACGACCAAATCACTTAGACTAGGATAAGTCAGCTTCATATCCGAAGAAATACCGGCCGTAGCCAGAAACAATTTATTAGCGCGTATATCTTTAAATGAATCGGCCGCCATTTTTCCTGTCAAAGAAAGTGTAGGAGCCTTGAATTCACCTCCGGTAACAATCAGATTAATACCATGATTCTCACCTAAAATCAAAGCTATATTCAAAGCATTGGTAATGACTGTCAGGTCCTTATAATTCATTAAAAGCTTTGCGATCTCTGTAGTTGTAGAACCGGAATCAAGAATTATACTGTCCCCCTCCTGAATAAACTGAATAGCTTTCTGAGCGATTTCTTTCTTTTCCTCCAAATGAGTCTGATTGAACAATTGCCCGGTCTTGGCAAACGACCCTACTCCTTTCAGAAACGCACCTCCATGCTCTCTTTGGATATACCCCATTTGTTCCAAGGCTTCCAAATCCTGACGGATCGTTACATCCGTCACATTGAAAATTTTACTAAGGTCCTGAACTTTTGCATGCCCGTCTTCACGAATCAGATGCAATATCTTTACTCTTCTTTGATTGAGTGCCATATTTATTAGATTTAGAGGTTATGTTTTTTACGATATTCCTGAATATCCTTAATGGAAACAATTTTCAAACCGAATTTTGCTGCAATCTCACCTAGTTGGGGAAGACGCGCCATTGTACCATCTTCATTCAAAATTTCAACAAGAGCTCCTCCGGGTTTCAAACCTGCCATTCTTGTCATATCCAGTGTGGCTTCGGTATGTCCATTACGCTCCAAGACCCCATTTTCCGCACCATATAGAGGGAAAACGTGCCCGGGACGAGCAAACTCGGAAGGATTCAGATTTCCTGCCACCAAAGCTTTTATTGTTGACGAACGGTCGAAAGCAGAAACTCCCGTAGTACAGCCATACCCTCTTAAATCTACCGACATAGTAAACGGTGTACCTAGCAATGAAGTGTTTTCTTCTGCCATCGGAACCAGACAAAGTTCTTCACAACGTGAATGTGGCAGAGGGGCACATAACAACCCTCTGCCATGAGTAATCATAAAATTTACAATTTCAGGAGTAATCTTTTCTCCTGAAACGATAAAATCGCCTTCGTTTTCACGATCTTCGTCATCAACAACGATCAATACTTTGCCTTGGCGAATATCTTCCAATCCTTCTTCTACTGTATTTAACATTTTAGTGTATCTAGGGAGTTAATTATACCGCAAATTTAAGCTAAAACAAAAAGAATCGAAAACTATTAGCCTTTTTTATGATAAAAAAAATCAATCATCTCCCGTCAGAAGGCTTATCCCATCATTTCACTTCTGTTATTCTAAGAACAATATAAGGAGCATCCGGAATTCTTACTCCCCGATGATGTATATCAAAAACACGATAATCCAATTCCTCCGTTGTTTCAAATATCACAGGATATTCCGTGACAGTCATGGCCCACACATCAATAATCTCCACTTTAAACCGTTTATTCTTTTGCAATTTGTTATAATCCGCATTTTTTACCGGCAGATTAAAAGTCCAGAAACCTTTCACATCTTTTCCCATATTGACCAGATAATAATCTGGTCCAGCAGTAGAAGTAACCAAGTCACGACTGATATCTGCCATCTCCAACGGATGGGGAGCAGCTTCAATAATCGTTCTTAAAAATTTCACACGTTTCCAGCTTTCACCTTTTAAAGATCCCCCTTGCGCCCAAAAGATAGGTTCGTTCCCCTGCTGATAACATTCACCGTGAGTGACATAAATTCCACCCAACAAACCATTCAAAATAAAGCAAGTCATCTGCTGCGGACTTAACCTTCCCCAACGATAAGGTAGATTCCCTTCATACCCAACCTCATCACATATAACCGGTTTGCGATAAATTTTTCTTAAAGTAGCAGAAGCGGTAGAACTCAGTACCGGTGCCTCATCCTGTATGCTGACATGGGTAAATTCAGGCATCCAATAATCAAAATAAGTAGCCGTCGCTCCATGAATAGAACATAAATGGCGATAAGGATCATTCTCAACCACAGTTTTCGTCAACAGCTTCCAATCATCCACAGTTTTCGCTTTTACATAATCCCACTCGTTTGCCATAGACCACCATACATTTCTAAAAGAAGCCAAACGAGCAGTAATATATTTAATATAACGTACATTCACCTCATTCGACATAGCATCAAAGCCCCATCTTCCCTTATCATAAGGATGGAAAAGGATCAAATCCGCCTCAATCCCCAAACGGTTCAGTTGGTCTATCCGTTTCTCCAAATGCTGAAAAAAAGCCGGGTCAAATCTGTCAAAGTCCCATTCTTTCCTTTCATTTCCTTCCTTATCTTTTATCGTCTTCCTTATTTCAAAAGGATAAAGCGCAGGCTCGTCTTTCACTAAAGAATAGTTTTTAGGAAACACACACATCCTTACCTTATTAAAACCGGCTTCACCAAACGATTTCAAAGTAGCCTCCTGAGTCGTTTCCTTCATATGTGTCCATGCATAGGCCGTCGTACCCATCGGATAATAACGGGTACCGTCCGCATATTTAAAATTATGTTCTCCGTCCACCAATACCATGCCATGATTATCTTTTCCGGCAGGTATCACTGTGAATGTACCTTTCCGACCATTCATAGCCCCTATACTGGAAGATGTAACATACCTCCATTCCCCGGCGACAGCAGGCATAAACCGTATCCTATAAGTATTCTCACCATCATAAAACCCTTCCACCGTTTTCTTTTCCTTTCCACAAACGAAAGTAGCGGAAAGACGTGTATCAAAAGGATTCCCTTTGGTCACCTGTTTAAAACTCAACTCAAACCGGTCCCAACATTCCACTTTGTCTTGTGCATTTACTTTTACCACAAAACTTAACAGCGTCCAAACAGCTATTACATAAAATTTTGTACTCATCCTATCATGTTTTAAAAATTATACTCATAAAAGTTTTCCGGAACATTTTCATACTGTGTCAATGAGCACAAAGATAGATTTTACCCTTGAGAGCCAAAGGTAAAATCTTACGTCAATAAGGTATTTTCTTGCTATTTACCTTCATAAACAGCACAAAACGGAACTTAGTTATTATTTTTATACTCAGTCAAAGTCTGATTAAATGCTTTTTTAAACGCCTTGCCAAAGTAACCGGGATCAGAGAAGCCGACGGCAAAAGCGACCTCAGAGAAAGACATACCACTTTGTATAAAACTTTTCGCTTTATTCAACCTATAATTCTTTATATATTCTATCGGAGAAATCCCCATGATACCATTCACTTTCCGATTGAATACAGAGCGGCTCATATTCATGAACTCTGCCAGATCATTCACCCGCAGCCCCGGATTACTGTAATTCTCTTCCATAAATCCTACCAGCTTCTGCATAAACAACTCGTCCAAAGGAACAATTTGCGACACAGGATAAGCGACGGCTTCTAAAGGTTCTTTCTTCGGTTGAGCACCATACTTTGACAAAAAAGCCGACTGAAGCACTTTTCTTTGCCTGATCAAGTTCTCAATTCTCGATTTTAAATAATCGCTGCTGAAAGGTTTAGGTATATAATCATCAATCCCTAATTGTAAACATTGAATACGATCCTCAACAGACGATTTTGCAGAAAGGATAATAAGAGGGATATCACAGGTATTGACATTCTCCTTGATGTGCCTTATCAATTCAATACCATCCATACGCGGCATCATAATATCCGTAATAATAAAATCCGGAATTTCCTCTTCTATCTTTTCCAATGCCATCACCCCGTCGGCAACTCCAACAACACGGTAAGTGCCCGACAATATTTCACATATAAATTGACGCAACTCCGCATTATCCTCCACTACCATCACTTTTACTAAAGTTTCTTTTGTTGCCGGAGGCATGTCCGGCAAAGATATTTTATCATTTTGTTCCGGTTCCGCCAAGACCGTTTCCTGTTCTTCCGAAGTGTCGTTCAATATATATTCAACATTTTTATCCTGAGCATATATTTCTTTTCCTTTATGCAAAACCAGTTTGAATACACTTCCTTTCTTTACTTCACTTTCGACCTGAATTTCCCCATGCAGCATTTTAACCAACTCATTCACCAGCGAAAGCCCTATACCCGATGAAGGCTGCATGTTTTTTTCTGTTGCCAACAACCGGAAATTATCCATTATATTATGAAGCATGATAATGATATCCCGGTATTCAATAGTCAAGCCCATTTTTTTATTCTGTATCTTTCTGAAATCCAATACTTGATTAATGAGCAATAACATACGATTGATATTTTTCTGAACCAATTGAAGATGATGCCGGGTCCGGGAAGTCAAAGGCTCCTGGGACAACACTTCGGATACCGGACCGGATATAAGGGTTAAAGGAGTACGTAGTTCATGTGAGATATCAATAAAAGAACGTACTTTTATTTCCGCCAATCTTTGTTCCATATTTACCTTATGCTTCAAATAGTAAATATAGAAAAAAACATATCCGATAGCTAAAGATATCACCAAGACAACAACTAGATAAAAAGCCTTAGCCCAACCGGTTTCCCAAAAGGTGGGTAATACCTGTAAAGTAACCGTTTTCACAGTGTTCATCCAAATACCATCCCCATTGGTCGCCTTTATCTGAAATTGATATTTTCCTGCCGGAAGACTTACAAAACTAACCGAGTTCTTCTTACCTATATAATACCATTGATTATCATCCAACTTATAAGCATACTCGATATCCAAGGAATTAGTATAATCCAACGCAGCAAATGAGATGGTAAAATTCCTCCGCCGGGTAGGGATCTCTAAATAATCCGCATCACTCAATACATGAGACAAATTATCCTCCGAATATTTTATCCCTGTCACTACAATAGGAGCTTCATAAGTCTGCTTAACGATACTATCCGGAGAAAAGACAAGCATACCGCCTTCTGTACCCATTAAGATATCCCCTTGCCTGTCTGTAACCGGAAGACATTCACTATAATTAAAAGAGCGATTGAAAAAAGTTTCTCCAAAAGACTCAAAAGTCTGATCGTGCACATCAAACAGAGTGATATCCGTTTCCGAGCCGATCCATATATTATGATTTTTATCTTCAATCAAGGCTCTAGCCAACGGAGATGTCTCTTTGCCGAACGACCGGAACCGAAGTTCATCAGATAATAAATTTGACGAAACCAACTTACAAAGGCCACCTCCATAACAATAACAATAGATAGTTTCATCCGTCGTTCGTAAAACAGACATCACATCAGCACTACACAATCCGTCAGTCGCCTGCGGACGAGGAAGGTTAAGATAAAAACGAATATTTTCGTAATCCGAAAAATCAGAAGAAAAAGTGATCAAACCTTCTATAGTACCCACCAGTATAGTATGACCGGGTCCCTCCACCATACAACGAATACTGTTGGTACGATTAATAGGAAAACCGGACAATTTATTCTCCGCATGAATAAAACGTATCGCCCCATCTTCCTTTTCCTCAACCAAATTCAATCCGCCACCGTAAGTACCAATCCAAATACGTCCGTTATGATCCTCATCAATGCATGATATTTTATTGTCACTGATGGAATAAGGATCCGACGGATTATTCATATAATGATATACCTCATAATGATAAGGACGATTCCGAGGAACAAGTCTGAACAATCCGTTTTCCTTACTGCCAAGCCATATTGTCTGCGCCTGATCCTTCAGCATGACATAGATTCCACCTTCTGCAAAAACTGTTTCCGTTTGAGCCAGTTCCCCATCAGGCGACAAATAACCCAACAAGTTTTTCTGTGAATCCATAATACGTATAATCCCTTTCTTTGTTGCAATCCATAAATGTTCGTCGCTATCAAACAGAAATGATTTTGTATCAAAATAATTGTCCAACTCCCTATAAGTATAGGGACTGGGCGGAAAGAACATTTTTATAAATGAGCGCTGGGATTTGATCCACAAATTATTTTGTTTGTCAACATAAGTTGTTTTAATAATAGGAGAATAAGGTATATGATTCCTTCCCGGTGTAAAATAGACTTTTAGCTCCCGGCTCTTTTCGTCATAATAACTGAATATACCTTTATAAGGAATAGTCCAAACCACTCCGTTAGGATCTTCATAAATAAAGAGTTCATTTTCCGGAGAAGAAGCCATGTATCCGGAAGGAGTATTCAAATATTGTTTCACTCCGGTTTCCGGATCAAGCCGGATAATTCCCGGCAATCCGGTAAATATCCATAGAAATCCTTTAGAATCCTGATAGACTTTTCTCACAGCCGCATCGTCACGCCCCGGAAGAGAGAAATCATATTTCTCCATCGCCAGTTCAGGGAAACGGCATAGGTACAAACCTTTATCAGACAAAACAGCCAGCTGATTATCTTTCAACACTTTAATTCCGTTTATATGCTGAATCTTCTCTTGAAAAGGAACGATGTTGAATTGCATGGTATTTACATCATAATAGGCTAGCCTGCCATTCTGTGATGCAAGAAAAACAAGATTATCCATTGTTTCGAACATAGAAAAGGGATATGAACTAATGGTCCGCTTGCCAAATATGCTAACTCCCTTGTCACTAAATACCCATTCCTCTCCCTGTTTATCTTCAAAGACCCTACTGACTTTCCCCAGTTCCACATCATCAATAGCTGTAATATACTGAATCCCTGAAGAAACAATACACTCTTTATCTGAAATTCTGAAACATCCTCCATTATTTAAAGTAACCCAAGTAATCCCTTTGGATAAAGGATACAAATTTTCTATTTGCAACGGAGTATTAAAATGTTGTTCATACTGTTTCAGAACATTGATCAGCTTATTTTCACGAATATCATATAAATACAGGCTATGACGATCGTATGCAATCATCCATAAATTGCCGTCGGCCGTATTCTCCAGCCGCTGCATGTGCTGGTTCAAAAGAGAATCAAACTGAAAAGTTTCGAAATCGCGTCCATCAAACCGGCTTACCCCATTCCAAGTACTGACCCATATAAAACCATTATGACTTTGAAGAATCTGCGCCGGATTACTTGCAGCCTTCTATAATAAAAATATATTTCCCTTATAAGGTCTTAGTCACGACGTCCCATATAAATCATTATATAGTAAATCAGTGTAGCCAACGAACTAAGTGCCGCAACCACATACGTATAAGCAGCTGAACGCAGCGCATCCTCTGCCGCATGATGGTTATATGAATTTGTAATTCCGGCCTTGCTCAACCATACCAACGCACGCTGGCTGGCATTGATCTCAACAGGCAACGTAATAAAGCTGAAAAGAGTGGTCATGGCAAAAAGACAAATTCCTGCCAACAATAACTGCGGGAAAGTATTCACCATCAAAATACCTGCCAGTAACACCCAAGTCATAATAGAAGATGAGAACTGCACCACAGGCACCAAAGCCGAGCGCATCTTTAGCGGAGCGTATGCACGCGCATGTTGCACGGCGTGTCCGCATTCATGAGCGGCAACTGCCGCAGCAGCCACACTGTTGCTTCCATATACCCCTTCACTAAGGTTCACCGTTTTGTTTGCCGGATTATAATGATCGGTCAGCATACCCGGAGTGCTGGTTACACGCACGTCATAGATACCGTTATCATGCAACATTTTTTCAGCCACATAAAAAAAGAGTGGATTATTGACTTTTGATTTATACATTTGAGGCAAAATTAAGAAATATGGAACATGAAATAGGAAATATATCCATAGCCCGTATCCGACAGATGAATCCCAGTCTAAAAGGGATTAACAATGATTTCGTAATGGATAGAAGCGAACATTACATCCCCGAGAATATGAACCCCATCTTTAAATACCCATTACGGCTGGATGGAATCATTATCTCTATCCGTGAAAAAGGCTCTGCCAAAGTCAATATCAATTTACGGGAATACGACATTGAGCAAAACGATCTGATTATTTGCGCTCCCGGCGATATTCTACAGTCCATGTTATCACCGGGCATTCATTTGTCACAAATGTTTTTAATATCATCTGATTTCTTAAAAGAGATGTATATCAACCTGAACAGTTTCATGCCATTTTTCATCTCATTGAAAGAGAATCCCAAATTTCATTTGATGGAAGAAGAGGTACAGGAACTGAAATCATTCTATGAACTGATAGAAGAAACCGTAAGCCGGAACGATAACTTCAGGACAAAAAAAAACGGACAGCCCCCGAAAGTAAATTATATAAGTGTGACTACACTACCTCTCATCTTAAAATAATTTTGCAGGATATTCACCGGCATCCACCAATGCCTGTATCTTGTCAACCACACTCTGACGGTCTTCAGGATAAGTTACTCCAAACCATTTGCTGGTAGTATCCAATACCTCAACGGTAGCAGTACCGTCATTAATCAGCTTGTCCACCATCAGCGGAATAAAGAATTCGCTCTTCAAGTTTTCCATATTTTTAGGATCGCTCAAGAATGCTTTAAAGAATTCCTTGCTGTAAGCAAAGTAATCAGGAGTAAAGCCCCAGAAGTTCATGCTCACCGGAGTTGTGTCAGGGGTAGCTGTCCATTCGCCATTGTCGTCAATATACTTCACTTCTCCGTCTATGCGCTGAATTTTGGTACGTTCTACCACGGAAGTCAACAAATGATCCGCATTGGTTCCACAGATGCCACGGGATACCGTTCCACTCTCGCTCAATGTATTTCCTACACGGAAGCCCACCATAGCATACGTGTTTTTAGCACCTTCGGGCAGTGCAGAAAGGAACTTGCCCATTACCTGGAACGAGTCACGGCCATAGAAGTCATCGCAATTGATCACCGCAAACGGTTCCTGTATCACATCAGCTCCCATCATGACAGCATGGTTAGTTCCCCAAGGTTTTGTACGCTCCGCAGGACAAGTAAAACCCTCCGGCAGATTGTCTAAAGCCTGGAATACCAGTTCGCAAGGAATATGACCTTCATATTTAGAAATAATCTTTTCACGAAAATCTTGTTCAAAATCTTTACGGATAACAAAGACCAGTTTTCCAAAGCCGGCGTTGATAGCGTCATAAATAGAATAATCCATAATAGTTTCGCCGTTAGGACCCAGACCATCCAATTGCTTCAATCCTCCGTAACGGCTGCCCATACCAGCCGCCAATAAAAATAAAGTTGGTTTCATAGTTTATTTATTTAAAATTGAATATTTGATGGTACAAAGCTACAAAATAATACGGAGGAAAAAAGCTACATTCCATTCAAATTCGAGCATAAATCAATCATTTCCCTCCTTTTGACGCAAATCAAGCCCTATTTCTAGAAAGGATAGCCGATGGCAAAGTGCAATCCCAGTCCATCCTTAAACTTAGGAATATTATAATATCCTTTCTTGCCGGTATCATACGGATCATGAAGAGCAATACCCAGATCCAGGCGGATCACCAGGAAAGTAAGGTCATAACGCAATCCCACCCCAGTACCCAAAGCTATACTTTTAGCAAAATTACGAAGAGTAAGCAAACCGCCGGGACGTATATTCTCACCTTCCTCATTCTTTTGTTCACGCAGCAGCCACACATTTCCCGCATCCAGAAAAGCTGCCCCGTACAAATCACCCAGGATAGGGAAACGGTATTCCACATTCGCTTCCAGCTTCACATCTCCGGTTTCATCCAGATAACCATACTGTTTATCTTCGGGACGATAAGAACCGGGGCCGATAGAGCGCACTGTAAACGCACGGATACTGTTAGCTCCCCCAATATAGAACTGCTCGCTGTAAGGCGCTACAGTCTGGTTCCCATATGCATACAAAATTCCCCCCATCAAACGAGTGGCTATATGCTGTTTCTCTCCGACTTTAAACAAACAACGCACTTCGGATGTCATTTTCAGGAATTGCGCATAAGTCCGCCGTAGAATTGGTCTGCCATTCGTATGACCCTTTCAACTGGAAAGAAAGCGTGGCGGCTGTACGCATGAAATTCTTCCGCGAGAGGCTGAAAATCGCTCCGGGACCAGTCTGATCCGTACTTTTGGTAGTCACATTGAATTCCAGTTCTCCGTCATACGGCAAATCGAATGTAGCATTCATCCGCACATTCAGCGTATCACACCCCGGCAATGTATCTTGCGGGGCATAGCGGAACTCGGCAAATTTGAAAATGCCCAAACGCGCCAAGGCTTCCTGCGTGAAATTCTGACGGGCCTGAGAATAAAGCTGCCCTTTCTGGTAAAAGAAGCGCTTAGCCAATACTCCGAGACGGATACCGGGTTTCTTACCGCTATAGTGTAAAGTCATTCCCGGAAAGACGATGGAATCAGTAGGTTCCTCCCCTTTATATCCGGTAAGATAAACAGAAGTATTCCCTATATAATAAGGTCTTTTCGCATCGGCAGGCACTCCGGCTTTCGGGACAACCTGCAAACTGACCATTCCCGGTTTGCGCAAGGTATCCGCACGGAAAGTAATGAATTCGGGACGGAAATAATAATAACCATTGTTACGGAAAAGGGTACTCAGCCGCTGGCGCTCCTCCTCCAGTTTCAACACACTGAAATTATCTCCTTTATGCAATACCCTCTGGTCATAAGCAGCCCTGATCAGACTATCGGCGCGAGGAGGATATTTCAGATACATGACAGAGTCCAGATAATAAGGGTTCGCCATATCAATCTTATAACTTAACTTGGCTTTCCGAGGATTCTTCAACGAGTCTACAGAATAAGTCACAGCACCATTGAAAAAGCCATAATCGTGCAACAGATTGGTGGCCACCTTCACACGGGTTTCCGGATTCACCGTAGACAAATACACCGGAGTAGACCCCAGCTTGTTGAAGATCCAATGCCCCACCCCCTTTTTATCCTGGTATTTCACAAAATCATTGTATATCCACAAACCGAAAGGAATGGGAAAACGCAAGGAGTTGCTTCCCAAAATGGCATTATTGGGAGGATAAGACAAAGCAGCCTCCACCTCTTCCAAGGTCTGGACACCGGCAGGGGTCTTGTCTTCATTCAGAATCTCCATATTTTTCACACCGACATATAGCGTTTCGTCTTCCGGCAAATTCCTGGTAGTAGAGCAGGCAGCTGTCATCAGCAACAATACCGATAATAGAAGCAGGTTTATGTTATGTTTTCTCTCCATATCTCCAACAATCATTTTTTCTTCTTAGACTTGAAAATAAACAGTTCGCCCAGGTGACTCATCTTCTTGCGAAGCACAATACCCACACCGGTCTCTATGATCTCACCTTCCAGCACACTCTCATAGTTCTTGTCGTGGAAGAGCTTGACATACCGGGTACCGCTGTTGTCCAAGCGGTATTCTATGGATACATTATCAATAAAGGTTTCATCCTGCTGTACCGTACTTCCGGTAGACACTTTACCGCCTACCACTATACGGAAGCGGTTATTCCAGAAACGTTTGGCGAACTGGAAATTATAATCCGTGCGTTTCCCGCCGCTATCGGCATCATCCACCGTTTCCATGCCCACATTGATATCAAGTGCTTTTCCGGCAATATTCGAGATTTCGCTCTGCAGGAATGAGTTCAAGGCATTATTCACATTAAATCCTCCCGTAGAGTTTCCTTCAGCCATATACATTCCGGTCACCAGCATGGTGACAGCCAGTTTTCCCCGTTCCTCCACCGACATGGCATTCAGCTGGTCTTGCACAGACGCATCCTCGGGAGCCGAAAGGGTAAACGCCAGCCCCAGATTCTCCAGACTCTGGCTCAAAGCGATCCCTACATCAAACCCGACGATACGCGAAGTCTTTCCATCCTCGCCCACCGAAGCACGGACCCTTTCGGCCGCGGTAATGTTCAGTTGCGGATTCATGATATTTCCCGTCCACTCCACATAACTGCCATTTTGAATATTAAAAGTCTTCAGCGGAATAATCGGAATCTGGTATTTCATCTCCCCGCTCATCAAGGAATAACGCCCGGTCAGCAACATATCCCCCTGAGGAGTGTACTGGAATGACAAGTCTCCGCCTCCTTCCAGCAACATATAGTTGGAGCCGTCCGGCACCAGATCCACACGTGCCTGCACCGCCTGGTCTATATGCATGGTCATGGCCACATCCATCCCTCCCAAAGAGATTTGCTGGACAGAGGACTCCTCTACCGAAGTTGTGTCGTTGAAATTGACAAAAGTCACCATATCCCCCAAACGGTCGTTCACCGTCAAGGGAGAGTCTTTCAGGACATAGGTCACATTGGTCTTCCCCAATATGTTCATGTTCCCCCGCATCACCAGTTCCTCCACAGGACCGCGCAGCGTTGC
>PPYF01027887.1_pt1 | contig 20191 bp, 26 predicted proteins | sample 1559871 | NCBI WGS metagenome assembly PPYF01 (sample SAMN08240021, study PRJNA423297) | Human gut metagenome, whole genome shotgun sequencing project. | reverse complement strand
TCGCACTGCCTGATGAGTTTGACAAACTGCTTGCCACCATGCGGAGCCGTGAAATCTCCGTGAGCATCATTATCCAGAACCTCGCCCAGCTCAAGGCCCTTTTTGAAAAGCAGTGGGAGAGCCTTGTGGGAAATTGCGATGAATTTCTGTATATGGGCGGCAACGAGCAATCCACCCATGAGTATGTGTCCAAGCTGCTGGGCAAGGAAACCATTGATACGAACACCTACGGCCAGTCCAAAGGAAGAAGCGGCAGCTACTCCACCAACTGGCAGCTCACGGGCCGGGAACTGCTCATGCCGGATGAAGTGCGTATGCTGGATAACCAGTACGCGCTTCTTTTTATTCGCGGAGAGCGGCCCGTGCGGGACCTCAAGTATGACATCCTTAAACATCCCAATATCAAACTCACCACAGACGGCGGGGCGGAACCATACCGGCACGGTGAGGATGTCCACAGCATCGTGTCTATCCGCTTTGACAAGGAGCTGTTGAAGCAGGCAGCGGAAAAGGATGGTCAGGACGCGCCGAAACATCGTTTCATTCTTCTCACGGAGGAGGAGTTGGAACAAAAATTCATTGAACTGGAGGAACAAGAAAATGCTGAACAACAAAAAGGAAAATAAGCGGCTCCCCATGCCCGGTAAGGTAAAAAAGGGCTTTCGCTGCTACTGCACGCTGGTAATGGCCGCGGCCCTGCTGGGCTGCTGCTCCATGACGGCCTTTGCCGCCGATGACCCCCTGGAGGTGGTCAACAATTTGTCGGAGTTCATTTTTGGTTTGATCCGGGCGGTGGGCCTGATCCTGCTGGGCTGGGGCATCGTTCAGGTGGGCCTCTCCCTCCAGAGCCATGACCCCTCCCAGCGGTCCAACGGCTTCCTCACCCTGGCTGGCGGCATTGTTATAACCTTTTCCAAAGAAATTCTGACCCTTATCACCGGCTGATGATGCCAAGTTATCCGAACACAGGGGGCAGGCCCCAAAAGCCTGCCCCCAAAGGAGGTGCTTTGCGTGTCGGATAATTGGGTCGTGCAAAACCTGGAAAATGCGCTGGAGGTCTGGAATGGCAAGTTGAGCGAGATCTGGCAGCTTATCACCCAATCCCCCCAGGACTTCAAGGGCGGCGCGATCTGGGCCGTGATAGCGGACATTCACGGTGCGCTCCAGGCCATCGGCTACGCCCTGCTGGTGTTGTTCTTTGTGGTGGGCGTGGTCAAGACCTGCGGCAGCTTTGTGGAGGTCAAAAAGCCGGAACACGCGCTGAAGCTGTTTGTCCGCTTTGTTCTGGCAAAGGCCCTGATCACCTATGGCATGGAGCTGATGCTGGCCCTTCTGGACATCATCCAGGGTGTGGTGTCCTCCATTATGAACGCGGCGGGCTTCGGCGCGCCATCGTCCACTGTTTTACCCGCGGAGATCGTGACAGCCGTTGAGGATTGCGGCTTTTTTGAGAGCATCCCCCTATGGGCGGTGACGCTGATCGGCGGGCTTCTTATTTGGGTCCTGTCTTTTGTAATGATCCTGAGCGTCTACGGGCGCTTTTTTAAGATGTATATGTATGCGGCGCTGGCCCCCATCCCCCTGTCTACTTTTGCCGGGGAACCCAGCCAGAATGTGGGCAAGAGCTTTCTCAAAAGCTACGCCGCCGTCTGTCTGGAGGGAGCCGTCATCGTGCTGGCCTGTATCATCTTCTCCGTGTTCGCCAGTTCCCCGCCTGTTGCTGACCCGGACGCTGCGGCGGCCTCGATGGTGTGGAGCTATATTGGCGAAATTACCTTTAATATGCTTATTTTGGTGGGCAGCGTCAAGATGTCCGACCATGTGGTACGGGAAATGATGGGCTTATAGGAGGCACATTGGATGAAACGGTTTTATCTATTCAAAGACGGGGTGCAGAAAGGCCGCATGGAAACACGGGCGGAAGCGTTAGAGATGATCCGCCTGTGGCAGAGCCGCGAAACCCACTCCTTTCTGCGCGCGGAGTTCAGCATCATTGAGGGGGAGGAGGAGATTATCCCCTATCCCTCCCACCAGAAACCGCCCAGGCAGAAAAGGGGCATGGAGCGATAAAGGAGGAAACACCACCGATGAATGACCAAGTACACGATGCCCCCGCCTTGCGGCAGCGCATTGAGAAACAGACAGAGCTTGTCGGTAAATGGGAGGACGCCCGGAGAGTACCCGATCAGAAACGGCTCACCTGGTTTTATCCTGACTTCGGCTGCTATGTCCTGAACTACTATGTCACAGCGGAGCGGTTGGACGCCGCCGCAAAAGAGGTGGAGCGTCAAAAGGCCCTGGCCGCTGAACGGCGGCGCAGCCGGAAACAGCATGAACGCCAGGAGCGATGACAGGAGGGAACACATTGGAAGTCAAAATCAACCGCGAGATCCGTAACTACACGGAGAGTATGTTTTTCGGGCTGTCTCTGCGGCAGCTCATTTTTTCTGCCCTGGCGGTGGCAGTGGCCGTGGGGCTGTACTTTCTGATGAAGCCCTATGCCGGTACGGAAACTGTGTCCTGGGTGTGCGTTCTGGGCGCGGCCCCCTTCGCCGCCCTGGGCTTTTTCACCTACCACGGCATGGCGGCGGAGCAATTCATCTGGGCGTGGCTGCGCTCGGAGGTGCTGGAACCCAGAGAACTGCGCTTTGAAGCGTCCACCCTCTATTACGATCTCTTGAAGCCCAGCATAGACAAGTGGGAAAAGGAGGAATACAAGCGCCATGATTAGAAGTATCAAGACCATCATGCGGCAGGACCGGGAGCCGTACCGTATCCCCCGCAGGGTGCAGGATGTGATCCCCATTCAATGCGTCTGGCCGGACGGCATTTTTAAGGTAGGCATCAAGTTCTCCAAGACCTACCGCTTCACCGACATCAATTACAAGGTGGCCGGTCAGGAGGATAAAGAAACCATGTTTCGGGTCTACTCAGAACTGCTGAACAGCCTGGATTGCGCCGCTACCACCAAGCTCACCATCTGCAACCGTCGTCAAAGCCAAGCGGACTTTGAGCAGTCTGTCCTCATGCCCATGCGGGAGGACGGACTGGACAAGTACCGCAGGGAGTACAATCAAATGCTCATGGACAAGGCGACCGGGGCCAATGGCATCACCCAGGAGAAGTATGTCACCATCACAGTCTACAAGCGGGATATTGAGGACGCCCGCGCCTACTTCACCCGCGTCGGAGCCGATTTGGCCGCCCGCTTCGCCGCCCTCGGCTCCAAGTGCGTGGAGCTGGACGCCACGGACCGGCTCCGTATTCTCCACGATTTCTACCGGGCCGGAGACGAGGGCAATTTTCATTTTGATATGGCGGATATGGCCCGGAAGGGTCACGACTTCAAGGACTACATCTGCCCGGACGGGATTGAGAAGCACAGTGACTATCTGAAGCTGGGCGACCGCTATTGCCGGGTGCTGTTCCTGAAGGACTACGCCAACTATATCCAGGACGAGATCGTGACGAACCTGACCGACCTGGACCGCAATATGATGTTGTCCATCGACATCCTCAATGTGCCCACGGACGAGGCTGTGCGGGAGGTGGAGAACCGTCTGCTGGGGGTAGAGACGAATATCACGAATTGGCAGCGCCGGCAAAATCAGAACAACAACTTCTCCGCCATCGTCCCCTACGATATGGAATTACAGCGCAGGGAGAGCAAGGAGTTTTTGGCCGACCTGACCACCCGCGACCAGCGGATGATGCAGGCTGTTCTCACCCTTGTCATCACCGCCGACACCAAGCAGCAGCTTGACACCGACACGGAGAAGATACGCTCCCTGTCCGGGCGGTGCCAACTGGCGGTGCTGAAATACCAGCAGATCGACGGCCTGAACACCGCCCTGCCCATCGGGACACGGAAGATCAACGCCTTCCGCACCCTGACCACGGAATCGCTGGCCGTGTTCATACCCTTCAAGGTGCAGGAGATCATGGACCGGGGCGGCATCTACTTCGGGGAGAATGCCATCTCCCACAACCTTATCATGTGCAACAAGGCTAATCTGCTCAATCAGTCCTCCTTCCGGCTGGGCGTTCCCGGCTCCGGCAAGTCCTTCAGCGTCAAAGAGGAAATTGTGTTCCTCATTCTCAATACGGATGATGACATTCTCATAGCAGACCCGGAGGGAGAATACGCCCCCCTCATTGAAGCCATGGACGGTGTGGGGAGCGTGATCCGGGTGGCCGCTGGGGGGAAAGACCGGCTCAACGCCATGTATATGGTGGACGGCTACGGCGAAAACAACCCCATTGTGGTGAAGTCGCAGTTCATCATGTCCCTGGTGGAGCGCATCGACCCCAAGGGCGTGGGGGCCAAGCAGAAGTCCATCATTGACCGCTGTACGGGGGACTTGTATGAAGAAGCAGAGCAGAACGGTACAGTTCCTACCCTCGCCGCTCTCCGTGAAAAGCTGATGGAACAGCCGGAGGCGGAAGCGCGGGAGATCGCCCTGGCGCTGGAGCTGTTCACCACCGGCTCCCTGGACATCTTCGGCCACGACAGTACCGTGGACCTGGACAAGCGGGTGGTGGTGTTCGACATCCACGGCCTGGGCGAACAGTTGAAGCCCATCGGCCACCTGGTCATCACCGACACCATGCTCAACCGCGTCACCCTGAACTGGAAGAAGGGCAGGCGCACCCATGTTTTTATCGACGAGTTCCATGTGATGTTTGAGAACGAGTTTTCCGCCGCCTTTTTCAACTCCGCGTGGCGGCAGTTCCGCAAGCGCAACGCCTACCCCACCGCCATCACCCAGAATGTGGAGTATCTTCTGGACTCCGTGCAGGCCAGCACCATGCTTAGTAACTCCGAGTTCATCGTCATGCTCAATCAGGCGGCGGGCGACCGGGAGAAGCTGGCCCATCTGCTGAATATCTCCGAGGAGCAGATGAGCTATATCACCAATGCGGATGCCGGGTGCGGCCTGATTAAATACGGTTCTGCCCTGGTGCCTTTCGTCAATCGTTTTCCGCACAACACGGAGCTATACCGCTTGATGACCACCCGGCCCGGTGAGGGCCGCTTTTCCGGGGGACGGGCCTGATGCCCGTCCCCCTTTTGATTGGAGGGATGAAAATGCCATTGAACATCAAGCCATGCCACCTGCGGGCCGCAAGGGACTATGTGGGCCGGTATCACCGGCACAGCATCCCACCCGTGGGCGGTAAATTTGCCGTGGCCTGCTATGATGGGGACCGTCTGTGCGGCGTTGCCATCTGTGGCCGTCCCGTTGCCCGGTATCTGGACGATGGGCTGACCCTTGAGATCCTGCGCTGCTGCACGGATGGGACTGACAACGCCTGTTCCAAGCTCTACGGAGCCTGCTGCCGTATCGGGTTTGATATGGGCTATGACCGTATCATCACCTATACGCTGGCATCGGAAACCGGGGCATCTTTGCTGGCCGCTGGGTTTACTTTTGACGGCATAGCCGGAGGCCAGGTGTGGACGGGCCAGCGCCACAGGGACTACTATGTGGCCCCTGCTGAGTGGAAACACCGCTGGATGAAAAGACGAGCGGGTGTGAAGCCATGAGTAAGATCAAGACCCGTGAAAAGAGTAAAGATATTAAAGTGCTGGATAAATCCGCCATGATCGGCCAGCGCATGAAAAGTTCCTTCCTCCGTTCCAAGCGGAACGCGGAGGCCCTGATGGATGACCGGCAGGCCACGCCCAATGAGTATGCCGCGGATAAGACAGAGCTTGCCGCCGATGACCTTGCCCACGATGCGGTAAATGTGGCCGCGTCCGGCGCGAAAACGGCGGTGCGACAGGGCCGGAAGCTGTTTCAGCGCCAGCGGGAGAAGTGGGCGGCAGAAAAGCGCCAAGAGAATACGGCCCCCGCTGAACAGTCCCACGCCCCTGGACCGGCCCAGGGTATAGCCCCGGATGCTCACACTCCGCAGCGAAACGGAGGGACGGCCCCAGAACGCCAGCGCCTTCCGCATCATAAGCACATGGCGGAGCATCCATCCGCCCAGGCCAGCATAGAGCGTCCAACGGATACCACAAGCCCTTATGTGGAGAGGGGTCGGGCCTTTGCCAAGAAGCAGGCCGAGCGGAAGCAGCAGGTCAAAAAACAGGCCGTCCCATCTGACCGGACGCCGCAAATCAAGACCCAAAACGCCGTCCAAGCGTCCCGGCAGAAGGAACTTCCCGTAAAAACGGCAAAGCAGCCCGCCCAGGCTATGGGGCAGGCTACGAAGGACACTGGCATGGGCACGAAAAACACCATCAAGCGCGCCCAGCGAACGATTAAAACTGCCCAGCATACCGTCAAGACTGCTCCACGCACGGCGAAAACCGTCATCAAGACAGCGGACCATACAGCAAAGACAGCGCAGGCCACAGCCAGAGCCGCGAGAGCGACCGCCCAGGCCGCCCGCGTCACAGCAAAGGCCACCGCCACCACCGCAAAAGCCGCCGCAAAGGGCGTTTCCGCTGCGGCAAAGGCGCTGCTTGCGTCCATTAAGGCGCTGGTGACTGCTATCGCCGCTGGAGGATGGGTTGCCATCCTTGCCATTGTGGTGATCTGCTTGATTGGCCTGATCGCCGCCTCTCCCTTTGGCATCTTCTTTTCTGGTGAGGACAGCGGCACGGGCCAGACCATGCCCACCGTTGTCCGGGAGATCAACTTGGAATACGAGAGCAAGCTGGGAGAAATTGAGAGCAGCGCCGCACATGACCGCCTGGAACTGTCCGGCTCCCGTGCTGTCTGGCCCGAAGTGTTGGCTGTCTATGCTGTGAAAACTACCACCGACCCGGACAATCCCCAGGAAGTCGCTACGATGGATGATGGGAAAAAAGAACTCCTGAAAGAGATATTTTGGGCCATGAACGAGATAAGCCACCGGACAGAAACGGCAACCACCACCCAAACCGTGGAAACTGATGATGGAAAGGGCAATATCATTGTGGAAGAAGTCGAGGTAACGGCCACGACCCTTTATATTACCGTGACCCACAAAACCACGGATGAAATGGCGGACATCTACAATTTTACCGCTGACCAGCGAGAGATGCTTGCGGAGTTACTGGCTGAAGAAAGCAACGGTATGTGGAGTGCTGTTCTATACGGCATTGGCACAGGTGATGGGGAGATCGTAACGGTGGCCCTCTCCCAGCTCGGCAATGTAGGCGGTCAGCCCTATTGGTCCTGGTATGGCTTTGAGAGTCGGGTGGACTGGTGCGCCTGCTTTGTTTCCTGGTGCGCCAATGAGTGCGGCTATCTGGACGCTGGCGTAATCCCCAAGTTCGCAAGCTGCTCCATCGGCATCCAGTGGTTCCGGGAGAGAGGGCTGTGGCAGGACGGCAGCTATGAGCCGCGCCCCGGCGACCTGATTTTTTTCGACTGGGACGATGAGGACGAAGGCCAGGACGGAGCGGCAGACCATGTGGGCATCGTGGAAAAGGTGGATGGCGGGATCGTCTACACCGTGGAGGGCAACTCAGGCAATGCCTGCCGGGAGCGTCAGTACGCCATTGGACACGCTGAGATCTATGGATACGGTACGCCCGCCTATTGATGTATTTTTTCGCCCTGGACTGACCGGAAACAGTTAGTCCAGGGCATCCGTTTAGTTCCCTTTTTAAGCCGCTGTGAAATCAGCCCAGATTTCACAATACATGGCCGTCAGGCTATGTATAGAAATGCGCCCTTTAGTTCCTAAAGGGATTTTTGTGCTGGTGCAGCTCCTCGATGAACTGGAATTGTCTTATTTTACAGCCAGCCATATAATTTTACCAGCAACGGATATATATTCATGACATTATCAGGCATGGAAAGTATCGCATGATTAATTATAAATTTTTCCAAAAAGGATTTTAATTCTTCTCGGTACTCTGATGAAGTAGTACAGTTGATGGAACTAAAAAATTGAAAATCTTCATAGTATGGATTATCTATAGGCAATAGTTTCGTGACTGAACCCATAATATTTTTTGCATCCACAAGATTATTAAAAAGCATACGCACCTCCCATAAATTCTGCTTTGTCGCTCACCTTATGTCTCTGTTCCATTTATGGTCGTAATCGTTGATCGTTCAATCGGATAATTATTGCTATTAATCAGCTTGTCAAGAATATTTATTCCTTCATCAACTTGAACACCTTTGACCGGTGCTTTCTCATAAATTGATATAACTGCAATTTTGATTTGGACATATATTTTAATCCTTTCCATCCCCCAACGACATTGTGCTCCATCGCAAACTTCCTTGCTGCCTTCCAGTGTTCCTCGCTGTATGGCGTGGTCAGACGGAAACAGAAGCGGCCCTTGTCGATCTCAAAGGTCTTGCAACCCCAGCCGTCATCGTCCACCTCCCGGCAATACTCCAGCCAGCGGCGGGCGTAGGCTCCCAGTCTGTTTCTGCCGTTCTCTTGATTTTTATGAGCTGGACTGGATATTAACAGGGCGCACGATAGCTGGCAATGACCTTTCCCTCTGGTGTTAAGAAAAAGCACAGGTTATATCCGTTGCCAATGACAAAAGGATCTTCATCTGCTAACCACCCTAAAAACGCACAATTCGATGGGATGATTTCTTTTTCACACCAGCCCAGCAGTTTGCTACATGGTACTCCCATTTTTGTCCATCGATAAAAGTCATCAACATTTAAATCGTCCAAGTCGTAGTTGTCTTGTTCTTCTACCACTTCAAATTCAATATCTCCGCCTGCATAGTCCGGGGAAACCGGGCACGAAAGACCTACCTGCTGGATATTTTCTTTTGCATCGAGCGGAAGTTGGATCACTACAATGTCCGAATTGTAATCTCCTTTTTCAAACAACTGATACCCTTGTATACAAAGAGTGTTTGGTATGTTCAACTTTTCTCCATCACAATAAAGTTGAAATAGAAAGGCTAAGTCTGCTCCGTCTATTTGCGGCCATATCTCTGGAAGATGTGTTGGAAGTCCACCGCATTTGTTAATACTCCCGAAATAACCATTCTTAAAAACCATGTGATATGAAGTCACAGCAATATACCTCCCACCTTTATATATAAATTAACCTCTCGGCAATATTGTGTTCCCTCGTTCGGCAATGCTCCGGCCAGCGGCGGGCATAGGCCACCAGCCTGCTTCTTCTGTTCTCTTGATTTATTAACTGGGCTTAGTTCCTAAAGGAATCTTATATTTGCCACTCTTATATATCCCGTTACTTTTTTACAAGTAAATCTTCAAGTCTGACATCTGAAGCTGGACTTGGCTTTCCAAAGTCTGCATCAGGTTTTGATTTAATATATATGGGCATTCCAATTATACCGCTACTTATAGTCTTAAACCATAAACACCCACATTTGCAACATTTGTAAACTGTACCCATAAATCCCTCTTTCACATATTGCCAAGCAGGGTCTGGAAGTTTTGCTTCATCTCCATATTGATATTTACCGCAAGAACAACTCTCCATTATTTCTTCATCCTTTCTATGAGATTGTGTTCCCTCGCAGCCTCCCGGTGTTCTTCGCTGTATGGCGGCGCTGATTTCTTACGTTCCATTATACCGTCCCGCAGGATTTTCTTCAATCCCGCTTCTTCGGCACCAGCACATAAATCCTGTTCGGCGCTCCAATTCCCTGACGCACCCGCAGGATCAGTCCGGCGTCCTCCAGCTCCCGCAAGGCCCGCTTGCAGGTCTGCGTACTGCGCCCCGGCGCCACGGCCAGCTCCACAACGGGAAATTGGCGGGGTTCAGTTTTGGGTATGGGAAAGGCGCGGCCTGTCTGCCGCGCCTTGGTGTGATGTTGCTATTTTTGATTTAGACACAAAATTATTTTTTGAAGTGAGCCAGATCATACGGATAATATTGCTGGTTTTTCAGGCAGCTATCGTCTATTCCCAATATTTTAACCGCCGCCGCAGTTTCGTTGCTCCAATATCCATAATAAGTCATTTGGTCGGACTTATGAGTATCATACCATGCAACACCATAATGACCTTTATACCATTTCTTTTCTAAATATGTTTTGATGTCCTTGGCTTTTTGGGGGCTGTTTTCAATGATATTGCGTAAGGTTTGGTGGGGATTTTTCATAGCAACTTTCCATGTCTGATAGTCCGGCCCTCCCTCTCTCGATGAAAGCAGAAATCCAACCAGCCAATCTTTTCGCCCGTATTGACAGGCAGCTTTTGAAACAATGTCCCATGTTGTGCCATCCACCTCATACAGCACCGCAAGAGCTACTGTATTTATAAGATCTGCCTGACCGATGGTAGTGTCCCAATTTTTTGCCATCGTGCAAAGAACTTCAGGCCATTCCTTACTCAAATCATTCAGTTCGGCACCCATACTATATTTTGCTGTGAGTACCGAAGATTTCAGTTCGGCTATAAACGCTTCAACCAGGCAAATTCTTTCTTTCGGTACTTGTTCTTGCTTTATCATATCGGAAAAACGGTCGATCCGCTTTTCCTGCTGTTGAATATACTTTCTAAAATATGCTTCATTTTTAATCTGATCTCTTACCTGCCTACCTTTTAACTTATCAAAAAATCCCATATAAGTTCTTCCTCCTGTTCACCTTCCGCTGGCTGGGCAAAGTGTCCAGAGGCGAGGAGCTTACTGATGTTGGGCTTTTCGCCTTGCTTTTTTCTGCGCGTGTCTACTTCGGTGATCTTGTTCAGGCGTGGAAATACTCACAATATCTACAATACATTTCGTCCGCTTTAGATAGAAAAACGAAACCGGCCCACGGCACATATCCGGGATCAAAGCATTGTTTTGATATTGCTTTTTCATCTGCCGTAAACAAATAACAAAATGCCGCGGCGCGTCCGTTCCCTTTTCTGTAAGCCGCCAATTTTCCCAAGAGCTTTCCGCATTTGATCCCGGCACCGCGCCTTCTGAAAAAACTTCGCCTTCAAAAAGAATAAGGTCTTTTTTGAAAATGTCAAGCCAGTGTTTCCAATAGCGTAAAATCCAAAACAGTGCAACAGCGCCACACAATGCAGACACACATAATATATCACTGTCCAATATAAGTTGAGGATTTTTCAGACCAAGGGCGACAACCATCAAAATCCCTGCGGCGGAAAATATTTTGACATTTACTACTCCGTAAATGGAATAGCCTTTTGTCCTTCGGTATATTTCTCTCCTGCTCAATACTTCGTCTCCTTCCGCCGCCTGCTGGCTGGACAAAGTGTCCAGAAGTTGGGCGGGGCGGTCGTGCCCCCGGCTTTGGGACACTTTGTCCCAGCGGGGGCGTGGCCCGTAAAGCTGATTTCATTTTACCACTGGCGGCAGGAAATGGGAAGTCCCTCACCACTCCATATCCCTGTCCCGGCGCTGGGTGTGGGTCTGCTCCTGTCTGCGGCGGGCCATGTAAAAGGTGTTGCCTTCCCTTACTGAAAATGGGTGAAAAAATGACCGTCCTCCGGGATGTTCCCGGTGAGCGGTCAGGGTGTCGGTTTTGGTTTTCAGACCCGCCGAACCGATATAGCCGCGCAAACGGGTGTATCGGTTCAGCGGGTACGCGGGGTAAGCGGCGTAAGACGCGCAAGGGGGCGCGGGTCGCCGGTGGCGACCTCAAGGCGTGAAACGCCTTGAAGCGCCGACCGAGCTGGCAGGCGAGACCAGCCCCTTGGACGGAGCGCAGCGACGCAAAAACGGCGGGTTGCTTTAATCTGCAATCCGCCGTTCCGCCTCGCAGAGCGCACGAATACATGGCCGTCAGGCTATGTATAGAAGTGCGCCTTTAGTTCCTAAAAGGATTTTGTGAGCGCATAGCTTTTTAATCACTTTGCGTGACTGTTTTCGTGACACCATCCTTATAGTCCCAAAAGACAAAAAACGAAATTCCGTATGATACTCCATCGCGTTTTATGGAAGTATCAAGCTGCCCTACGAAAATCATTGGCTTGCCCCTATGAAATTGCCACTCGTCCCCCTGTATCCATCGAGGTTTTTCCTTCATCACTTGGAAATCTCTTTTGATTGTGTCCTCAAAGTATCTTTTTACCTCATTTTTATTACCAGAATAAGTTTTCAACAATTCACGAAAATAGTTTTCGCTTTCAATACTTGAAAAAGGATCAATTCCCATTTCGTTGCCTAATTCAAGTAACAATTCAAAAATATCACCTGGCAGTACGGTTGAAAATGTATCATAGCCATATTCCATTTTATTATCCCCCACGATATATCATCAATTCTTTAACCTCCCGGCGCTATTGTGTTCCCTCGCAAACTTCCTTGCCGCCTTCCAGTGTTCCTCGCTGTATGGCGTGGTCAGCCGGAAACAGAAGCGGCCCTTGTCGATCTCAAAGGTCTTGCAACCCCAGCCGTCATCGTCCACCTTTCGGCAACACTCCGGCCAGCGGCGGGCATAGGCCGCCAACCTGTTTCTGCTTTTCTCTTGATTTTTATGAGCTGGACTTAGTTCCTAAAGGGATTTTTCTCCCAAAAATATGATTTCGTCATCATACGGTTCCCCAGTGCAAACAGTACGCAAAAAGTCATTAAAACTGTTGCCCAATAAACGAGAATTTTCTAACATAAAAGTTCTGATATTCGTTATGTTATCCCAATCGACAGAAGCCTCCATTATATCTTCATTATGGATAAAGCAAACTTTTTCCGTCACAAGGTCATAAAAGACAAGGTAGGATTCCATATAGAAACTTCCGATGTCTATAAAACCGGCCTTTAACCATGCTTCTGACAATTCATACCGTTCAAAGTTTTTAAGATAGTCAACTCCGCAATTCCCATTCATGCCGTTCCATGTGAAGTCGACCACTACAAACTCTTCTGATTTACTCAAAACATATCCGTTTTTCTCTCTTGAAAAAGTTTTGTATAAGGCAGATGCTAAATCACCACAAAAAGTAATAAACATTGTCATTTGTGGAAGTTGATAAGTTGTTAAGAACTCTACAAATTGTTTTGGAAGCCGATGACCTATCTGCTGTTCTATAAATTGCAAATCGGGTTCTACCAATATTGACATTTTCAATGGTTCTGAAAACAGTTGAGGTTCTTGCTGGTACAGTGTTTCTAAATATTCTTTTGCCGTTGACATTGTATTCCTCCTTCAGCCTTCAGCCTAACTTTTCAATCTCTCAACGCTATTGCGTTCCCTCGCAAACTTCCTCGCCGCTTCCCGACGTTCTTCGCTGTATGGCGGCGCTGATTTCTTACGTTCCATTATACCGTTCCGCAGGATTTTCTTCAATCCCGCTTCTTCGGCACCAGCACATAAATCCTGTTCGGCGCTCCGATCTCCCAGCGCACCCGCAGGATCAGTCCGTCGTCCTCCAATTCCCGAAAGGACCGCTTGCAGGTCTGTGTACTGTGCCCCAGCGCCACGGCCAGCTCTGCGAGGGGAAATCGGTGGGGTTCAGTTTTGGTCATGGGAAAGGCGCGGCCTGTCTGCCGCGCCTTGGTGGATGGTGTTTGATTTTCCGTTTCTGGCTGGACAAAGTGTCCAGAGGTGGGGCAACGCAAATATTTCGCTTGGCACACTATTTTTGTTAAGATGTTTCGTTCAATTCTAAAGATCCAATAACCAAAACTCTGTCTCCTACTTTATAGCTGACTGTATTTTCAAACTCAACCAAAATGTTACTATCTGATACAGTTGAAAGCGCATACATGGAATATTCATCAATTATTTGAGTCGCTTCTATAACTGCTTCGATATGTGGAGAGTTTTGTATTTTTTGAAAATGGATAAGAGTTTCCTTTACATCTACTTTTCGACTAAAGGTTATCAGTTGAATTGATAAGTCCCCATCCAATATATCTCCATTTGTTCTTTTTTGAGAATTTTCACTACTTTCCAAATATTCATCATACTCAAGAAAATGCACATTTATTTTTATATGTTTCCCAATATCTTCTATTATTGCAAATCTTTCGTACCCATCCGAATAGATTTCATTTATAACATAGTTTCCCATTTTATTCCCTCAACTTTTTCCACCGTCCGCTGGCTGGACAAAGTGCCCAGAGGTTGGGCGGGGCGGTCATGCCCCCGGCTTTAGGACACTTTGCCCCAGCGGGGGCGCGGCCTGTCTGCCGTGCCTTGGTAGGTGGTGTTTGGTTACTATGCGCCCGCTGGCTGGGCAAAACAGCAGTCAAAACTCTACTTGCTCTTGGTGGATACGGTTAAAGTAATCAATCTCTTTTTGCCATTCAGAAAGTGCAATCGCAGATGGGGGCTCAAAGTTCCCTGCGCTTCTTCTCATCGCAATCCGATCTTCAATCGTATAGCAGCGCCCCAGCTTTTTGCTTTTGCATTTCTGAATAAAAGTACGGAAGTCATCCGCAAGTTTGATATATCGCTTTGGCCTGTCATGGTAACGGAAAAAAATTTTTCCGTTTTCCCGTCCCTCCACACAGATGAAAATGTTATCGCCAAACACATTGGAAGCGATAGGGAGCATATGATCTTTCAGAAATGCGGGCACAAGAAGTTCAATCTCATGGAGTTCCAGTCCGTCCCCATCGTCCCGTAGCTCATAGAAAGAAACCAGATCGGATGACACACCGGACAGGCGGAAGTCGGTTTCCGGGGTTTCGCCGCCATTGTATTTCAGCAGGAAGGCCCGATACTCCTGCGGAAAGGTAAATCCATGTGCCGTTTCGTATTTGGAGAGAGCAGCCTCCGTAACAGAATACTCTGATTTAGAAATTAGCATTGAAATTCCCCCTTTAGGTTATTTAATGTTTCGCCTTGCGCTGTCATTTTCTCATATTCCGTCCGCTGGCTGGCCCGATGATGATAAATGGGAAGTTGTTATTTCTCCAAAACCCATTTATCATTGATGTTTGAAAAGGTTAAACTGAAATCAGCATTTACATAAATTCCTACATATCCAACCGTAATATTGTCAGGAGTAATTTTTACCCATGACGGTTCAAACTGAAAATTCTTAATATCAAGTTGTGTTTGCTTTTTAAATTCTTCGCTATTGCTTTGTTGAACCAGATTGTCAATTATGTTGAAATTTTTGAGTAAGTCAATCAGTGCCTTTTGGGGAATGCTATCCCCACCATAAAATTCTATTCCTGTTTCATCATCGGTAATCACATTTGGTATCAATATTTCTGTTCTAATATGTTTGATGAGATTTGTAAAATTAAAGCGGTTTAGTGGAAAATCTTTATTCATAGTAATAGCGCACCTCCCATTATGTTAATTTATCACTCTATTTCATTTATGGAATTTTCATCCTGCTCCAAAGCGATCACATCTGCAATATCACAGTTCAGCGCCCCGCAGAGCCGTAGGGTGGACTGATCTCATAATGCACTTGAAAATGCTTCAGTTCGTTCAGTATTTCTCTCATATCATGAGCACTTCCTGTAGCAATCAAAACCCGCTTATCGTTTAATACGCCCTTTGCTTGCACATAGTTCACATTGAACAATTTGGAATACGCTTTGATTGCGTCTAAACTGTGGTGCCCTTGATCCAAAACAAAATAGAGATGATAGATCGTCTTATCTATAGGCCCCAAAGAAGTTACAGGATACACAGGATCTGCAAAGTCGCAGAAGTAAGACTCAAAGATTTTTTCAGGAAATACCATAACTTGTCCTAAATCATCCACGATCTCAACTACGTCAATAGTGTTCACAAAAGCATACTCTTGACCAACTGTAAAACTTCCATCCTCCGGCAATCGATAGCAGGAACACATGAAATGAAACCTGCTTTTATAGGTCATATCATCGTTATGCTCTGCCATTTTCATTTCCCTCTTATTACATCCGGTTCTAAATCAACAATTTTTCCACTGGATGGGTACTTTGTCCCAGCGGGGAGCGGCCCGTAAAACTGATTTCATTTTACCACCAGCGGCAGGAAATAGGAAGTCCCTCGCCGATTCATGTCCCGGCGCTGGGTGTGGGTCTGCTCCTGTCTGCGGCGGGCCATGTAAAAGATGTTGCCCTCCTTTGGCTGAAAAATGGGTAAAAAAATGACCGTCCTCCGGGGCGTTCCCGGTGCGCAGTCAGTGTTCGGTTATAAGGTCCTCGGAAGGGAGACAGACGCAGGGCGGGTGTTTACCTTTTGGGGGCGGGCGCGGGAAGCAGCGTAAGCCGCGCAAAGGGCGCAGTCCCTTGGACGGGGCGCAGTGACGCAAAAACGGCGGGTTGCTCCATCTGGCAATCCGCCGTTCCGCCTCCCAGAGCACACATACATGGCTGTTAGACCATATACGTGTGCATTTCGTTCCTGAAAAGATTTTCCAATTACTTAATAGTCAAATTTAACATTTCCAAAGTATTTGTAGACACGTCTATCAATGCTTACTCTGTACCGAAAGCTAACTATCCATGATTATAATATTTTTGGTATTCCGGCAGAATGCCGTATTCGTTGGTGATGACCTCTTTGGAAAGAAGCTGGTCGAATGGGACAGCGAGGTACGGAGAACCCTGGAACGGCTTTTTTCCTTGCCAGAGCTGTTCATATAGCTTCCATCGTTCTGCCGTCATGGATTTTGGGTCATTCTTATCCTCAGTTTTGCGGGCCTCCTCAATGAGCTGGACTTCTGTAGCATCCTTATATTTATGCGACAAGAGTTCCATTTTCCTCCGATAGCTGGCACGCATTCCCTCGTCGATCAGGCTGCGCATTTCCTTTATAGCTGTCTCATGTCCTTGAATGCCCCAATAATCCCACAGCATTGTTTTAATACTTTCCCGGTCAAATTCGTTATTGTACCGCCAGCCAGCCAGTAGATGAAAATTTGTATGTTGACTTGCTGCAATCAGGATCGACCCTGCGGCATTCATCCAGCGCAATGTAGGGGATAGGGGATTATACTTCTCCATCCGTCTTTGCTTCGATTTATAGATATGATACAGAATACCGGCAAGACCAAGCCCTACGACTAAAGTAGCGGACAGGGCGATAAAAGCCGCCATATCCCCCGTCAGAAAACAGAGGATGCCCATTCCAATAACCTTCCTGAAAAGCTGTAATCTGCTCCATCACCTGGGGTGTCAGGATGTAAAAAGCATTCTGCTCGTTCTCTGCAAACACCGCAAAATTTTCGTTGAATACACTGTTTTCTGTCTGAATTGACAGCGGGACTCTGGTTTCCCTGAGTTTAGACAGGGCTTTTTTAGAAAACACCTGGACAAAACCTTCACTGATCTTCCGATTATCAAAATAGGAAAAAACAATGACCTGTCCCTCAAATAGAATTTTTGGGGTAGAACTTCTTGTGGAAGCTTTTTCGCCAGTGCAGACATTGACAGCCCGGAAGGGAACTCCATCCAGCTTGCCGGACAGTTCATCTGACGATTGATAAAAGACCGACTGGCCTCCGGGGATTAACTTTAAACGGTTCATTTCCTCATAAGAAAGGCCGCCTCCGGCATTGTAGCGCAATTCAGAAAAATCCGGCAGTTGTCGGAGAGTGTCCAACACATATTTGTTTTTGAAATTGATACAAAAGAGGTCATAAGCTTTTTTATAGACCAGCATATAGTAAAAACCAAAAATGGCACCCGCAAAAATCACGCTGAGCATCAGGCCTCCAATCAGACCCCAAAGGCCCCCCTGGGTTGCTGGGTCTCCAAAGCCATATTCACTGATGGAGACAAACAAAAATCGGTTTTTCACCAGTGTCAATCCTATAAACAAAATCAGGCACACCGGGAGCAGCTTCCGAAGAATCTTATGTTTTTTTACAGCGTTCTGCCGCAGCCGCTCCAGCTTGACACCGCTGATATTCTGTTCCACCATTTTCATACATCTTTTTTCCTTTCTTCTTAAAACTGCACCTTAAAGTCTTTTTTCTTTTCTTCCACAGTGTAGAACTTTGCCTCTTTCATGCCATGAAGTTTTGCCAAAAGTAGGTAAGGAAAGGTGTGGATTCTCTGATTATACAGGGATACATTGGAGTTATACAGCCGTCTTGCCGCTTGTAAGTGTTCCTCTGCGTCAAAAATATCCTGCTGGAAATGCTGCATGGACGCATAGGAATAAAGGGTTGGGTATTGCTCAGCCAGTGCATTGATGGCAGAGTTGACCCCGGTGAGTCCCTGCTGGGCGGAAGTAAGCAAGCCAAGTTTCCGATCCAGACTTACCTGATGTCCGATCAGCCCGTCGTCCCCCATACCCGGTGTTTCCGCTCCAAAAGAGTTATCCTGCCCTCGCTGCTGATCCAACTGCTGCCGGATTGTTTCCATCTGCTTTTGCTGTTCGGCAATCGTCTCGCTGATTGCTTTGACCGCTTCCTCAGACAGTTGTTTCTTTTCCTGAAATATGCTTTCGTTCAGTTCTTTCCCCGCGCGGGTAGATGTGACTTCTGTGTAGATCTGGTACTCATGCGCCAGATACTTTTTTACTGCCTCAATTTCTTCCGACAGCATATCGTAGCGTTTCTCCAAAGCAACATCAATGCCCGCGCTGCCTTCCTGCACCTTGACGGAAAGCCGCTGCAAATGGTTATAGAACTTAATGTAAAGAATGAGTAGCACCGCAATAACTGCCACTAAAATAACTATCCACATTATGAAACCCTCCCGCACATTGAAATATTAGTCAAAATCCTCAATTTCCTGCGTTTATTATAGCAAACCTGAAACCTTTTGTAAAACTGTTTTGGGCGGCTTATTCTTCTGTTTTTCAACGGTTTAATCTTCTTGGAATGAGGACATAAATCCTGTTCGGCGCTCCGATCTCCCGGCGCACCCGCAGGATCAGTCCGGCGTCCTCCAATTCCCGCAAGGTTCGCTTGCAAGTCTGTGCGCTGCGTCCCAGCGCCGCCGCCAGTTCCGCAATGGGAAATCGGTGGGGTTCAGTTTTGGGTTATAGGAAAGGCGCGGCCTGCTGGCCGCACCTTTGTTTTTTATGTGCTCTCATTCTTTTTGGCTGTAACCCAATTCATAAAAACTTCTCCTGCACTAATATTAGTTTTTGCTGAACAAATCTCTTTATATTGATAACCAACATTAAATTTTTTTGTTTTCACATCATAAATCATTTTAATCTCTGTGGGGGTGGGATAGTTGTATTTCGCACATACTTCTTTAATCTTGTCCAGTCCGTGTGTTCCTGTTCTTAAAAGTTCCATAGCACGAGAAGGGACTATCCCCATTTCATTTAATGTTTTGATTTTTCCGTCTAATTCAAAGAACACATTGAACATCTGGCTCTTGGCTTCTATGGAACAATAGGCAAATATTTTATCTGCTGCTTTACCGACCATGTTTAATGTAAGCGCAATCAGTTCAGACTGCGTATCCATCAATTCATCTTCAAACACCTTATCCTTTTTTCCACCTTTTAGCTTATCAAAAATCCCCATATAGATCTCCTTTGCGTTTTATCCCTCCCACTGCCCGCTGGCCGGAAAAAGTGTACAGAGGTTGGGACAGTCTGCGCTGGTTTCCTCACGAAGCAGTCATTGCTTTCTTAAAATCCTCAAATAGTTTGAAGACTGATTCAACTATTTCATCTAAATCTTCATAAGTTCCAAAAATCGGCTTCTTTATTTTGTAGTTTGGAGCAATCATCAATCTGGAATATTCTCCTATTGGCAGCCCTAAGATTAGATTTCCGTTTTCTTTTACGATCCAGACTATATCTACCAGGCCGCCGTCTAAGATCATGTTGCCGGAGAACGTATAGGTTCCTATCTGAACTTCCTCAATCCAGAAATATTTCTCCTTGCTTTCAAAATGTGCTTTATATCCCAACTGTGCAAGACTGTCCAAAACAATTTCACCATCAATATAACGCAGCCTTTCATTTAAGGGCGTTCTTTCTCCGTTAAAAGTATTAGAAAGCATCTCATATCTTTTAATAAAATTTGTTTTTTCTAAAGCAGTTTTTACGTCGCTGGGTAGACAAATCATTGATTGATCCATCCTCTCTACTCCGTTTGCTACATAATTTTTGTTTTTCTGCCGTTCTCTTTTGGAGCAAAATGTTCCAGCGGGGGCGGCCCATCAAATCAATTTCATTTTACCATCCAAGGAAGGAAATGGGAAGTCCCTCGCCAATCCATGTCCCTGTCCCAGCGTTGGGTGTGGGTCTCCTCCTGTCTGCGGCGGGCCATGTAAAAGGTGTTGCCCACCTTTGGCTGAAAAATGGGTAAAAAAATGGCCGTCCTCCGGGGCGTTCCCGGTGAGCGGTCAGAGTGTCGGTGTTCGGTTGTCAGGCCCTCGGAAGGGGGACAGACGCAGGGCGGGTGTCCCTATTTTG
>PPYF01267849.1_pt1 | contig 20192 bp, 17 predicted proteins | sample 1559871 | NCBI WGS metagenome assembly PPYF01 (sample SAMN08240021, study PRJNA423297) | Human gut metagenome, whole genome shotgun sequencing project. | reverse complement strand
CAGTTAAGGTGGTCTTGCCGTGGTCTACGTGACCGATGGTGCCTACGTTTACGTGAACACGGTCACGTACGAACTTTTCTTTTGCCATTTTTAATTTCCTATGATTGATATATCGGGGGAACTTTCATTCCCCCAACAAAACTAATTATTCGCCCTTGTGCTTGGCCTGACGCTCGTTGATCACGGCCTCGGCGATGTTCTTAGGAGCCTCGGCATAACGACCGAATTCCATAACATAGCTTGCGCGACCCTGAGTCTGAGAGCGGAGATCGGTTGCATAACCGAACATCTCTCCGAGAGGAACCATGGCGTGAACGATCTTACCCATAGGGCCGTCTTCCATGCCTTCAACGATGGCACGACGACGATTCAGATCGCCGATCACATCGCCCATGTAATCCTCAGGAGTATCAACCTCAACCTTCATGAGAGGCTCCAACAGTATAGGAGAAGCCTTCATAAAACCGGCCTTAAAGGCCATGGATGCGGCGATCTTAAATGCCATTTCGGAGGAGTCAACCTCGTGGAAGGAACCGTCGAATACGGTTACCTTGACGTCAACGACAGGGAAGCCTGCCAAAACGCCGTTTTCCATCTGCTCCTGAACACCCTTGTCGATCGAAGGAATGTATTCCTTAGGAATAACACCGCCGACGATGGCATTGGTGAACTCGTAGCCCTTTCCGGCCTCGTTAGGCTCAAGCTTGAGCCAGCAGTGACCGTACTGACCGCGACCGCCGGACTGACGAACAAACTTACCTTCCTGCTCAACGGAAGCCTTAATGGTTTCACGATAAGCAACCTGAGGCTTGCCTACGTTGCACTCAACCTTGAACTCACGACGCATACGGTCGACGATGATGTCGAGGTGCAACTCGCCCATGCCGGAAATAATGGTCTGACCGGATTCCTCATCGGTGCGAACACGGAAGGAAGGATCCTCCTGAGCCAAACGATTTAAGGCGATGGACATCTTTTCCTGATCGGCCTTGGTCTTGGGCTCTACGGCTACGGAAATAACCGGATCTGGGAAGACCATGGACTCAAGGATGATGGGCTTATCGGGATCGCAGAGGGTATCACCGGTGGTGGTATCCTTAAGACCGATGGTAGCAACGATGTCGCCGGTACCAAATTCCTTGATTTCCTGACGGTGGTTGGAGTGCATCTGTACGATACGGCCGAAGCGCTCACGCTTCTGACGATCGGAGTTGAGCACGGTGTCACCGGCAGCAACGTGACCGGAATAGCAACGCAGGAAGGTCAGATTACCTACGAAGGGATCAGTTGCAAGCTTGAAGGCCAAAGCGGCAAAAGGCTCGTCATCGGAGGCCTTGCGGGTGATCTCATTGCCGTCAAGATCCTTACCGTCGACGGGAGGAATGTCCTCGGGAGAAGGCAGGAAGTGAACCACGCAGTCAAGCATGAACTGCACGCCCTTGTTCTTGAATGCGGAGCCACAGGTAACTGGAATGATCTCGTTACGCAGAGTACGCTCACGCAGACCGCTTAAGATCTCTTCTTCGGAGAGATCGCCGTTCTCAAGGTACTTCTCCATGAGCTTGTCGTTGGCTTCGGCGGCGGCGTCAACCAGCTTGCCGTGCCACTCCTCGACGAGCTCCTTCATGTCCTCGGGAATGTCGAAATACTCGAACTTAATGCCCTGAGAGGCTTCATCCCAGTCGATAGCCTTCAACTTAATCAGATCGACGACACCCTCAAAGGTGTCCTCTTTGCCGATGGGCAGGCAGACGGGAACGGGAGTACCCTTCAAACGTGACTCGATCTGCTCGACTACACGCAGGAAGTTGGCACCGGTACGGTCCATCTTATTGACGAATGCAATACGAGGAACATGGTACTTGTTAGCCTGACGCCAAACGGTCTCGGACTGAGGCTGAACACCGCCTACGGCGCAGTAAACCATCACGGCACCGTCCAAAACACGCATGGAACGCTCCACCTCAACGGTGAAGTCCACGTGGCCCGGGGTATCGATGATGTTCAGACGATAGGGGGATTTCCACTGCTGCTGCATGCCGTGCCAAAAGCAGGTGGTTGCAGCTGAAGTAATGGTAATACCGCGCTCCTGCTCCTGGACCATCCAGTCCATGGTTGCAGCGCCGTCATGCACTTCGCCGATTTTGTGGCTCTTGCCGGTATAGAAAAGAATACGCTCTGAGGTAGTAGTCTTGCCGGCATCGATGTGTGCGGAAATACCGATGTTACGGTAGTACTTGAGCGGGGTTTCACGTGCCATAAATTTAGTACTCCAAAATTACCAGCGGAAGTGGCTGAAGGCCTTGTTGGCTTCGGCCATACGATGAACGTCTTCACGCTTCTTCACGGCAGTACCCTTGTTTTCAACGGCATCCTGCATTTCACCTGCAAGACGGGCTGCCATGGATTTTTCGTGGCGGGCACGGGCTGCATCGACGAGCCAGCGCATTGCCAAAGCATTGCCGCGGGCAGGACGAACTTCAACCGGGACCTGATAGTTGGCACCGCCTACACGGCGGGATTTCACTTCCACATCAGGGCGGATATGATCAAGGGCTTCCTCGAACAGGGCGAGTTGATCCTTGCCGCTCTTCTGGGAAATGGTGTCTAAAGCGCCGTAAACGATAGCCTCGGCAATTGACTTCTTGCCATCGAGCATTACGACGTTAATGAATTTTGCTAAAAGCTCAGAACCGAATCTGGGATCCGGAAGAATTTTACGCTGAGCAACAACACGACGTCTGGGCATTTCAAAATCCTCTTGTTTCAGGGTTTTCCAAAACTAAACCTGAATGATTAAACGTTGTTTGGCCTTACTCGGGAGAATAATGCTTAAGCCTTAGGCTTCTTAGCACCATACTTAGAGCGGGACTGTTTGCGATCCTTCACGCCTGCGCAGTCAAGCTGACCGCGGATGGTGTGATAACGAACGCCAGGCAAATCCTTAACACGGCCGCCACGGATCATAACTACGGAGTGCTCCTGCAGGTTATGTCCTTCACCGCCGATATAGGAAGTAACTTCAAAACCGTTGGTCAAACGTACACGGCAAACCTTACGCATTGCCGAGTTAGGTTTTTTAGGGGTAGTGGTGTATACACGAGTGCAAACTCCGCGCTTCTGGGGGCATGCCTCCAAAGCGGGAACCTTGTTCTTGGACACTACCTTCATGCGGGGCTTACGCACCAGCTGATTAATAGTAGACATTAAATAAAATCTCCTGTTGGCCCGCAATCGCGGGCAGACTTTACTATTTCCCCTTTCAAAGGGGCGATATATTTTATTACAGATAGGAAGATAAATGTCGAAAAATCGCAAAAAAAAGCGCTTTTTTACAAAATTACGCTTTTAAAGGCTTTTTTTCGGTATTTGTTAAAACCAAGAAACGGTTTTTCCGGCATGCTTTTCGATAAGGGAGGCCAGATCCGACGGCTTGGAGCCGGTCTCATCATCAAGGGAGGAGTTAAGACTCTTTGCCCGTACGCTTTCAGGAATATCCGTCTTTTTGCAAGGCAAAAGCCAAAATATTTCATCCTGATGCGGATCAAAATAATTACAGCACAGCCTGAGGCCTTGCATGCTCATTACAATATGCAACATCAGAAGGTCAACGCTCCGTCGTCAAAATTGTCGATGGGATCGCCAGGAGTAAGACATGGAATGTCAAAAAGCTCGAGTTGCTTGAGTTTCTTTACAAAAATGCTCTCAGCTTTCGAGCTCTCAATAGCCCTTGCAAAGTCTCCCGCCAAAAGCACTCTTACCCCTATTTCAGCCTCGGCCAAATTCAGCGCCACCTCTATTCCCTGCTCGTAGCTTTGACTGACAAAAGGGGATGATGACAGGATCACCGTCTTCATTAAAACTCCAGAGTTTTGTATGCGCAAAAATATTGCGTAAGCTCAAGATTTCCCGATAAAGCGAATTCCTCGTGCAGATCCTCCTCAGCAAGCCCTAAGGCCCTGAAGGCTTGTCCGCAACACAGGAACGGCATTTCCCCGCTCTTTAACGCCAGATACATATCCTGTATGTTTTTTGCATTCGTTCCTGCCGCATGCATGGCAGAGGCTAAAGAGGCGCCGCCGTCGGTAAAGAAAACGGCGGTGAGCCCATGTCCCTTATTTACAAGACTCTTTAAAGTCGATGCCACATAGCTGTGATAGGGGACGTAAGCAGGCGCCGTCCGTACAACAACGAAAAATTTCATGCCAAGGCTCAAAGAGCGGCTATGATTTCAATTTCACACAGGGCTCCCTTGGGCAGATCTATACCGCCCACACAGGAACGGGCGGGAGCATTATTTGAAAAGAACTCAGCATATACCTCGTTAAAGGAGGCAAAGTCAGAAATATTCTTTAGGAAACAAGTAGTTTTAACCACATGCTCAAGATCGCTGCCGGCTGCCTCAACCAAAGCCTTAACATTGCTAAGCGCTTGACGAGCCTGCTCGCGGATCCCGCCTGCGACCATTTCACCGCTTGCGGGATCAAGCGGGATCTGGCCTGAAGCAAACAGCATATTACCCACTATTTTGCCCTGAACATAAGGACCGATGGCAGCAGGTGCGGCCTTGGTGGATACAACCTTTATATCCGACATATGCAACTCCTTCCTTTAGTAAAATCAAGTTGTTAATATATTGCTACCCGTCTTTTCGTATGTCAATTTCTATTCTTTGATGCGAATGAGTATATTCGAAAGTATGGCTACGATCCCACCCGTCGTTATGCCCGAAGAAAATAGCGTAGAAATCTCCTGCGGAAATTTGCTTAAAATGTCGGGAACCAGCTCCACCGAAAGGCCGAAGGAAAAACTTAGGGCCATTACCAACACCGCCTTACGATTCATTTTCTGTGTGGAAATAATCCTTACTCCTGCCGCGGCCACGGTACCGAACATCAGCAAAGTGGCACCGCCTAGTACGGGATCGGGTATTAACGAGAATACCTTACCCACAGCCGGGAAGATCCCAAGGAGGATCAAAAAGCCTGCAATGAAATAGCCAACATAGCGCGAAGCCACGCCCGTAAGCTGGATCATTCCGTTGTTTTGCGCAAATATTGAATTGGGAAAGGAATTCAAGCATCCTGCGATCAAGGAATTGAAACCGTCGGCCAAGATCCCGCCCGAGGCTCTTTTTTCAAACTGAGGACCGGATATCTCCTTCCCTGAGATCAAAGAATTGGCAGTAATATCTCCGTATGCCTCAATGGCGGTGATCATATACACAACTCCCAAGCCTATGATGGCGGCGGGATCAAAACTCAGACCGTACTTGAACGGATTAGGGATATTAAGTCCTCCGTAGCTTTGGATCTGCGCAAAATCCACCCTGCCTAAGAAATAAGCTGTAACAAAGCCTATGATCAGTCCCAAAACAATCGAGCTCATGCGCAGATAGCGGTTGGAGCTACGGTTGAAGAACAATATGCACACTATCACCAAGGCGGCAAGCCCCAGATTTTCCATTGATCCGAAGCTACCGTCACTCATTGCACCGAATCCGCCGCCGCAGGATGTCACTCCGACCTTAATAAGACTTAAGCCGATAAGAGTAACCACGATCCCAGAAACCAAGGGAGTAATGATCCTTCGTGTATAGCGCAGGATCCTACTTATGAACATCTCCACGAACGATCCTGAGATCACTGCCCCGAAAACGGAGGAAAGTCCACCCGTAAGGCCGGCTCCGATTATGGGAGATATAAATGAGAAGGAGGTACCTTGAATGCAAAGTAAACCGCAACCGACGGGCCCTACTCTGCGACACTGAATGAAAGTAGAAATACCGGATGCCAAAAGAGCCATGGAAATTAAATAGCCGGTGGTTTCAAGATCGAGCTTTAGGGCACCTGCAATGATCAGGGGCGGAGTGATAATGGCTACGAAAATAGCCAACAGATGCTGAAAGGCGGCAAATAATGACTCTTTAAGGGGAGGACGATCCTCAAGCTGATAGATAAGCTCGTTTTGCTGAGCGACGTCTTGCTCTGAATTGTGCTCGTTGTTCATGCTTTTATCCAACTTATTCCTTTTTAAACTCAATGGTGCAATTGTCGAGACTTTCGATGATGGCTAAGGATTCCACCTGATAGCCCTGTTCTCTTAAGAAATCTCCTCCGTGCTGGAACGACTTCTCAACTATAAAGCCCATACCGCATAATTCGGCACCGGCCAATTTTACGAGGTCAATTATGCCCTTGGCGGCATTTCCCTTGGCCAGAAAATCGTCGATGAAGAGAACCTTGTCATTTGAGCTTAAAAATTCCTTGGCGCAGCAAATGGTATAGTTCGCATTCTTAGTAAAGGAAAAAACCTCGGTGGTCCACATATCGTTCATAGTGGAAGGCTTTTTCTTTTTGGCAAAGACCACGGGAATATTTAGCAAAAAACCCACCATAATGGCAGGAGCGATCCCCGAGGCCTCTATAGTCAGAATTTTATTGATCTCTTTATTGGCAAAACGTCTTACAAATTCTATGGAAATAGATTGCAGAAGCGTCGGATCAATCTGATGATTTATAAAGCTGTCAACTTTTAATATTCCGCCCTCAAGGCATTTACCGTCGTGTTTAATGCGCTCAATAAGGGGGGTAAAGGGTTTGTAATGCACGTCCATTCTGCATCCTCTTTTTAAAATAGATTTAAATATTTGAAATTGATAAGCTAATTATTTTAAAAACAAAAAAGCGTTTGACGTAGGATCCGGACAAACGCTCATGAGAAATTTAATGATCTTGCCTATTGCACAAGGCGATTGCCGCCGTTTTGCATGCGACGACAAATCCTGAAAATTGCGCATATTTTAGCAAAAGAGCTGCAAATTAATTCAAACCCCGTATCTAAAAATAACAAGCCCGGAAATCTCTTTCCGGGCCCATATTAAAGCTTAAGACTTATCATGCATTGGCATCCAGAGCCTCTAGTGCGGCTCCCATCTGCTTTTGCAATTCCTCGGTGGACACGTTGTTCTGCTCCTGCTCGTGAGCTGCTTCCGCACGCTCCAGAGCATCACGGCGATCCTTGTGGTACTTAAAGCCGGTACCGGCAGGGATCAAACGACCCACAATGACATTTTCCTTCAGGCCGCGCAGATCATCAACCTTACCCTCCACGGAGGCTTCGGTTAGAACACGGGTGGTTTCCTGGAAGGAAGCAGCCGAAATAAAGGAGTCGGTGCTCAACGATGCCTTGGTAAGACCCATGAGAATATGTCTGTAGGCTACGGGCTTCTTACCTTGGGCAACAAGCTTTTCGTTGGCGATCACGACGTGGGACACCTCGGCAATTTCTCCCTGCAGGAACTCACGGGAGTCACCGGCATTGATGATTTCACACTTGCGTAACATCTGACGGACAATTACTTCAATGTGTTTATCATTGATCTTAACGCCCTGCAGACGGTACACGTCCTGAACCTCGTTGACAATATAGTTGGCAACGGCATCAACACCGCGCAGTCTCAATATATCGTGAGGAGATTCGGGACCCTCGGCGATCATTTCACCCTTCTGAACGCTTTCACCCTCGAATACGTTGAGGTTTCGGGACAAAGCAATCATTTCCTCGTGTGCGGGAATGAGATTGCCGAACTCGTCCTTGGCACCCTCGGCAGGAGTAATGATAAGACGACGTTTGGACTTGGTCTCCTTACCGAAGGTAACGGTACCGGAGATCTCGGCCAATATGGCAGGCTCCTTGGGCGAACGAGCTTCGAACAAATCGGCAACACGCGGCAGACCGCCGGTAATATCCTTGGTACCGCCTGCAACCTGAGGAATACGTGCGATCACGTCACCGAGGTTGACCTCAGCTCCGTCCTGCAACTGCACAATGGCCTTAGCCTGCAGCATGTACTGAGCGGCCACGTTAGTCCCGGGGATCATGACATCATTGCCGTTTGCATCGACGATCTTGACCGAAGGACGTTTTTCCTTACCGGTAGCTGGACGAGCTGCCAGCTCACGGACCTCGATGGAGGAAATGCCCAGAGCCTCATCCTCCTTCTTATCGACGGTCACACCCTCGATAATATCGATATATCTGATGAAGCCGCGCACCTCGGAAACGATGGGATGAGTATGAGGATCCCAACGGGCAACGGTCTGTCCGACCTTAACCTCATCGCCTTCCTTAACGTCCAATACTGCACCGTAAGGGATCTTATGAGATTCCTTGACAGACCCGAAATCGTCCATAACGAACATTTCGGACTGACGGGAAACAACTACATCCTTGCCGTCGGTATTAGTAACGGTCTTGGAATTTTCGATCTTAATCTTACCGTTGTTGCGTACGGTTGCTCCGGACTCTGCTACGGCACGCGATGCCGCACCGCCGATGTGGAAGGTACGCATGGTAAGCTGGGTTCCGGGCTCACCGATGGACTGTGCGGCAATGACGCCGACGGCCTCACCGGGATTGACCTGCTTGCCGCGGGCGAGATCACGACCGTAGCACTTGGCGCAGATGCCGAACTTGCACTTACAGGTAATAGGCGAGCGAACCTTAACTCTGTCGACCTGTGCCGACTCGAGCAGATCACAAAGCTTCTCATCAAGCAAAGTGCCTGCAGGGATCAGTACATCCTTGGAGCCGGGCTTCAATACGTCGACAGCCACGGTTCTACCGAGCACGCGATCACGCAGGTTCTCAATTACATCACCGCCGGAAACGTGCGGAGTAATGAGCAGTCCGTCATCAGTACCGCAGTCTTCCTCGGTGATCACCAGATCCTGAGCAACGTCGACAAGACGACGAGTCAGATAACCGGAGTTTGCGGTCTTCAAGGCGGTATCGGCCAAACCCTTACGTGCACCGTGAGTTGAAATGAAGTACTGCTGTACATTCAGACCCTCACGGAAGTTTGCGGTAATAGGGGTCTCGATGATGGAGCCGTCAGGCTTGGCCATCAGACCGCGCATACCGGCAAGCTGACGGATCTGAGCAGCCGAACCACGTGCACCTGAATCGGCCATCATAAAGATGGAGTTGAAGGATGCTTCCTTCTCCTTCTCCCCTAAGATGTTCTCCGCTTCCTGTACGGACAGGTTGTTCATCATGGCTTTACCGACCTTTTCGTTGGCGGTTGACCAAACGTCGATGACCTTGTTGTATCTTTCGCCGGCAGTGATCTGACCGTTCTCATACTGAGCCTGAACACTCATCACCTCGCGCTGGGCGGCGGAAATGATCTGCTGTTTCTCAGCAGGGATTAACATATCGTCGACGCATACGGACGATCCGGACAAAGCGGCATGAGCAAAGCCGGTGTACATGATGTGATCGGCGAACATGCAGGTGTCCTTAAGACCCAACTGGTGATAGCAAGTATTGAGCAATGCGGCGATCTTCTTCTTGCCCAGAGGCTGGTTCGATACATGCGTGAACCAGTTCTTTTGGGACATGATCTCAGGCAGAGTCTCCGCAGTCACGCCCTCAGCGGGAGGATCGATGAGATCGAAGGACAGACCCTTAGGCAAGATCAATGAAAGCATCGCACGACCGATGGTGGTCAAACGCATTTCGTTATGCTCGATGAATTCTCCGCTCTCCTGATCCTTGGTCCAATAACGTACGCGGCAGGCAATACGAGCCTGGAAATCGGCCAAATCGGACTTATAAAGACGCTCGGCCTCTTCAGCGGAGGAAACGATGAGTCCCTCACCCTTGGCACCGATACGCATGCGGGTCTGATAGTACAAACCGAGCACGACGTCCTGCGCCGGAACAATGATAGGATCTCCGGATGCAGGCGAGAGAATATTATTGGTCGACAACATCAGGCAACGGGCTTCAAGCTGAGCCTCGAGAGTCAAAGGCACATGCACGGCCATCTGGTCACCGTCGAAGTCTGCGTTAAAGGCAGGACATACGAGCGGGTGCAGACGAATGGCTTTACCCTCGATCAAAATTGGCTCAAAGGCCTGAATTCCCAAACGGTGCAAGGTAGGTGCACGGTTGAGCATAATGGGATGCTCACGAATTACCTCATCGAGAATATCCCATACTACGGCATCCTCGCGCTCGACCATCTTCTTAGCGGCCTTGATGGTGGTAGCCATGCCACGCATCTCCAAACGACCGTAAATGAAGGGCTTGAACAGCTCCAAAGCCATCTTCTTGGGCAGACCGCACTGATGCAATCTGAGGAAAGGTCCGCAGGTAATAACGGAACGGCCTGAATAGTCAACACGCTTACCGAGCAGGTTTTGACGGAAGCGACCCTGCTTACCCTTAATCATGTCGGCTAAGGACTTGAGAGGACGCTTGTTGGAGCCGGTAATGGCGCGACCGCGACGACCGTTATCCATTAAAGCGTCGACGGACTCCTGCAACATACGCTTTTCATTGCGTACGATGATTTCAGGAGCAGCAAGTTCAAGCAGTCTCTTCAAACGGTTATTACGATTGATTACACGACGGTACAAATCGTTCAAATCAGAAGTTGCAAAGCGACCGCCGTCCAAGGGTACCAAAGGACGCAGATCGGGAGGCAATACCGGCAGAACGGTTAAAATCATCCATTCGGGTTTGTTGCCTGACTTTAAGAAGCTCTCGATAAGCTTAAGACGCTTGGCAAACTTCTTGCGATTGGACTCCGAGGAGGTGGAATCCAGTGCCTCACGCAAATTCTTTTCTTCCTGCTCCAAATTGATGTGCTGCAAAAGCTCTAAAATTGCTTCCGCGCCCATCTTGGCGCTGAAATCGTCACCGTACTTGGAAAGCGCATCGACGTACTGCTCTTCATTCAAAAGCTGACGCTCGCTTAAATCGGTCATACCCGCATCGGTAACTACATAGCTCTCGAAATAAAGCACGCTTTCAATGTCACGCAACTTCATATCCAGAATGAGGCCGATACGCGAAGGCAGGGATTTCAAATACCAAATATGTGCAACCGGAGCTGCCAATTCGATATGACCCATGCGCTCACGGCGAACCTTGGCCTGGGTAACCTCCACACCGCACTTATCGCAGATGGTTCCGCGGTGCTTTAAGCGCTTATATTTACCGCAAAGACATTCGTAATCCTTAACGGGTCCGAAGATTTTGCAGCAGAAAAGACCGTCACGCTCGGGCTTAAAGGTACGGTAGTTAATGGTCTCAGGCTTTTTAACCTCACCGTAGGACCAAGCATGGATCATCTCGGGGGATGCCAAACCGATCTTGATGGCGTCGAAGTCCTCGAGACGTTGTTTATTGAACATGTTGCTGCGGGTGGCCAGCTTGCCGAGGCTTTCGCTGATGCCAAGATCCAGAGCGTCGTCCTCTTTAGGAGTGCTCTTGGCAGTACTGGCGGTCAAGCCCTTTAACAGCTCTTCGTCCTGATTGTTTTCAATGCTCACAACAGTATCTCCCATTGTCGTAGCTGTGGCCGGGATATGATCCCGGCTACAAATTCTTTAAACCTTGCGAATGAGCTCAATGTTGATGCCCAGTGAACGAATTTCACGCAGCAACACATTGAAGGACTCAGGAATGCCGGCATCCATGCGATACACGCCGTCCACGATGTTCTTATACATCTTGGTTCTGCCGTTGACATCGTCGGACTTGACGGTAAGCATTTCACGCAGGGTGTATGCTGCACCGTAAGCCTCCAGAGCCCAGACTTCCATTTCTCCGAAGCGCTGACCGCCGAATTGAGCTTTACCGCCAAGAGGCTGCTGGGTAACCAAGCTGTACGAGCCGGTGGAGCGGGCATGCATCTTGTCATCAACCAAGTGATTGAGCTTGAGCATGTACATGATGCCTACGGTAACCTTGCGCTCGAAAGCACGGCCAGTACGTCCGTCGTATAAGGTCATCTGTCCGCTTTCGGGCATTCCGGCCAAACGCAACAACGCCTTAATGTCTTTTTCCTGGGCGCCGTCAAATACCGGTGTAGCCACGGGCAAGCCGTCACGCAGATTGTTGGCAAGTAACATAACCTGCTCATCGGACAATTCGGATATGTCGACCTTCTGTGAGGAGTCACCGAGATCATAGATTTCCTGCAGGGTCTTGCGCAGCTCGGCACAGGCTCTGTGCTCATTAAGCATGCGATTGATCATGTCACCTATCCCCTTGGCCGCAAGTCCCAAATGGACTTCCAGCACCTGACCGATGTTCATTCGTGAAGGCACGCCCAGAGGATTTAATACCATATCCACGGGATGTCCGTTCTCATCGAAAGGCATATCCTCGATAGGGGTAATTCTGGAAATAACACCCTTGTTACCGTGACGACCTGCAAGTTTGTCACCGGGCTGAATGCGACGCTTGATCGCCAAATATACCTTAACAATCTTCAACACACCGGGAGTGAGATCATCGCCCTCGATGAACTTCTTCTTCTCCTTTTCGAATTTGTCCTTATATTCCTTGGCAAATTCCTCAAGGCGGGCGGAGAACTCCTCCAGCTGACGCTGGGCGGTATCGTTATCCAGACGCTGAGACAGAACCTTTTCATCTTCTATGGCGTCAACCTTAGCCTTGTCAATACCGTTGCGTACGAGCAGGGCTCTGGCCTGGTTGATAAGTCCGGAGGTTAAGAAAGCGAATTCCTCGTCCAGATCTTTCTTGACCTGAGCGATGTGCATATCCTCGATTTCCTTGGCACGCTTATCCTTTTCAACACCCTCGCGAGTGAAGATCTGTACGTCGACCACGGTACCGACACAATCGTTGGGAACACGCAACGAGGAATCCTTAACCTCGGAGGCCTTCTCACCGAAAATGGCACGGAGCAACTTCTCCTCAGGAGTAAGCTGAGTCTCTCCCTTGGGAGTAACCTTACCTACCAGAATATCCCCGCCGTTGACCTCGGCACCGACATAGACGATACCGGCCTCGTCAAGCTTGGACAAAGCCGCCTCACCGACATTAGGAATATCGGCGGTAATTTCCTCAGGTCCAAGCTTGGTATCGCGGGCAACACAGGAAAGCTCAACTATGTGAATAGTGGTCAATCTGTCCTTCGCGGCAACACGCTCGGACACCATGATTGAATCCTCGTAGTTGTAGCCGTTCCAGGGCATAAAGGCGATACGCATGTTCTGACCCAGGGCCAATTCACCCATATCGGTTGAACAGCCGTCAGCCAAAACGTCACCGGCCTTTACCTGTTCATGCAAAGAGACGCAGGGGCGCTGATTGATGCAGGTATTCTGGTTTGATCTCGAATACTTAATTAAGTTGTAAATATCGATGCCGGCATCGTACTCGTTCTCGACCTCGTCAAGATTTACGCGTACGACAATACGTGCACCGTCAACGTGCTCGATGACACCGCCGCGCTTGGCGATGATGGCAACGCCTGAGTCAACAGCTACGGCACGCTCCATTCCGGTACCAACGAAGGGCTTCTCGGAGCGAACGGTAGGAACGGCCTGACGTTGCATGTTTGCGCCCATCAAGGCGCGGTTGGCGTCGTCGTGCTCAAGGAACGGGATCAAAGCGGCTGCGACGGAAATAATCTGCTGCGGCGAAACGTCCATAAACTGGACATCGGAGGCCTTACGTACGACGGAATCACCGTTGTAACGGCACTGTACGTACTCAGGGATGATCTTTCCGTTCTCGTCAAGATCGGTATTTGCCTGAGCGATCACATATTGACCTTCATCGATAGCGGACAAATATGCGAACTCTTCCTCAGCTACGCCGTTACGCACATAGCGATAAGGAGTCTCGAGGAAGCCGTAATCATTGCAACGGGCAAACACAGACAGGGAGTTAATCAAGCCGATGTTAGGACCTTCAGGGGTCTCAATCGGGCACAGGCGACCGTAGTGAGTGGGATGCACGTCACGTACCTCAAAGCCTGCACGCTCACGAGTCAAGCCACCGGGACCCAAGGCAGAAATTCTGCGCTTATGGGTGATCTCGGACAGAGGATTGTTCTGATCCATGAATTGGGACAGCTGGGACGAGCCGTAGAACTCTCTGATGGCCGCGCTGATGGGCTTAGCGTTGATAAGCTCCTGAGGAGTGGTGTTATCAAGATCGCCTAAGGACAATCTCTCTCTCACCGCACGCTCCACGCGTACAAGACCGATACGGAACTGGTTTTCGGCCATTTCACCAACACTGCGGATACGACGGTTGCCCAAGTGATCGATATCGTCCACGCTGTCTTTGCCGTTACGGATCTTAATTAAGTAACGCAGAACGTTAATGATATCGGAAGCGCTGAGAGTGCCGCGCATGGCTTCGTTGTCGATGCGGCTGCGATCAAGCTTCAAAGCCTTGTTCTTGGAATCCGTAACCTTACAATTAAATTCGGATACGTTTACATCAAGGCCTAAGGTATCGAGAGGCAGGATCACGGCTTCATCAAAACCGAATTTACCCTCTTCCTTGTCCTTGGCATCGAACTTGACCTTAAACAGGAAACGCTCTGCAGCGGGGAGGAGTTCATCCTCATCACGACAGAAAATACCGTAATTGAGGTAATCCAGAAGTTTATAGCTGCTGGAAACAGGAGCGCTGTCAGGCAGACATTTGCGCTCGTCATCATCCAAATAACCCTTGATCGTGTCAATGATCTTAGGGAAGGAGCAGTACACGTTTCCGTCGCAAACCACTACTCCGGATTCCTCATTATTGAAGGAAACATCCGGATCGGACAGATAGCGCTTAAGTCCGAGACGGAAGTTCTTGAGCTCATAGAAACGAGAATCGAACTTCATGCGACCTACGGAGGATAGATCGTAACGATCTTCAGCGAAGAAGAGGTTATTAAACAAAGCCTCAGCCGCTTCGATGGTGGCATTTTCACCAGGACGCATCATCTTATAAATTTCAAAGAGTGCGGCCTGACGATCGGCCTCATCAGAACTCAGATCGCGAGTGGTATCGTTGCGAAGCGTATCGGCCATAAACGGACCTTCGTTTACTTGGCTGATATACAGTACTTCAAGCTTCTTGATACCGGCGGCCCCGATCACGGGAAGAGTATCCTCAGTAATGACCGTATTGGCACAAAGAACGACATTGCCGTCCTTATCGGAATAATTCTTAGCAACGATCTTGCCCAATAAATAGTCGGCAGGAACGTCGACGGTCTTGGCACCGGCCTTCTTAAGAAGACGGATGTGACGACCGGTTATCTTTTTGCCCTTCTCGACAATTAATTCCTTGCCGACGGCAATATCAAAGGTTGCAACCTCACCCTGCAATCTCTCGGGAATAAGCTCCATAGAGATCTTGTTAGATTTTAGGGTGAACTCAACAGTATCAAAGAACATGCCGAGGATCTGCTCGGTGTTCAAGCCCAAAGCACGAAGCAATACGGTTGCAGGCAACTTACGACGACGATCGATACGTACGAACAAATTGTCGCGATGATCGAACTCAAAGTCGAGCCAAGAGCCACGATAAGGGATCACGCGTGAGCTGAACAGCACACGGCCGGGGTGGGTCTTGCCCTTATCGTCATCGAAAAATACGCCCGGAGAACGATGTAACTGGGATACGACTACACGCTCGGTACCGTTGATGATGAAAGTACCGTTGTCGGTCATGAGCGGGATCTCGCCCATGTAAACATCCTGGTCAATGCGTTCCTTTACGGTTTTGGGCGCTTCCTTGTCGTAGCGGATAAGGCTCAGCTTGACCTTCAAAGGTGCCGAGTAGGTAGTACCGCGGATCATGCACTCGCGGACGGTGAACTTGGGTTCACCCAGGTGGAAGCTGTTATAAGCCAGTTCTGCATTGCCGGAGTTGCTCTTGATAGGGAACACACTCTTGAATGCGGCAACAAGTCCGTTCTCATTGTTCGGATCGGAACTGATGAACTGCTTGAAGGAATCTATTTGAACGGCCAGCAGATAGGGAGTATCTAAGACTTTTACTCGCTTGCCGAAATCCTTACGGATGCGCTTTTGCTCAGTATAGGAGTAGACCATGGATAGGGGATCCTCGAATTGATCTGTTTCCGGTATGAGATGCTACTGCATCTTATGTCTTATTCAGTCACCGAACCCGAGACCCCTGAAAAGAGGCCTCGGGTTAGTTTACAGGACATTGATCCTGTGCATCGGCCGGTGTAAACCGATGCTATGCAGCAACTGCCGGATTATTCCATGGCAGCCTTGGAGCCGGTCTCTTCGAGAGCCTTAACCAGAGCTTCAGCATCAGCCTTAGGCATGCCTTCCTTGATCTTGCAAGGAGCGGACTCAACGAGGTCCTTAGCTTCCTTCAAGCCCAAGCCGGTAGCGCCGCGGACAGCCTTGATGACAGCAATCTTGTTGCCTACTTCCTTCAGAACGACGTCGAACTCGGTCTTCTCTTCAGCAGCGGCAGCACCGGCAGCAGGGCCAGCAACAACAGCAGCAGCGGCAGAAACACCGAACTTCTCTTCCATAGCCTTAACTAACTCGACAACGTCGGTCACGGACATAGCAGCGATTGCGTCAAGGATCTCATCCTTAGAAATTGCCATTTTATTTTCCTTTTAAAAATTTCTTAAATCAGGCACAGCCTGAGTCATAACAAAAATTGAATACAAAAAGCTTTTTAGGCTTAAGCAGCACCTTCGGTACCAAGCTTGTCTGCCAAAGCGGACAAGGTACGAACCAGTTTGCCAGCAGCAGCTTCCTTCATAGTAGCCATGAGCTTTGCCACAGCCTCATCGTAAGTAGGCAGAGTAGCCAGAACATCAATGTCCTTAGCCTCATAAACTTTACCTTCAAACTGAAGTGCTTTTACCTGAAACTTTGCGTTGGTCTTTGCGAACTCTTTGAAAATACGAGCAGCAGCACCGGGGTGATCCATGGAGAATCCGACAATGGTCGGTCCCTTCATAGAATCACGAAGGCTCTCATACTCGGTTCCTTCAACAGCACGCGCAAGAAGAGTGTTACGAACTACATGCAGATACACGTTGTTCTCACGGGCTTCTTTGCGGAGCTTGGTGAGATCGGCGACAGGAATACCGCAAGAGTCTGCAATAACTGCGGAAACAGCCTTCTGAGCAGCTTCGGCAACCTTAGCGACAATTGCTTTTTTGTCTTCGATATTCAATGCCATTTTGAGCAGTGACTCCGAATGGTCCATGCTGGACCGGTTACCCTTTCGGGCCTGATGGAAATCAGTTCCAAGGAAAAAATCCGTTGGAGCTTATCTCCGCCTACGCAGGAAATTTAAGGATCGTTCCTCCTGCGGTCTTTGGTGAGAGGACGAGCCCCTTCCAATTGCGGGCTTTATAGCTAAAAGCCCGCTTAAAATTTATTACTGAGCGGCAGCTTCAGTGCTGTTGCCACCAATCAGGTTCTTATCAACGCTAAGACCGATACCCATGGTAGTGGACACACAGATCTTCTTGATAAAAGCACCCTTGGCAGCGCTAGGACGCTGCTTGGTGATGGCATCCAACAAAGCCGACAGGTTTTCGGTCAACTGAGCGGCAGTGAAGGAAACCTTACCGATGGAAGCCTGGATGCAACCGGTCTTATCGTTACGATAACGGACCTGACCGGCCTTGGCATTCTTAACAGCAGTAGCTACATCACGGGTAACAGTACCGACCTTGGGGTTAGGCATTAAACCGCGGGGGCCTAAAATCTGACCTAACTGACCAACGATACGCATTGCATCGGGAGTAGCGATGACGACATCAAAGTCCATCATGCCTTTCTTAATCTCGTCTGCAACTTCCTGCATACCGACGATATCAGCACCGGCTGCTTTGGCCTCATCAGCGGCTGCGCCCTGAGTGAACACCAAAACGCGAACGGTCTTACCGGTACCGTTGGGAAGAACGGCTGCACCGCGAACGTTCTGATCGGACTTGGTAGGATCGATACCTAACTGAATAGCAACGTCTACGCTCTCGACAAACTTAGCCTTAGCAGTCTTTTGTAGAGTCTCGAATGCTTCTGCAGGTGCGAACAGCTTGGTCTTATCGGCAAACTGACGGATTTCCTTCATGCGCTTTGAAATTTTAGCCATGGATTAATCCTCCACCTGAATGCCCATGGAGCGGGCAGTACCAGCAATCGAACGAGCGGATGCCTCAAGATCGGCACCGGTCATATCGGGTTCTTTAGCCTTGGCGATCTCAAGCAACTGAGCATGAGTGATCTTACCTGCGACCTCAGTACCGGGTTTATGAGAAGCAGACTTGATGCCGACTGCTTTTTTAACAAGGTAGGAGGCAGGAGAAGTCTTGGACACGAAGGTGAAAGACTTGTCCGAATAAACGGTAATGATCACGGGGATCGGAGATCCTTTTTCCATGCTGGCAGTCTTCGCATTGAAGGCCTTGCAGAATTCCATGATATTGACGCCGTGCTGACCTAATGCAGGTCCGACCGGAGGAGCAGGATTTGCATTGCCTGCACCGACTTGTAATTTGATATAGGCAGTAACTTTTTTAGCCATTTTAGAGGTTATCCTCAAAGATGTGGGTTATATCGCGCACTTGCGCTTCCCTGCGGTTTTCAGTTTAGTTGCACATGGCAAAAAGATCTTAAGTAAGAAAGACCGCACAAAGATCTTTTAGAGTATATCTGATTTATTTAAATCTGTGAAGAGTTTTTTATAAATTTTATATCGAAAAAGGCTTTTTCTTCCCCTTCAAGCTTTACATCACTGATTTTGCAATTCACATCCGTTGCATTAAACAAATCGCCCGCACGGAAAGTTCCGGCGGGCGATTTGTTTGTCGATAAAATTTCGTCAAACGTCCTTTTCCACCTGCGAGAACTCAAGTTCAACCGGTGTTGCACGACCGAAGATGGCAATGGAAACGGTAAGTCTGTTTTTATCGTAATCAACCTTCTCCACGGTTCCGACAAAGTCCTTAAAGGCACCGTCAATAGCACGCACGGTTTCGCCGACCTCAAATTCGGTCTTAGGACGAGGTCTCTCCTCGCTTTCCTTAAGACGATCGAGGATACGATCGGCTTCCGCCTCGGTGATGGGAAGAGGATGGTCGGAGGTACCGCCGATGAAGCCCAAGACACGATCAGTATGTTTAACCAACTGCCATGTGTCGGGGGTCATACGCATATGAACCAAAACATAGCCCGGGAAGAATTTTCTCTCGGTCTCATGTTTTTTTCCGTCCTTGATTTCTTTTACCTTCTCTTTAGGTACAAGCACCTCGGCAAAATCATCTTCCATATTGTAGAGCTTAATGCGTTCCTTCAAAGTAAGCGCAACGCGCTGCTCAAAACCGGAAAATGCCTGAATCACATACCAACGCATAGGCAATGTAGCATTGAGCGAATTCTTTTTTTCATCAATGCTTAATGAGTTTTTCCCTTTTGCGGGAGCCGATTTTTCATCAGCCGCAAGGATCTCTTCAGCAACAGAAATGTCCTCAAGAACGGGTGCTTCGAATTCGTTATTATCAGCCATAATTTTGCCAACCTAAAATTAAAGAGTTATTCCACGTACAATCTGCAGGAAAACAACATCGCACAGATACAGGAAAAGACTTACCACAGATACAGCTACAAACACTATGAAGGTAGTTTGTACGGCCTCCTGACGAGTAGGCCAAACAACCTTCAGAAGCTCGGTATAGGACTCGGAACCGAACTTAAGCATTTCATGTCCCTTGTTGGTAAACAGCAAAACGGCAAGACCCGCGACTATCGTAACAATCACGATCCCAACACGAGCCAATCTTTGCATAGTGGACTCGTCTATCAACACGTAATTGGAATAATAGTAGTTTCCGAAGATAGCTCCGATAATAAGAACTGCAGAAACAAGCCATAATAAAAGGTTAACCGGTGCGGAGACAAATGTCTCTTTAGCATTTTTCTTAACCTTCTTAGGCTTAGCTGCTACCGCAACGGGAGCAGTTTTTTTATTGGTCTCAGACATAATTTCATCCTAAGATGTTGCGACATTCCTTAAGAATGTTTTTCCGCATGCGTTTTATATCGAGCGGAAATAGTTAAGGGCACATTGTTTTAATGACGGCAAAAAAAAGCACGTAATAAATTCATAAATAAGAGGATATTACATCATCCAAAAAAAAATGAAATATACAGAAAACAATGTATTTCAATTTACATTCAAACTTTAACATTATAGCACTTGTTTACCGCATTCCCGTGCTAAATCGAATATCTTGCAAAAGTGTGAAAGCAGACTGATCCTCTGACGTTTCGACAAAAAATCCTGCCGAAGCAGGATTTTTTCTAAGCGTTTTGCGAACGATTATTCAACAATCTCACCAACAACGCCTGCAC
>PPYF01385425.1_pt1 | contig 20193 bp, 16 predicted proteins | sample 1559871 | NCBI WGS metagenome assembly PPYF01 (sample SAMN08240021, study PRJNA423297) | Human gut metagenome, whole genome shotgun sequencing project. | reverse complement strand
CATGGGCATGCTCCTCCACGTACGCCGCTATCAGCTCCTTGTCGTCGTAGAGATCCAAAGTCTGGCAATATCTTTTCATTCTCTTGTAATAAATAAATTAATTATTCACAGTGATATAAAAATAAAGAGGTCTGAAAAACAGGCCTCTTTTAAACTATACTCTTTTATTCAATCATCGTGCGATACAATGCATTACTGCATGACATATTTCCTCAACACTTTCGCAATCCGTTTATACCCCTCACAGTTAGGATGCAGACCATCCGAAAAAAGCTTCTCGTCTATCTTTCCATCCTTTCCGATAAAGACATCAGTCAAATCAATCACCTGCACCTTGCGATCTGCAGCCACTGCTTCTTCCAGCAACCCATTCAGCACACCCAATCTTTCCTCCATATTCCGGCGAGGCAATATTTTCACCACATACAATTTCGCATCAGGCTGTTTGATTTTAATCCACGATACAATCTCCTTAATACCCGAGACAATTTCTTCGTTTGTATTCACATTCAGATTATTCGTCCCCAGCATCATAAATATTTTCTGTGCGCTATACCCATCCAGTTCCCCATGTTGGATTCTCCACATCACATTCTCCAGCCGATCCCATCCAAAACCAAGGTTCACCACTCTTTTCCCTTTAAACAACTTTTGCCAGACCTCGTCTGCCACTCTGCGCTTTTCAAAAGGCTCACCTCCCCAGAAATGCGTAATCGAGTTACCCAACATCACGATTTCAGGCTTCTCCGTCTCGTTATACTTCAAGATCTCCTCATGCCTGTCGTTCCACTGATAAGTATACGAGTCACGATGCTGTCTCGCCGGCACGAAGACAGTCGGCTGGAGTTCCGGATACAGCACACTGGCAATTTTCCTGTAATAAGCCTCTGCATACTGCTGCATGCCCAGGTCAGTCGCATGCACTCCGTCCACCTGACTATCCATCCCCATTCCTATCTCCTCAAAACTAAGATAATGCAAGTTCCTCACACTATCCTTCAGCGCTTCATAAGTCGCCTTCAATTCCCTATTCGTCTGGTTAAACAAAGCCCCTTTCTTATCCGAAGCCCGATACCCCATATACCCGTCATGTTCCACCAGCAAGATAGGAGTCTCGTTTTTCTCCCTCAAGATACCGATACCCTTTATCAGTCTTTCCCGGATCAGCTTCACTCTTTCCTTCGTCATATTCGGCATACAGTCGATGACATACACCGCCGCATCACACTCAGACAACAATCTGAACATACTTTCATCCAGTTGTCCGTTGCCGGAAAATCCCAGATTCACCACAGGCCTGTCCAGTTTCCGCTGCAATATATTCGTCCACGCCATACCCGGGCGCGATGCACAAGCCCCCTGTGCAATCGAAGTACCATACACCACCACCGGTTTTTCCACCGACGGTTTCACAAAATCCATTCTACATCCCTCCGGAACCCCGATCTGCAACCATTTCACACCATTATACAGCGGTAAATACAACGTATATTCATTCCCTTTCTTATGCGTATTCCGGTCAGTCAGATCCTCATAAGAATACTGTATCGTATCCCCAAACTGATAATTCCCGGCACACCAGTTCACCACACCGTCGCAATCCATGGAATACAAATCCACACCACTCACTCCGGTAGCAGGCATGTGCACCATCGAAAGTCCGCCAGTCACCTGATACCTCACCCGCACAGACGTTGCATTCGTATAAAACTTCACATACAGTCCCGCCGTCTGCAGCGATAAATCCCACACCGGTTTTCTCACCAGTTCCGCTGCTCTATCCGGCAATCTCTGAAAATGTCCACCTATCTCCGCATTCCACCACCGTCCATGAACCGGCAAGCAGGAATCCTTAGCCGGCTCATACCACACCGTACGGACCGCCTTATCCCTCTCAATAAGCTCCTTCAGCTTTTCAGCCACACACTCATAACCCTTTTCAGTCAGGTGAATATAATCCCCGCTATACAAATCCCCCTTAATCGTTCCCTTCTCATCCAGGAACCACTCCGTAGGATTCACATACACCACTCTTTTGTCGAAGCTGTGTCCGCCCAGCACCTCATGTATCCGATTACATTGCCGGCGCACTTCACAGTCTTTCTCCTTACCCGAAGGGAAAAGCCCCAGTAAAATAATTTTCGATTCCGGAAACTCTCTGCACGCCTCTTCAGTCACCGCGATAATCCCTTCCGCAGTATCCTCCGCATCATCCCCTCCCGAAATCAGATTATTAATACCAATCGCAATCACCACATTCTTCGGACGACATCTGTTATAGTTTCCATTCCGCAATCTCCAGAGCACATTCTGCGTACGGTCTCCCGAAATCCCGGCACTGGCCCAGTTCCCTTCACCAGCCATACGGTCCATAGCCGCTTTCCCCGGTTTATACGTAACCAGCTTCCGTTCGCCTCCCCATCCCTGCGTGATGGAATTTCCCACCAACAGCACATCCAGTTCCCGTCCGTTTAGTTCACTTTCCACCTCTCCGGCAATTGCATGCCATTCGGCACCTTCCTTCCATCCGGCCCCCGACCGGTATTCATTCCCCGGTACCGCATGCGTACACGGATTCAGAAAATGCCCTGTAGCTTTCAGTATAAAGTTCACAATCTTCTCCGGATTATTCAAAGAATGAGGATGATGCCCGATACCCGGTTTATGAATCACCCTTATATTCCCCTTTTTCTCTTTCATACCCTTTTCAAAAAGAGCCGTATTCTCTTCCACCGGTACAATCTCATCCGCATCCCCCACCACGTGCAGGACAGGGAATCCCGCCCGGGCAATTTTCTCCACATGATCCAGCGGATTGCCGTGCCACTTCAAAGCCTCCGCTTCGTTCTTAAACCCATACGCCTCCATCAGCTGCTGAATATCGGTTTCAGAACCCGCATATTTCCCTTTTCCCATCGGCCAGCTCTTGAAGTCCATCACCGGAGCATCCGCATAAATACAAGCCACCTTATCCGGATTTTGTGCCGCCCAGTTATACACAATCAGTCCGCCCCGGCTCATCCCTTCGAGCACCACCTTCCTGTTGAATCCTCGTCCGATCATAAACCGATAAAATCTATTCCAACGTTTTACCGCCTTATCCGCACCATACAAGTCGGCCACATCACAATAGGCAATATGAAAACCCTGTTCCAGCAAGTCGATATCCGTTTGAGGCTCATGCCCCCAGAAACGCGCCCTCCATACCCAAGGCTTTCCCTTCGCTTCCTTCGCAGGCTTTACAATCTTACACTCTACGCCATCCACTTTAAAATCCTCGCCCCTGTATCCGTGAAAGTTAAATGCCGTTCCCCCGTAAGAAGCAGGAGCCACCTCCTTTCCTCCGGTCATATTCAGAATAAACTCACCTGTTTTTCTTGCCATTATGCCAGCCCCAATGGCAGACGGATGCAGACGGTCGGGCATTAAGGCACCGTCCCATTGATCACCGAAAATATTGAATAAATTTACAATACCAAGTCCGTTCCTGTAAGCCAGTTGCTCTACAGACTCCCGCACCTCCTTCTCAATCCGTTCAGGGCTGATGGTATTCTTTTCAGTCAGAAAACACCTCACCGGTGTCAGCAACACCACCTTCGGATCCGACGGCAACCCCTTGTAAGCATCAATCAAATGCTGTAAATCCTCCATAAACCGCTCTTTCCCCTTCCAGTTCTGCGGCTTGGTATCATTGGTACCCAGCTTTATCAGCACGATATCTGGTTCAAATGCCAGCGAATTTTTATAAACCTCAGTCCGGACATACGGATAGTCCCCGTCGGTCTGTGCAGTCGCCCCGTTCGAGCCAAAATTCTGCACCCGATACCCGTTTCCCAGGAAATACTGCAATTGCGCAGGATACGCATTCTTTTCCCTATTATTGATTCCCGCCCCATAAGTAATGCTGTTGCCCACACAGGCCACTTTGATGCATTTCTCTGCACCCGAAACATTACATACCAACAAAAGAAGAAGGCCTATTACCCAAAGCCTGCCCATAAACAAGTGTCTCATTTTTTCAGATTTAAAGTTTGCGATTTATAAATTCTCCCCCTATTTATTATACAAATTATATGCAATAATCGCAAAAAACCTTGATATTCGCAAGCCAATAATAAATAACTACAGTTTTATACAGCAGTATAACATTATTACAAAACACAATATGTATATTGTATTAAATGAAAAAGCGGCTTCAGCAGATATGAATTTGCATACCCACGGAAACCGCTTTTGTAGATTCTTGCCTTTACTTATTCTTTAAGCAAGTATACTTTTCTGCGTATGCTGCTTTCAACTCCTTTTTGTTGTAGAGCTCTAAGGTCAGGTAATATCTTTTCATATTTTATAAAAAGTTATTCCATCATTTCCTTTACCACATTCTTCAGAAACAATGTATTCCCTATGATATAGCGTCTCCACATCCGTTTCGGCTCCTTCAGCAAACGGTACAACCACTCCAGGCCATGCTCCTGCCACCACAGCGGAGCACGTTCCACCGTACCCGCAAAGAAATCAAACACCGCCCCAATCGTTCCTACGTGGCAGTGAATATCCAGTTCCTTCCAGTGCGTATACGTCCACTTCTCCTGCTTCGGAGCCGTCATCCCAATCCACAGCAAGTCCGGATTTGCCTTGTTAATCGCTTCAATAATCCCTTTGTTGTCCTCTTCGCTAAACTCCGGCTTATACGGAGGCGAATACGTTTCCACCTTGATGTTCGGATAATCCACAGCCGCCCGCTTCCGGATCAGCTCCAGCACTTTCTCGCTACTACCCATAAAGAAACACGTACCCCCTTTCCGGTTCAGTCTGTCCATTTCGTGTACAAACAAGTCCCATCCCGCAATACGTTCCGTGGGTTGCGATTTCGCCTTCAGCCACCGGCACGCCATCACCACGCTGGCCCCGTCGGGAATCAGTACATCCCCTTTGGTCAGTGCTTCGGCAAACAGGCTGTCTTTCAGAGCCGTATTATAAGAATGAGCATTAATCGTATTGATAAGTATCTTGCCATCAGGCAACGACAATAGCTCTCTTCTGGAAGTCAGAAGAGATAACTCTTTCAGTTTAAGCATATATAATAAGATTAAATATTATTTTTGCGTATCCAAGTCCAATATGTAGAGCATGATGAAATCTTACGACATAGATACCCTTTATCAGAAGTATAAATCGCTGAACAAGCGTCAGCGTGTGCGTTTATTGTCCCGTCTTCAGGCGCAGGGCATTGCCATTGTCCGTATTCAGCCTTATGCCTATTCCGAGGCATCCGGTATCAAGCATTTATTCTTTTATTTTGAGGGAAGCCGGGAAGCTGTTCCTTATTTTCTGTTGGAACCCTCTGTGTGGCAGACGGTACAGAGGGAGTTGATGAAGATAGAGTAAGAAAATTTTATGCTTTCATTACTTCATTCAAAATGATGAAACATTTTTTCTTTGTGTTTTCAGCTGAGCATCTATTTTTTCTTTTAGCTTTTTCCATATAAATGATAGATTTGTTTTTTGGTATAAAATATCCATATTAGGATTTACGTAGATTTTATCGTATCCCTTTTCTTTCATTTGCTGGAAAAGGCTAAAATGTTCACATCTAACTTCGATACCTCCAGCTAAGTTGTTAATTATTTTATATCGTAAATTTTTAATTGTTTGAAAGCGATAGATTGTTAATCCGCCGTAAGCTGAAGCTACACGTATAAATGGCATACCTTTTTTTAGTGAAGCCCAACTGATTCTATTCTCATCAATCATTTTTTCGGTTTGTGGTAACATATCTTTTTCGTCTTCAATTAACGCATAAGTATCGTGCTGTCTTTTTTGGAATTTAGGTGATAAAGAATGACTGTTAGCTGCAATTGCATCCCATTGTTGGCTTGTTCCAAAAGATGTTATAACCCCTTTTATATCAATGTTTCTTACATCCATATCTACAATAATGATATAGTCTGCATTTAAATTGTTTTTTTCGATATATTCCAAATAGAGATTTCGATAATCAGTCATCTTTTGAATTCGGCGTTTGGAATATGCAGGGTTATAGTCGTTAGGTATGGGGATATTTTTATATTTACTTTCATCGAAATCATTTATAAAAACCCGAATATTTGTATTCTTCTTTTCCCATTGTTTTAATATATCTTTTGTCTTGTCTTTGCTGTTATTTTCAAACAAAACAACCTGATAATTTTTAAAATAGGATGCAATTTTTTCTATTACAGGTATATTGCGAGATAGATTTTTATCGCAATCTCTTACAATTCCGCAAATTATGACATTTTTATTTTTTGCCTGCTTTATGCCTTCTTGATAGAGTTGATCGTATAAAGTCATTTTTTAATAATTTTATTGGTAATTTGTTTTGCTATAAGATTGGCTATTTGGAAACTGATATATGATGTGATGCTAATACATAATAACATTATGATAATATTTATAGGAAATGTAAAGTTGAATCTTGCTATTATAATCATTATTGCTATTTGAACGACATATATATCTAGAGTCATATTGGAAATATAGGATAATGATCTTTGGATTTTGTATGGTATTCTGATATTTGCTAATTTACTTATTAATTGGTATGTGTAAAAAGTAAAAACAAATAGAGTTATAGGTATTAGTATAAATTGCCAAAAGCATAATGGGGGATAATACTTACATAAAGTTTTATATCCGTAAAATAAAACTATGCATATTATAGGCAAAATAGTATTTAAATATCTGTTTTTAGCATTAGGCATAGATATGGATTTTGAAGATATATAGTGGCCAGAAAGAAAAAAAATGAAATTATAGAACCAACTATTTAAGCCTCCACTATCTAATGATAAAAAAGTGTGATCGACTAATACTGAATACCATATAATATGTAGAATTGATATTATAATAATTGTTTCATATGGATATTTGTCAATCCATTTATGAAATAACCAATAAATTAAGAAAAAGCATAAAATTGCGTTGACAAACCAAAAATGGGTAGGATAGATCCATTCATACCAATATATATTTATTCCTGTAAGGATTGTTATTACAGTGGCAATCCATACGCTAGGAATAATTCTTATATATTTGTGAAGCATCCATTCACCTATAAATCTTTCCTTTTTCATCTTTATTAAATAACCACTAGAAAAAAAGAAAAGTGAATTACCTAAAGCTCCTCCGATAAATAAGGGGTGTAAAGAATCAGGAGAGTAGGGCTTTAGATGAAACCATGTGATTAAAAAGGTAGCTATTACTTTTAATAAAGTTATACTATTATAATATTCTTTTTTAGGCATATTTATATGCAGAAAAATTATTTATTATACATTTTTATTTATTGCTGATAAGATTTCAATTGTTCTATATGATAAGATTTGCTTATAACTATTTTCTTGTAGAAAGAAATGAAAAACGGCTTGCCTTTTTTAAGTAGTAAAGACCAATATTATTATGAATTTGAGTATTATGTCCTTAGCAATACTTATAAACAATAACTGTTGGAGATAGTTATTTTCTAAATTTGATGTATTTTCTATTTATAATAGAAGTTTTTATGTATTTGTATCATTTTTATAGAAACTTTTCAAACTCTTTTTTCATGTTTGATACGGCAAGATTTTGTATTTGATTTGCGGCTTGAAGGATATATTCGTTAGGTAAAGATAAGGCATCATTCATTTTAGTGGCAAAAATTTGTTCATTTCTTTCATGTATAACATATCCATTGATATTATCGTGTACCATTTCTGTAGCGCTACTAAACTCTGTTACAACGCAAGGAGTCCCACACGCAACAGCTTCTACTAGTGATGTAGACCATCCTTCTTTGTATGAACCCATAATAAATAAATTTGCCATATTTAGATAATCTGCAATAACATTTAAACTTTTATATCCTATAAGTTTTACGTGTTCAGATAAATGTAGATCAGAAATATATGCTTCTATTTTATTTCTGTCCTCGCCATCTCCAATGAAAAATAAAATGGTATCGGGATTTGATTGTAAAAATACTACTAATGAGTCAATCATAAACTTCCAGCCTTTGAACCAATTTAATCTTCCCGTAGTGACAAGAATTTTTGTATCAAGACTAAATCCATATTGTTTTCGAAGTGAAATTTTGTCTTTTATATTGAAAATATTACCATCATATCTAGTAGGAAATTGAAATATCTGTTGCGGTATAATTAAGCCATTACTTCGTTCGATAAACCTTTTTATAGATTGCATATCAGCAGCAGCTAAAATTTTGCGGGCTTTATATGCGCGATTAAAGAATATTTTATCGTATGGTTTCTGGAAATTGCGTGCTATTTTATATCTAGAAATAGATAAAGGATTTTCTACTCCCGGCATAATGAGTATTACCTTGGATAGAAACTTTTTGGGAAGAGCTAATAATACTTCTGGAGTTTGGATAATAATATTTTCGTATTTTTCAAAATCTAGCTTATGAATGCATTTTTTTAGTGCATAATAATCTGAAATACGGGTTGGTATGAGAGGTTTTTTAGTAGTTTTTATTGTTCGATATACATTAAATATCGTATAAGTTGATCCTTCAATTTCTTTAGTATACCATTGATGTATAGGTTCTGAGGGATCAGTAGTAATACCTACTAAATGTAAGTCTCCTTGCATGGAACGTGTTAGATGTTTGGCAAAGGATAAATGACCTCCTAATGGATGGTCTTTAAAGTTACAAAGTTCTATATATATATTCATGACAATGAAGTATTAATTTAATGTATATTATTAGTTATTTCTTGAAATAATGTAATCCATTTATTCATAATTATATTGGGAGAATAATTTAGTGATTTTTGTTTTGCTTTTATTCCCATATTTTTTCTGAGATTAACATCTTCCATTATTAATAGTAATTTTGAAGCATATTCATCTTCATTATTATCATTGATACAAAACCCATCTATTCCATTTGTAATAATATCTTTTGGACCACACTTACATGAAAATGCAATTGTGGGTAAGCCGCATGCCATTGCTTCTGTTAATACCATTCCAAATCCTTCGTATGTAGAACTCATAGCTAGAATAGATGAATCTAAGTATTTATTAACGATCTCTTTTGTTGGTTCATTAATAGAAACATTTTTTTGTAAATTCAATTTTAGAATTAAATTTTCTAATTTTTTCTTATCAGAGCCTTGTCCATATATAGCGAGATGCCATTCGTTATTCTTTTGACATACTTTATGCCAAATATGAATAAGTCTGTCAAAGTTTTTTTGTGCATCTAATCGACCTACTGCTATAACTGTTTTATTAGTGAGATTTGATTGTCGATTGGGATTAAATGATAACATATTAGGTATAACATAAAGATGTTTACTCCTTTTCCATAATATTTTATCTTCTTGTGTTAAAACTACAAAGGCATCATATTTGTTTATTAAATTCTCATTTCTTCTTGTGATGTATGAATAATATAACTTCATGTAAAAAGGCATTTTAAATGCTTTACTCATACAGTAGTATAAATCATGATTAAAATGACACTCTAATATTTTTTTACTTCCGTCTTTTATCTTATAAAGAAAACTGGCTTCATTCGTAAAAGTTGAAACTATAATGTCTGGTTTTATTTCGTGTATTTTATTCGATAAAAGTTTTCTGTATTTATGAGTCTTAATTATTTTTTGTATAAATCTTTTTACTATCCAACTTCTATTGTTATTGAAGTTTATATTTAAGTCTATTAATTTAATGCGTTTGTTTAATTCATAATATGATGGTAATTTATTTTGGTCAGTAGTTAGAATATAAATGTCATATCCTTTTTCGGTTAAATAATTAGCCTTAATTGAGGTTATTCTACCTATTCCACCGGGATGACTAATTTCTGGTAAACAGTAAATGATTTTCATGATTTTTTTAGATATCTTTGAAATATATTTATATATTTATTAGCGCATTGCCTGATAGAGAAATTTTCATTAAAATAATCTTTTAAAAGTTCTCTATTAAAATGAGGTTCTGCTTGATAAGCTTCCATTATAGCTTTATAGTAATTATCTTCTGTATAATCTTTTGATAGAAATCCTATGGTTTTATTATTGATAACATCGGGAATTCCCCCTGCAGGGGTACATATTGGAATTACTCCATAGGAAATCGCTTCTAATAGGGATATTGGAAGTCCTTCATATAAGGATGATAATAAAAAGAAATCAGAATATAAAAGATAATCACATATATTATTTTTAAGACCTAAGGAGTAAATTCCTTTTTGAGAATTTTTTAACATAGATTTACATTCTTCACAATCATAGCCAGCGCCAATTAAGAGTAAAATTGCATGGTTCCCATTTTTTAAGAATAAATTGAAAGTATTAATTAGTAATTTTTGATTTTTTATGTTGTCATATCTTCCAATATGGATAAAAACTTTGTCATCTGTATGTAGTTTTAGAGATTCGATTTCTTCTTTAATACATTTTGCTTGATTAGTAGGTAATAAAGGAGATCTTCCATTATCTATACAAATTGTATTAGATAAATTATAGAATTTTTTATATGATTCAAGACATATATTGGAAATAGTAATTGGTAGTATTTTTTTTCTATAGAAATATTTGTATATAATTTTTAATCGTTTTTGTGCAATATATTCGTTTGCTATACTATGTAGAGTTTGAATATACTTAGGTCCCTTTATTAATATTGTTGACAAAAAGATAGCGAGTGCATCTGTATGTGTGTGTACTATGTCAGGTTTTTCTTTTTTTATGGTTTTATATATTCTCCATAGGGATTTCCACTCTAGCCCTGATTTACACTTTAGATTTATATATTTGATATTTTTTGAAACATCTTTTAGGTAATATGATTTTTGAGGATTACTATCATCTTCTATTATGCATAGAATTACTTCATGTTTTTTAGATAGTTCATTGGAAAGATCAATAACAAATCGTTCTGCACCAGCCCAAGATGTTGAATAGTGTAATTCTAAAATTTTCATAAATTGTAATCTGTTGAATAAAATGATTTTATATAAGTATTTATTTTCTTAATTTAATGTTCGATTAAATCGATATATTTATCAATTTCTTTTATATTATTATTCTCTTTTTTTAGATTGTTAGATAAGTATTTTCTTAGTTCTGCATTTATTGCCAATTTATAAATTGATTCAGCTAGTGAAACTGCTGTCATATCTGCAATTAATCCTGTTTCTTGATCTTTGATTATATCGTGAACAGTTGCATAATTCGTACATACAATGGGTTTATGGAGGATTTTAGCCTCATCAATAGCTATTGATTTTCCTTCATATAAAGAACTTTGTATTATGATATCTGCTCTGTTCATAAATGCGTATGGGTTACTTCGGACGCCAATAAATGATATTTTGTCATTTAAGCCTTTTTTATCTCTAAGTTTTTCTAGTTCTTCTCTTAAAGGACCTTCACCAATAATAATCCATTCAAAGGAGAGTTTTTTCTGATTCAATATTTCAGCGGCTTCTATAGCTAATTTATAATTTTTCTGTGGTGCTAATCTTCCTATAGAAAGTAGTTTGATTGTTGATTTATTATTTTGGAAATACTTATTTTCAATAGGTTCTAAAGCCATTTTATGAATTAAATCTGGATTAGATATGTTTTCAATAACAAGGAAATGTTCTTTTAAATCAGGAAAATTTTTTATAAGATTATTTTTGCATATACTTGATATAGTAATTACAGCTGTTGCTTGAATAAAATATTTTTTGTCAAAGTTTTTATTGTAATTTAATTTATCATATTCATTATGAATCCATAAAAATTTCTTTCTAGCAGTAATTTTGTCTATTACAAAATAATTGGTAAAACCTTCTATATACGATAGTGCAACATCATATTCTTTATTAAATGTAGGTGTATATTTTTTCCAATGATTCCATAATGTCTGTTCAATTGCATATTTGTGTTTGTAACTCTTCATTTTTAATATTCCTATAAATTTTCGTAATAGAAGAATAGGGGAATGCTTTAAGTAAAAGTTTATACTTAGAGGAGAAACAACAATGCATTTAAGTGGAATTGGCATTTCGATTATATTGATATATTCAGGAACTAATGTTAAGAATGTTCCTTTTTTTTCATATACTAATACATCTATATTATATTTATCTTTAGGGAGTGTATTTAAGAGAGATACTAAACTTTTTTCAGCTCCTCCAGTATCAAATGAGCCTATATGGAAAAGAATATTTTTTTTCATATTTATCTTTTAATTTGTCTATTATGTATTAGTTTAATTTGCTGTGATTTAGAATATAATTGAATGAATTTTACATTTATACCAATTAAAATTAGGGAGTAATAAGTGACGCCTCCATAAGTACCTGCTAATAGAATAAAAAAAATGAATGATGCAAAAATTGCTATTGAAACTTTTGATAAGGATATATATTGTCTCTTAAAAAAGAAAATAAAAATTTGTACCATATAGATAATATTTGCAATAATCATGAAGATACCTTGTTCAACGAGTAATTTATATCCGTATCCTTCAAGGCCTGCTAATTCTCCATTATAAAAATTTACTTTCCCTAATTGGATGATTTCTTCAAAATAATTATATCCATTTCCCCACCATGGGGACTGGAGGAAAAATAGATATGCAAATTGCTGTTGTTGTTCTTTAAGTTCTATAGAACTTCCTGAAGTATTTGCTCCACCTGTTAAATATATATCTATAACTGAATCGAATATTTTTCTAATTGGTTCGATAAAATAATATGATAAAATTAATAATATTATTATTGTTCCTCCATGAAGAATTAGTTTGAAAGATAGTTTATATCTAAGTATAAAATAAATACATATTGCTATTCCTAATGAAACAAGATTTGTTCTTGAATTTGAGAAAATAATATTTGATAAGATTAATAGAAATATGATTAGGTTAATATTTAGTACTTTTACTTCTTTTAATTCCCAGTACATTAACAAGTATATACTTAGAATAAAACCATAAACTATTGGATTACTAAAAGTGGAGCATACTCTGTATCCTCTTTCTTGTACTTCTGACCAAATACCAACAGTGTTATTATTATTAAAGATACTAGTAATAAAATCATAATATGGATTTGATTTTATTATCCATGTAAATAATCCCAATATGGTGATAATAACGAGATATTTGCTTATTGTTTGATAAATGGGTTTAAAATTTGTTACTTTCTTTATTGAAGAATAACCGATAAATAGAGATGATAATTCTAGAATATTAGAAAAACCTCTTTGTAATTGTGATGCTAAGCTTAATCGATTATCTGCAAATGCAACTGCAAAACTTAGTAAACAAAGTATTATAGTAATATTTTTAAACGGATAGTTGCTAAATTCTGCTTGGAGTTCTTTATGTCGTATTAAAGAGATGTAAAAGGCTATTAGATAAAGTTTATGTGAGGATATTGGAGGAGACTCTAAAATGGTTATATCTAGGAGAGTGAAAAAAAGACCTATAAAAAGCCATTTAGTACGTTGTATACTATTTTCTTTAATAATAAAGAATGCTATTATAACGCATAATATAATTATTATACCTCTCATTCTATAAATAGTTTATAATTTATTGTGTAATAAACGGATAATAAGAATACTCAAGTATTTTGAGTATTTATAGAAAAATAGGATTAGTGAATCAAGTTTTCTTCCTGGTTTTACGAGATTAAAAGGTTCTTGTTTTATTAAATTATATGTTTTAATTGTAGAAATGATATTATTTCTTTTTGCTATTTGAATAAAAAAAGAATAAAGAGCTTCTTGTATTTTTAATTCATATATTTTTCGAAATTCAAAATTTTGGAATTTTATAAAACTTATAATACAGTCATTAGCATTTGATATGACACTTGCTGATTCATTGTTATATCTATAATTATATAGTAAGTTACTAATTCTCATGCAACGGTTGCATGATAAAATATATTTATATATAAATAATTGGTCTTCTCCTAATTTTAAAGATGTATCAAATTTAATGTTATTTTCTTGAATAAGACTTTTTTTAAAGACCCCTCCCCATACAGTAATTAGAAATTTATTTGTTGATATATATTCATTAGGTTCTTGTAAACAGGTTTCTTCAATAGATTGATAAAGAATTTTTTGTGTATTATTTACCCTTCTATAACTGAATTGTAATAAGTCTAAATTGTATTTTTTTATTTTATTCATGCTGATTAGAAAACAATTATTTTCTATCCAATCATCACTGTCTATAAAAGTTATCCATTCTCCTTTGGCTAATTCTATACCTGTATTTCTTGCAGCACTAACACCTCCATTTTTTTTATGTATTACATGTATTCTTTTATCTTTACTGGCATAAGTATCACATATTACCCCTGATTTGTCAGGACTTTCGTCATCGATAAGTAATATCTCGAAATTTTCAAATGTTTGAGATAGGATACTTTCTATACATGTATGTAGGTATTTTTCTGCTTTATATACTGGTATAATAACTGATAGTATTGTTTTTCTCATATTTATAACTAATTAATTTTTGTCTTGATTTTTTGTATTATGATATTTTGTTGTTCTTTTGATAAAATAATAAAATAGATGTAAATTATTGAAATAAGAGTAGATGTACTTGTTGTTAATATTAGTCTAAAGAAACTTGTATTAAATGTGGTATGGATAAAATAAGCTCCAATACCTGCACAAATGATTAGACCTATATTTGATAAATAACCATACTGAAATATCTCTTTGAGGTTAAGTTGTTTGATTAAGTTTTTTGCAATAATTGTACTTACTAAAGCAATTAGTAAATCAATAGGGATCAACATGCAATAAGATAAATCAGATCCCATATTTAGTTTCATGAAAATATATAATATTGGAATTGATAATAAAAAGAAAGAACCAGATATAAAACTTAACTTTTTTATTTTTCCTGTTGCATGAATCGGAATATTAATGATATTACTTCCTAATTTAAAAAAACTGCATATTAGAATAATTCTTAAGAAGAATGCAGTATGGTCAGGTACTGTCTTTAACCATAGTTTAAGTACATAATCTATTTCTGTAAAAAGAGGAATTGCTATTAATAAATATAAACAAAGAGTGAATTTGGTTGCATTTACAACGAGAGAGGACATGTTTTGTATATTATTTTCGGCATATTGTTTTATAATTTGAGGACGAAAGGCTGTGATAACATTATACGCAAATCCTAAAATGATACCATGAACATTCATGGCTATACCATTGGCAGCGTTTAGTATAGGACCGTAAAATATATTTAGTAACATAGTTAGTCCTTCTTGTCTTATAGAAACCGTCATATTTCCATATAAATCCCAACATGAAAATGATAGCATTGGTTTTATAATATTTAGATGTAATTTCCATTTTATAGTACATTCTTTGAAGTGCTTCTTACAATATATTCTATATGTGATGGCAATGATAGTAGTAACAATAAAGATTAATATTGCATATAGGATAAGTTTGTCGAATGAACCTATTAATAAAATAAAAACTATTCCAAGTTTTAAAGAGACATTGAGTAATTCCACATAAGCATATACTCCCATTTTTTCATGTGCAATTATTGATGCATTATAAGGTACTTGAGTGACATTTATTATCATTGATAAAATGGAAAATTGATATACTAAGTGTGCGGCAAACATACGTTCTTCAGGTATAATTAATTTATTTTGTAGAAACCATAATCCAATGGTTTCTGCAATAATTAAAATAATTATAGCAATACCAATGTGAATAAGTATAGCGGAACTAAATGTTTCATGTAATTTATTAGAAGTGGTTTTCCCCATTTCATAAGTAAGAAATCGTGATGTTGCTCCACTCATTGAGGTATTTAAAAATGAAAACATTGCTACTATGCCACCTACTACGTTATAGATTCCATAGTCTTCTACTCCTAATGTATTAAGAACAACTCGGCTGGTATATAAGCCAATAATTACAGAAATAAGCATTCGAAAATACAGTAGTAGTGTATTCTTCGCTATCCTCTTATTATTCTCTGCTGTATTTGTCATAAAGAACCTGTATGAATTTTATTCGTTTGAATGAGTAAATAATAATGTTTTTAACATTTCAAATTTCTCTCCACCACTTCTCCACCACCTTTCCACCACCCTGAAATGATGTAAATATTTCAGATTTTCCACATGGTGGAGAGGTGTGGAGAACAGGGGAAACCTGTACAACCCCGACATTTTACCGAAAATGAACGTAGTTGTAAATCAGGTGATTAATTTTTCAGCTTGTCGGGGTTGTCGGGGTTGACATGCATTTTCTTAAACTTTTTATGGAAATGTGTGGAGAGATATAAAATTCATTCTCTCCACACTCACACGTAAAAGTTTTATAAAATAGGGTGACAACCCTGCCAACCCCGACACGATTATGTATTCTTGCAATGAATATTTATATAGTCGCTCTGGAAAATCCTGCCTATCTTTTTATGAAATTCCAACCATTTCTCAGGGTCGTCTTTCAATGCATTTGCATACAGATAGTAGATTCTGTAAAAATTCCAGATACTGTCTGAATCCCTTTTTTTAAACGCATGTAGGTGCTTTCGCCCATGCGAGTGATTCTGCTTACTTCGTGAATGGAAAGAATCTTGCCATTCACCAGAGTTGTCCGACGGATTTCGTCGAAAAATGCTCCCAGTGCAATGCTGAGAGGAGTACAATGTTTCATAAATGAAATTATTTAAGTTATCCCGGACACTATTGTCCGAGACTGTTCTTACTGCTAATATCTGTTAAGCATTGTTTATACTTGTTATATTTGTTGCTGCCATAGTTGCAACGCACGTTTGCATGCTACAAACTTGCCTGCTACATTTGAGCGTGTTTTAATTTTAACCTAAACTATGGAAAAAACTACTTTCAGCCTTTTCAAAGGCTATTCGGACACGTGCCCGTCCGAAACCACATTGGCTCATCTTCTCCACCTTATCCGCGAAGACCAAACCGTAAAGAACCATACGGAGAAGCATCGTTATTACCGTTCCGAAGGGTATCAGGCTCCGGCTTCCCGGGAGAAGGCTTCGTGTCCCTGTTTCGCAGTGGCAGTCCGTTTTTCCGGTGGCAAACAACAGAAGCACATTGCTTCGTGGACCGGATTCTCGCTTGCCGACCTCGATCATGTGCCTGCACAGCGGATGCAGGAAGTGCTGCAGCGTGTTCGCGAAGACGAGCATACGGCACTGGCTTATGTCACTATCAGCGGGGAGGGAATACGTATTCTCTTCCGTATGGATGTGCCTATGGAGGGGCTGTCTGTAGCCAAAAAGATAGAACGCTATAAAAAAGCGTTTCTGGCTGCTAATGCCTATTATACCCGGCTGACGGGTGTAGAGTGCGACGGGGCCTGCAAGAATCCTACACGGCTGAGCGGACTGGCTGCCGATCCGGACGTGTTTTTCAATCCGGAGGCTGTGCCGTTCAAATTCTCAGCGAAGGACCTGGAGCCTGTTCGAAACGGCAAACTGGAGCGCGTGACGGCTGCCATCAACCGTGAACTGAAACAGGCCGGTGTGGTATACGAGGCGCATCATCGCAACGACTATATCATGCGTACGGGCTATCTGCTCAATGAGTACGGCATTCCGATGGAGGAAGCCTTGCAGTGGGCAGAGGGCCGGTTTACCGATTATACGGGCGATGTGGCTTCTATCTTCCGTTCCTGTTATGCCGACAGCGCGAAGTTTGATACGCGTGTGCCGGTGAGGGGCAGGGGACGGAAAGAAGGCACCGAAGCGGTGAAACGGATGGCGACGGTACACGACATCGAGCAATTCCTCGATACACAGGGAGTATTCCGGCACAATGTGATTACCGGAAAATATGAAATGCGTCCCAAAGAATGCGACGAGGATGCTCCTTTCATGGAAGTGACCGACCGCATGGTCAATACGCTCTGGAGCCGGATGTGCAAGGAGGGAGAAAATCTCCGCTTGTCCGATTTGCGCAATGTGCTGGAATCGGAATATGTAGAGGATTACAATCCTTTTGTGCATTACTTCAACTATCTGCCTGCCTGGGATGGAAAAACGGATTACATCGGAAAGCTGGCCGATATGGTGGAGGTGTGCGGCAATCAGGAACATTTCAGGAAGTGTTTCCGGAAATGGCTGGTGGCAGCAGTGGCTTCCATTCTCGATCCGCGTATCATCAATCACGAGATTCTGGTACTGGTGGGACCGCAGGGGGTGTATAAAACCACCTGGTTCAACCGCCTTTTGCCCGAAGAGCTCAGGGCGTATTTTTATCTGAAAACCAACAGCAGTCATCTCACCAAGGACGATATGATGACACTCTCCGAGTTTGCTTTCGTCTGTCTGGAAGAGATTGACGAGATGCGTCCGTCGGAAATGAATCAGCTGAAGGCTTTGGTGACTTCACCCGACATCAACGAGCGCCGGCCTTACGGGCACTACAAGGAAAAGCGGGCGCACATTGCCAGTTTCTGCGGTACGACAAACAATGCCAACTTTCTGAACGACCCCACCGGACACCGCCGCTGGCTGCCTTTCGAAGTGAAGCAAATCCAGAATCCCTACGATACGCCCATCGACTACGAAGGAGTCTACGCCCAGGCGCTGGCACTCTGGAAGGAGGGATTCTGCTTCTGGTTTGCCAACGACGAGATTCGTGAAATCAATGCGCACAACGAACAGTTTGAAACGACCAACATGGAGCTGGAAGTGATTCAGACCGGATACCGCCGTCCCATGCCGGGAGAGGAGTGTCAGTTCATGACCGTTACGGACATCATGGCCCGTGCCGGATTTATGCTGAAGATGCCGCTCAGTACGGTAAAAATCGGTTTGGCACTGAAGAAATTAGGCTTCGAACAGGTCCGGGCTGCCGGAAAACGGGGCTACCGGGTGATTCCGCTGAACGATGAGGAAATTCACCACAACCGTCTGGCAATGGGACGGTATACCGAGCCTCCTGCCGAAGGAGAAGCCTCTGTCTGAACAAAGACTGAGACAGTACGTGACCTGTACCGATGGCTTGCGTGACTTGTATCGTCAGCGAATGATACTTGTATCGCAGGCTTACGATACAAGTCACGTTTTTGCCGGATTCAGGGCCGTCCCAGATAGCGGAAGAGAATTTCCACCTGAATGGAGGTAAACATCTGCTGGTTGGGACGGTAGCCGTAGTCCTGAAGTTCCTTGAACAGCGCCTTATTCTGTTTCAGCCATCGCGTCAGCCGGTTCACCGCCGCTTCGGGAGTCAGTTGGGGCGCATAGGCCATGGCCAGTTCTCTACGGTAGTAAGGATGGATTTCCCACTCTTTTTCTATCTTCTCTTCAGGAATACTTGTGTCTCTCATAATTGCTTGAATATTATTGTTTTATCACTATAAATATAGCAATAAATCCGCTAATATCCATTGCCTTACGAGAATTATTTTATATGATTTTATTGCATCTTCTTCTATGTTCTTTTCTCTTCTTCCACGCCTCTTTTTCCGTGTTGTATCTTTGTTTCAGGTTAAATCAGGTGACGAGTTGACGAGTTGACAAGGGAACAAGAAAAGCCTCGTTAACTCGTTACCTGAAACCTTGTAACCTATTTAATAACCTTAAAAACTTAAACTTATGGCCTTAAATTACAGTATCTCGATGAGATCTTCCAATCCTACGGATCCGGAAGCAGTGAAAAAAGCGTATGCAAAAGCTCAGATCGGCAGCAACGTAAGTCTGAAAACCATGTCGAAGCGAATCGCTTCGCAGACCACGGTGAACCGTGCCGATGTGATGGCGGTACTTACCGCCCTGGTGGACAACATCTTTGAAGTGCTCCGTGAAGGCAACCAGGTAGACCTGGGTGAATTGGGCAAGCTTCGTCTGCAAATCAGCAGCGAGGGTGCCGAAAATGCGGAAACCTTTACTTCGGATTACATCAAGGATGTAAACATTCAGTTTGTACCGGGTGAAGACCTGAAGAACATCTTTGCCGGAATGGAATTTACACCGGTTCCGACCCGTGATGCCGTGCGTAAGGTATTGAAAGCCCAGAAGGCTGGTGAAACTACTGTAGACATCACCCCGGAAAAAGCCGGCGAAGATCCTCTTGTCTGATTAAAAACTCCGGACCGGTTGCTCACGCAGGCGGCCCGGACCTAACCTAAAACTAAATTAGAATTATATTTGTTAGATTTATCTTTA
>PPYF01370549.1_pt1 | contig 20200 bp, 16 predicted proteins | sample 1559871 | NCBI WGS metagenome assembly PPYF01 (sample SAMN08240021, study PRJNA423297) | Human gut metagenome, whole genome shotgun sequencing project. | reverse complement strand
CCACCAGCCCCTGTAATAAAGAAGCCGCCAGCGTCAGGCCAATGCTTGATTTCAGTTTGGATGGATGCGTGGCAAGCCAGGTGGTGATCACCACTTTACCGTGTCCCGGCCCTAACGCATGCAGCACGCCATAGGTGAAGCTAAACAGCAGCAGCGTCATCCCCGCCTGTCCCGAATTGGCGGCCACCGCTTTGAGCAGGCTGCTCATCTGCTGGTTAACTTCGCGCTGCCAGATAACGCTCTTGAGCATCACCTGCGGCCAGACCTGCCACAGCCAGAGCAACCCGGCGACGGCCGCGACGGCGAAAATCAACAAGGGCCATAGCTGTAGCCAACGGCGCGCGGGGCGGCGATTAACGGAGATCACGGACATTGTATGGTCACCTTCTGCGCAAACTGCTTACCTAACTCCATGTCCTCTGCCGGTGCATCTTCTTTATCGAGCGACTGGGCGTACAGCAGCATATCTTCATTAGGCTTTGGCGTATGCACGCTCACTTTACACGCGCCTTTATAATCAGGTGCAAAGGCGACATCGCCGTCTTTTTCATAACTCATATCGACGTAATAGGTGGGATCGAAAGTGGAGAAGATATAGGTCTGTCCGGCCAGCGGCTGCGGCTTTGCCAGCGGTAGCGTGAAGGTCAGCACCGCCTGATGCCCCTGCCGCGCCAGGCCATAGGCGGTGGGCAAATTATCAAACTTGACCTTTTTCCCATCATGCCACAATTCAGAAAAATAGTGCTGCCCCAGCACGTTGGCCATCACCTCAGCCGCCAGTTTTTTCCACACTTCATCCCCCGGCTTGGCATTTCCGGCGTCGTAGAGCAGATCGGCGGATGTCAGTTCGTCCATCGTCCAGCGCATGTTCATGCCGGTGAGCTGGCCGTCACTGACCACCAGCTGATTGGTGATAGTGATAAAACTGTGCGGGTGCGCGCGGGCACTTAACGATAAAACCGCAAGAAACACCATAACCGCGCATTGTTTCACTCTCTTCATCCGTTCCTCAGTGAAAAATTCTGTGACCGCCGCCAGCATTCCTAAGCGAAAGCCCATTAGCTGCCGTTATCTTTTGTCTACGCTTATTCCTAATACCTGCTGCTGGATGCCAACAGATGATGACCGTACACGAACCGCCATCTGTGCTTTCCAGTCCGCAGCGCCGTTGCCAGGCGCTGCTGATGCTGTATCTCCCTGGACATGTCATTACGCCGGAATATATTGGCAAAGTGAATAATGTCGATGTTTCAACGGCCCGGCAAGATCTCGTTGATGCCGGACAGGAGATCGAGCGTTACCATCGCCTGGCGATCGCCACTTTGGCGGATGGCAGCTATCGGATTGAAGGCACGAACCTCGACCTGCGCCTGTGCTTACTGCACTGGCTTCGCCGTGCTTTGCGCCTGTGTCCGCATTTCATCAGCCACCATTTTACGCCCGCGATTAAAACACAGCTTAAACAGCTAAAAATCGCCCGTAACCTCTATGACGAAACCAATCTGCAGGCGCTGGTCAACCGCTGTGGGCGCAGTTTGCAACGGCAGTTTGAATCCCGCGATGGGCAATTTTTACGCCTCTATTTGCAGTACTGCCTGTTACAGCATCATCAAGGAGAAAGCCCGCAGTTCTCTACACAACAAAGCGCATGGGCCAGCGCAAGCGCCGAATTCCAGACGGCGGCGGAGATCGTGCGCCACTGGCAGCGACGCGTGCGGCAAATTCCCGACCATAACGAACAGCATTTTCTGGCGCTGCTTTTTATGCTGCTAAAAATCCCAGACCCGAATCACGACGAACGCGATCAGGACCAACGGCTACAGCAGGCCGTCACGCAATTAGTCGACCAATTTCAACGCACCGCCGGCTGCCGTTTTACCGATGAAAAAGGCTTAAGTCAGCACCTTTATATTCATCTGGCGCAGGCGCTCAATCGCTGCATTTTTAAGATTGGTATCGACAACCACTTATCCGAGGAAATTCACCGCCTCTACCCTAGGCTCATCCGCACGACTCGCCAGGCGCTGTGCGAGTTTGAGGCACGCTATGGCCTGCGCTTTAGCGATGATGAAGCGGCGTTGATTGCGGTGATTTTTGGCGCAGGACTGATGCAGGAGAGCGAATTGCACGAAAAACAGGTAGTGTTATTAACCGGTGATAATCCGTCGCTGGAACAGGAAATTGAACAGCAGCTGCGTGAGCTGACTCTGCTGCCGCTCAATGTGAAGTATTTGGCGGTCCCCATTTTCCAGAAAGAAGGCGCGCCGAAGGACAGCACGCTGGTGATCTCGCCTTACGCCATCGTCCTGCCGCTGTTCTCACCGCCGCTGATACACGCCGAGCAGTCGCTTAGCGAGCATCAGCAGCAGCACATCTGTAAAATACTGGAGACTTAGCGCGCGACCGTTTTGGGGCGCAGTAGCACGGCCGGCAGCGCGACCAACGCCATCACCCAGAACAGCCCCTGATGCAAATGCTGATACAGGAATCCGGCAAACATCGTCATCACCGCAATACTGCCGCCCATCGCCACCGCAGAATAGACCGCCTGCAGGCGAATCACCTCACCGCCCTGACGCGCCGCAATGTAGCGCATCGCTGCCAGGTGGCAGACGGTAAAGGTACCGCAGTGAAGGATTTGAATCAGAATCAGCCACGGCAGACTGGTCGTCCAGCCCATCAGCCCCCAACGAATTACCCCGCAAATGGCCGACAGCAGCAGCAGATCGCGAGCGCTGAAACGACGGAAGACCTTTTTACTCAGGGCAAAGGTCACTACCTCCGCAACCACACCTAAGGACCACAAATAGCCAATGGCCGACGCCGAATAACCAGCCCCTTCCCAGTAAATGGCGCTAAAGCCGTAATAGGCCGCGTGCGCCCCCTGCAACAAACTGACGCAGGCAAGAAAGCGCCAGTTTTGGGCCACTAACCTACGCCAGGCCGACCAGCCAACGGATTCCTGATGGCGAGACTCGCCCAGCGGCATCACTGAGGGTTTCAACAGCATCCCCAGCAGCATGGATGCCACGCCCAGGCTCAGCATCAACAAAATGACCTGATAACCGTATAGGCTCACCAGCTTGCCGGTCAGCGCGGAGCCAATCACAAAGGCAATCGACCCCCACAGCCGCACCCGCCCATAGTCCATGGTTATCTGTTTTTGCCAGGTGTTTGCCAGCGCGTCGGTTAACGGCACCAGCGGCGAGAAGAACAGGTTAAAGCCGATCATCACCACCATCAGCCAGGCAACGTGGTTACCCGCCCAGAAGGTCAAAGCAAACAGCAGCGTCATCAGCGCGAGAATGCGTAACACGCGAATCAAGCGCGATGGGTCACTGACGCGCGGGGCAATCAGCAGACTTCCGAGAAAACGCGCGACCAGACCCGCGCCAAGTAAAATACCGATGGTTTCGGGCGACAGCCCCACCCCTTTGAGCCAGACGCTCCAGAAAGGCAGAAAAATACCGTAGCTAAAGAAATAGGTGAAGTAACTGAGCGCCAGCCAGCGCGTGGAGTGCAAAACCATGGGTCCTCCCGTTTTGGAGGCCTTAGTCTACTGACTCAACGCGCATTTCGAAGAGTATTACTCATCCTGCTTACCAGAGAACTGTGACAGATATCACCTTTGTCGGTTATTGTTGCCGTTCAGGGCCGAAAACCGCCGCTTAAGCGGGGCAACCTCCTGACGGCGTAGAAAAATCTCACGCTAGAGATTGGCGGGTTCACGCTGGCGCTGCGCCAGTTCGATAAAATCCTGTAAAGCCGGTTTGAGTTCGCCCTTTTTCCAGGCCATCAGCAGCGCCAGGGTCGGCACCTCGCCGTCAATTGGCCGAAAAACCACCTGACCAGTATTAAAATTATTCATATAACCGGGTATCAAAGTCGCGCCCAGCCCCATTCCAACGAGATTCATGGTGACCAGAATATTGGTCGCCACCTGCACAATATTCGGCTGGCTATGCTCTTTTTCAAACCACGCCTTGACCACCGCCGACAACTCGCCGGAGTAGTCCGGGTCGGTGGTCACAAAGTCAACGCCGTGCAGCTGTTGAGCGGAGATACGGCTTTCGCTCGCCAGCGGATGGTCCGCCGGCAGCACCACCACCAGCGGTTCATGAAACAGCTCCACCACGTTGATATCCTGGCCCACGACGGGATAGCGCATCAGCCCCACGTCCAGCTCGCCGCTGCGCAGCTTTTCTTCCTGCTGGGTGGTTATCAGGCTTACCAGCTCAATATCCGTCTCCGGCTGCCGCATACGCAGCATCGGCAGTACGCGCGGCAGCAGGTTCACTTCGGCTGAAGGGACAAAACCGATCGCCAGATGATCGTTATCGAGCGCGGCCTTGCGGGCGCGCATTTTCGCGTTTTCCGCCTGTTCGAGAATGGCCAGCGCATCGGCCAGAAAACCCTCTCCTGCACTGGTTAACGTCACCTTTCGTTTATCACGCTCTAGCAGCGCCACGCCAACGCACTGCTCCAGATCGCGAATTTGGCTACTGAGGGAAGGCTGTGAGGTATGCAGTTTTTCCGCCGCCCGGGTGAAATTGAGTTCCTGTGCCACTGCGACGAAATAGCGTAAATGCCTCAGCTCCATTCCCATCTCCTTGTTATCGATAAAACGTCTCAGCTGGTAGAAATTATCTATTTCACATACCCATAACCCACAAGCAACATAAGGATGACACAAAAAATAGAAGGTCAATACCTCTTACCCTGCAGGATTAAAAAATATGACCACAAAAGCCAAACTCGACGTTTACCAACTGGTAGACACCCAACACGGTCGGGTGACCCCACGTATTTATACCGATCCCGAAATCTATCAGCTCGAACAGGAGCGGATCTTTGGTCGCTGCTGGCTATTCCTGGCCCATGAAAGCCAGATCCCCAAAGCGGGCGATTTCTTTAACACCTACATGGGCGAAGACGCCGTAGTAGTGGTGCGCCAAAAGGACGGCAGCATCAAGGCGTTTTTAAACCAGTGCCGCCATCGCGCAATGCGCGTGAGCTATGCCGACTGCGGTAACACCCGCGCTTTCACCTGCCCTTATCACGGCTGGTCCTACGGGATCAACGGCGAGCTTATTGATGTTCCCCTGGAGCCACGAGCCTACCCTCAGGGGCTGTGCAAATCACACTGGGGCCTGAATGAGGTCCCGTGCGTCGAGAGCTACAAGGGACTTATCTTCGGCAACTGGGATACCACCGCGCCAACGCTGCGTGACTATCTGGGCGACATGGCCTGGTACCTGGACGGCGTACTCGACCGTCGCGAAGGCGGCACGGAAATTGTCGGCGGCGTACAGAAATGGGTTATCGACTGTAACTGGAAATTCCCCGCCGAGCAGTTTGCCAGCGACCAATATCATGCGTTATTCAGCCACGCCTCAGCGGTGCAGGTGCTGGGGGCGAAAGATGACGGTAGCGACAAACGCTTGGGCGATGGGCAAACCGCCCGTCCGGTATGGGAAACCGCCAAAGACGCGCTGCAGTTTGGCCAGGATGGACATGGCAGCGGCTTCTTCTTTACCGAACAACCGGACGCCAACGTTTGGGTGGACGGTGAAGTCTCCAGCTATTACCGCGAGACCTATGCGGAAGCCGAACAGCGTCTGGGAAAAGTACGCGCCCTGCGTCTCGCCGGCCATAACAATATTTTCCCCACGCTCTCCTGGCTTAACGGTACCGCCACGCTGCGCGTTTGGCACCCACGCGGCCCGGATCAGGTGGAAGTATGGGCTTTCTGTCTCACCGATAAAGCCGCATCCGATGAAGTCAAAGCAGCCTTTGAAAATAGCGCCACCCGCGCTTTCGGCCCGGCCGGATTCTTAGAGCAAGACGACTCAGAAAACTGGTGTGAAATTCAAAAACTGCTCAAAGGCCACCGGGCGCGCAATACCAGCCTGTGCCTGGAGATGGGGTTAGGCCAGGAAAAACGTCGCGATGATGGTATCCCGGGGATCACCAACTACATCTTCTCAGAAACCGCGGCCCGCGGCATGTACCAGCGCTGGGCCGATCTGCTCAGCAGCGAAAGCTGGCAGGAAATCAACGCGAAAACCGCCGCCTATCAGCAGGAGGTGATGAAATGAATGCCCTCGTCTCTTTGGAGCTACATCATCGCATCAGCCAGTTCTTGTTTGAAGAAGCGCGTCTGTTGGACGACTGGCAGTTCCGCGACTGGCTGGCGCAGCTTGATGACGATATCCGCTACACCATGCGCACCACCGTCAACGCCCAAACCCGCGACCGTCGTAAAGGCGTGCAGCCGCCAACCACCTGGATTTTTAACGACAATAAAGATCAGCTTGAGCGGCGTATTGCCCGCCTGGAAACCGGCATGGCATGGGCGGAAGAGCCCCCATCCCGTACCCGACATCTGATAAGCAATCTGCAGATCAGCGAAACCGAGCAGCCGGACGTGTTCGCCGTGCGCCTCAACTATCTGCTGTCACGTGCACAAAAGGAGCGCGACGAGACGTTGTACGTCGGCACGCGCGTGGATAAAGTCCGTCGCCTACCGGGCGACGAGTGGCGCCTGATAGCCCGCGAGATCGTGCTCGATCAAGCGGTGATCGCCTCCCATAACCTGAGCGTACTCTTCTGATGAACCGAATCTTTGCCTGCTCCACTGCGGAGCTGCCGGAGGGGGAAGCCCTTCGCCTCGAAACCACGCCCGTCATCGCCTTATTTCATATCGGCGGGGAGTTTTATGCCATCAATGACCGCTGTAGCCACGGTAACGCCTCAATGTCGGAAGGTTATCTGGAAGACGACGCCACCGTGGAATGCCCGCTGCACGCTGCCAGCTTCTGCCTGAAAACCGGCAAAGCGCTGTGCCTGCCGGCAACCGATGCACTCACCACCTATGCCGTGCACGTCGAAGGTAGCGAAGTGTTTATTGATCTTCCCGAGGAGGCGTGATGAGCGATTTACGTGATGAAGTGGTATTTATCACCGGCGGCGGTTCCGGCCTGGGGCTGGCGCTGGTTGAGCGTTTTATTGAAGAAGGGGCGAAGGTTGCCACGCTGGAGCTATCGGCGGCGAAAGTCGCCAGCCTGCGCCAGCGTTTCGGCGAGCACGTTCTGGCGGTTGAAGGCAACGTGACCTGCTACGCCGACTATCAGCGCGCGGTGGAACAACTCCTTAACGCCTTCGGCAGACTGGACTGTTTCATCGGCAACGCCGGGATTTGGGATCACAACGCCTCGCTGGTCAATACGCCTGCCGACTCGCTGGAGAGCGGCTTCCACGAGCTGTTTAACGTTAACGTGCTGGGCTATTTGCTGGGAGCCAAGGCCTGCGCCCCGGCGCTTATCGCAAGCCAAGGCAGCATGATCTTTACTCTCTCCAACGCGGCCTGGTATCCCGGCGGCGGCGGCCCGCTGTATACCACCAGCAAGCATGCGGCGACCGGACTTATCCGCCAGTTGGCCTACGAGCTGGCGCCGAAAGTTCGTGTTAACGGTGTCGGTCCCTGCGGCATGGCCACCGACCTGCGAGGGCCGCAGGCTTTGGGGCAAAGCGATACATCCATTATGCAGTCGCTGACGCCGGAAAAAATCGCTGCCATTCTGCCGCTACAGTTTTTCCCGGAACCCGCCGATTTCACCGGCCCGTATCTGATGCTGGCCTCGCGGCGTAATAACCGCGCGCTCAGCGGCGTGATGATTAATGCCGATGCGGGTCTTGGGATCCGAGGGATCCGTCACGTTGCCGCCGGACTGGATCTTTAAGGAGCTGTCATGAGCGAACAGATTATTGCCATTATTGGCGGCGGACAGGCTGCCGCTATGGCCGCCGCCGCGCTTCGCCAGCGGGGCTTTCACGGTACGCTGCATCTTTTTTCCGATGAAATGCACCTGCCCTACGAGCGGCCGCCGCTGTCGAAAGCCATGCTACTGGACGAAAACCCGCAACTGCGGCCGGTCCTGCCGGCCAACTGGTGGCAGGACAACAACGTGCAGCTGCATCTGGGAGTGACGATTCGCCAGTTGGATCGCGTCTCGCATACTCTGACGCTGACGGACGGTCAAACCTATCGCTGGACGCAGCTGCTGTTTGCCACCGGCGCGGCGGCACGGCCGCTACCGCTGCTTGATGCGCTGGGCGAGCGCTGTTTGACCCTGCGCCACGCCGGTGACGCTGAACGCCTGCGCCAGGTGCTTCAGCCGGGTAAATCGCTGGTGATTGTGGGTGCCGGCACTATCGGCCTCGAACTCGCCGCCAGTGCAATTCAGCGCGGCTGCCAGGTGACGGTTGTCGAACAGGCCGCCACGGTGATGGGCCGCAACGCCCCGCCGCCCGTACGCGACTATCTTTTGGCTCGCCATCAGCAGGCAGGCGTGCGGGTGCTGCTCAACTGCGCGATTGAGCATGCACTGGCGGGTGAACGCCTTCTTCTCACGCCGCAAAATGGCGAAACGCTGAGCGCCGATGCGGTCGTCTACGGTATCGGTATTGTGGCCAATGACGCGCTGGCTCGCGATGCCGGTCTTGAGACGGACAACGGCATTATCGTTGACAGCACCTGCACGACCTCGGACCCGGCCATTTTCGCCGCCGGCGATGTTGCACTCGTGCGTCAACCGGACGGTGCGCTACGCCGGGTCGAAAGTTGGGAAAATGCCAACCTGCAGGCGCAGACGGCCGCCGCATCGATGCTTGGTCAACCGCTGACCGCGGCCGCCGCGGGCTGGTTCTGGACCGATCAATACCGCGATAACCTGCAATTTGTCGGCGATATGCAGGGTGACGCGTGGCAACTGCGCGGCAGCCCGGAACAGGGAAAAGCGATCTGGTTCAACCTGCGCGATGGTGCTCTCGCGGGTGCAGTGACGCTCAATAACGGACGTGAAGTCCGGGTGCTGCGCAAGCTGATTCAGTCCTCTCGCCCGGTGAGTGCAGACGCGCTGTGCGACGAAACCGTGGCATTAAAATCGTTATAATGCGGTATCGCGGAAAACGCCCTCACCTCGGTGAACGAGGGCGTTTATCGCGGCGGTCAACGCCACGGAGCCCGACAACCTATCCGCCGAAATACTGATTTCGCGTTCCTGTGTGGCAGGTCACAAAATTGTGTATTACGTTTAAATCATACGCACTTACACAAAGGAACTGCCATGAACTGTCTTCGCTATCTCGACTTCGGCGCTTCGCGCGATCTACTGCTGCTGATTGCCCGTATTGCCATCGTGCTGCTGTTTATTCTTTCCGGCTACCCCAAAATGCTCAACTTTGACGGCACCGTGCAATATATGGCCTCGTCGGGTGCCCCCCTGCCTTCCGTCGCGGCAATCATTGCCATTTTGATGGAAGTCCCTGCGGTTATTCTGGTGATTTTAGGCTTCTTCACCCGCCCTCTGGCGGTGATTTTTGTGTTCTATACGCTGGGCACCGCGGTGATTGGCCACCACTACTGGAACATGACCGGCGATGCGGTGATGCCGAATATGATTAACTTCTACAAAAACATCAGTATTGCTGGTGGATTCCTGCTGCTGGCCATCGTCGGGCCGGGGAAACTTTCGCTGGATAGACGTTAAGTCGTCGCCCATTGGGCAAAAAAAAGGCCGCTTTCGCGGCCTTTTTCACATCTCACCCATCACGCTTATGCGTAAACCGGGAAGCGAGCACAGATTTCCAGTACTTTCGCTTTAATGCGTTCGATGGTGGCTTCATCATTGATGTTGTCCAGCACGTCACACATCCAGCCAGCCAGTTCTTTCACTTCGGCTTCTTTGAAGCCACGGCGAGTCACCGCTGGAGAACCGATACGGATACCGGAGGTCACAAACGGGCTCTTCGGATCGTTTGGTACGCTGTTTTTGTTAACGGTGATGTTAGCACGGCCCAGCGCGGCATCAGCTTCTTTACCGGTCAGGTTTTTATCCACCAGATCCAGCAAGAACAGGTGGTTTTCAGTACCGCCAGAAACCACTTTGTAACCACGGTTCAGGAACACTTCCACCATCGCTTTAGCGTTTTTCGCAACCTGCTGCTGGTAGATTTTGAACTCAGGCTCCATCGCTTCTTTCAGCGCGACGGCTTTACCGGCGATCACGTGCATCAGCGGGCCGCCTTGGGCGCTAGGGAAGACAGCGGAGTTCAGTTTTTTGTACAGCTCTTCGCTACCGTCTTTCGCCAGGATCAGGCCACCGCGTGGGCCCGCCAGGGTTTTGTGGGTGGTCGTGGTGACTACGTGTGCGTGTGGAACCGGGTTCGGGTAAACGCCCGCAGCAATCAGACCCGCAACGTGTGCCATATCAACGAACAGGTATGCGCCGATGCTGTCTGCGATTTCACGCATTTTGGCCCAGTCAACGATGCCGGAGTAGGCAGAGAAGCCACCGATGATCATCTTCGGTTTGTGTTCCTGAGCCTGCTTCGCCATGTCTTCGTAGTCAATTTTACCGGATTCATCGATACCGTAAGGGATGATGTTGTACAGCTTGCCGGAGAAGTTAACTGGGGAGCCGTGAGTCAGGTGGCCGCCCTGTGCCAGGTTCATACCCAGAACGGTATCGCCCGGCTGCAGCAGTGCGGTGTAGACCGCGAAGTTAGCCTGAGAACCGGAGTGCGGTTGAACGTTAGCGTAGTCTGCGCCAAACAGTTCTTTCGCGCGGTCAATTGCCAGTTGCTCAACAACGTCAACGTATTCACAGCCACCGTAGTAGCGTTTGCCTGGATAACCTTCAGCATATTTGTTGGTCAGCTGAGAACCCTGTGCCTGCATAACGCGAGGGCTGGTGTAGTTTTCGGAGGCGATCAGTTCAATGTGCTCTTCCTGACGTACTTTTTCTTGCTCCATAGCCTGCCACAATTCGGCATCATAATCGGCAATGTTCATTTCACGCTTTAACATCCGCATCTCCTGACTCAGCTAACAATAAAATTTTGACCTGAAAAAGGCAGTCCTGTTGGACAACGGCCAACAGTATAACCGAATCGTTCTGTGATAACAGGTCTTGACAAACGAAATTACGCAAACGTTTACCTTCAAGCCACACAAGGGATTGAGGAATAAAGGCCTTACGCCATGAAGCGGATTTCTTTTCAGGATTGTGATGCGAATAATTCATCTTGTAACCGGGTTGGTGCAATATGACAAAGAACCATTTACAAAGCAGGGGTATTTTTATAAGATGCATTTAATATGCAACATTAAGTGATAATCAAAGGAAGACCTGCCATGCTTGATGCTCAAACCATCGCCACCGTAAAAGCCACCATTCCCCTGCTGGTCGAGACCGGTCCGAAGCTCACCGCCCACTTTTATGACCGGATGTTCGCCCATAATCCGGAACTGAAAGAGATTTTCAATATGAGCAATCAGCGCAACGGCGACCAGCGCGAAGCGCTGTTCAACGCGATTGCCGCCTACGCCAGCAATATTGAAAACCTGGCGGCCCTGCTGCCCGCGGTCGAGAAAATTGCCCAGAAGCACACCAGCTTCCAGATTAAACCTGAACAGTACGACATCGTCGGCGGCCACCTGCTGGCCACGCTGGATGAGATGTTCAGCCCAGGCCAGGAAGTGCTGGACGCCTGGGGTAAAGCCTACGGCGTATTGGCCGGCGTGTTTATTAACCGCGAAGCCGAAATCTATCGCGAGAGCGCCAGCAAAACCGGCGGCTGGGAAGGCACGCGCGCGTTCCGCATCATCAATAAAACCCCGCGTAGTGCGCTGATCACCAGCTTTGAAATGGAGCCCGTCGATGGTCAGCCGGTGGCAGACTACCAGCCAGGTCAGTATCTGGCGGTATGGTTGAAGCCGGAAGGTTTTGAGTTCCAGGAAATTCGTCAGTACTCCCTGACCCGTAAGCCAGACGGCAAAAGTTATCGTATCGCGGTAAAACGCGAAGACGGCGGCCAGGTATCAAACTGGCTGCACAGCGCCGCTAAAGAAGGTGATGTAGTGTATCTGGCCGCGCCGGCCGGGGACTTCTTCCTGCAGGTAACGCCTGAAACGCCGGTGACGCTGATCTCTGGCGGCGTTGGCCAGACGCCAATGCTGGCGATGCTGGATACGCTAGCGAAAAACCGTCATCCCGCGCAGGTAAACTGGTTCCATGCGGCGGAAAACGGCGAGGTGCATGCCTTTGCTGATGAAGTTAACGCGCTGGGCGCACAACTGCCGCACTTTACCTCTCATCTGTGGTATCGCACCCCCACCGACAGCGACCGTCAGAGTAAGGCGTTTGACAGTGAAGGCCTGATGACGCTGGCGCCACTGGCTGCGAGTCTGCAGGATCCGCAGATGCAGTTCTATCTCTGTGGTCCGGTCGTCTTTATGCAGTACGCCGCGAAACAGCTGGTGGATCTGGGCGTGAACGCCGAGCGTATTCACTACGAATGCTTCGGCCCGCATAAGGTCCTGTAATGAAAAAGGCCCGATACGCATTGCGTTATCGGGCCTTCTGAATCAGGGTCGCGATGCGGATTAAATCGCCGCGTCGTCTTCTTCGCCGGTACGGATACGCACCACGCGCGCCACGTCAAAGACGAAAATTTTACCGTCGCCAATTTTACCGGTCTGCGCAGTACGGATAATGGTATCCACACAGGTATCGACGATATCGTCAGTCACCACGATTTCAATTTTGACCTTCGGCAGGAAGTCCACCATGTATTCCGCACCACGATAGAGTTCGGTATGGCCTTTCTGACGACCAAAGCCTTTCACTTCCGTTACCGTCATCCCGGTGATGCCAACTTCTGCTAGCGCTTCACGTACGTCATCGAGTTTGAAGGGTTTAATAATCGCATCAATTTTTTTCATGGTGTTCCTGTCGTTTTTATCGCGTAACCGGTTGCTCACCGTATCATAAATCAGACGTATGTCGGGTGCTACTCTTTAAAATCGTTCGCATCCAGTTCATGCCGCGAGAGCAGTTTATAAAACTCGGTGCGGTTTCGGCCGGCCATTCTGGCCGCGTGGGTGACGTTGCCTTTGGTAATTTGCAGCAGCTTACGCAGGTAGTTAAGCTCAAACTGATTGCGCGCCTCGACGAAGGTCGGTAGCGCGGTATTCTCGCCCTCAAGGGCCTGCTCCACCAGCGCATCACTGATCACCGGCGAGGAGGTTAACGCTACGCACTGCTCGATTACGTTGACCAACTGACGCACGTTGCCCGGCCAGTTTGCCGCCATCAGCCGCTTCATGGCATCGGTTGAAAAAGCCCTGACAAAAGGTTTATGCCGATCGGCAGCCTGGCGCAGCAGGTAATTGGCAAGCAGCGGAATATCTTCTGTGCGCTCGGCAAGCGTTGGGATCTTCAGGTTGACCACGTTAAGCCGGTAGAAAAGATCCTCACGAAATTCGCCGCGCGCCATCGCCTTCGGCAGATCCCGGTGGGTTGCCGAAAGAATGCGCACGTTGATCTCCAGATCGCGATTACTGCCCAGCGGGCGCACCTTACGTTCCTGCAGCACGCGTAGCAGTTTGACCTGCAGCGGCGCGGGCATATCACCAATTTCATCCAGAAACAGCGTGCCGCCCTCGGCTGCCTGGAATAGCCCTTCCCGATTGCTCACCGCGCCGGTAAACGCACCGCGCGCGTGGCCAAACAGTTCAGACTCCAGCAACTGTTCCGGCAGCGCCCCGCAGTTGATGGCCACAAAAGGCTTGGCGTGGCGCGGGCTGGCGTTATGAATCGCCTGCGCCAGAATCTCTTTGCCGGTACCGCTTTGGCCGTTAATCAGCACGCTGACATCGGACTGTGCGACCATCTGCGCCTGCTCCAGCAGCCGCAGCATCAGCGGACTGCGGGTGACGATCGCTTCCCGCCACTGTTCATCCATCGCCGGAGACGATCGCTCCAGCGCTTCATCAATCGCTTTATATAACGCGTCTTTATCAACCGGCTTGGTTAAGAAGCTGAACACCCCTTGCTGAGTGGCGGCAACCGCATCCGGAATGGAGCCGTGCGCGGTGAGGATAATCACCGGCATCCCGGGCTGGACTTTCTGAATTTCACTAAACAACTGTAGCCCGTCCATCTCATCCATCCGCAAATCGCTGATGACCAGATCGATACGCTCTTTTGCCAGCACCCGTAATCCTTGCTGACCGCTTTCGGCGGTGACTACGCGATATCCTTCGCTGGTTAAACGCATGCCCAGCAGTTTTAGCAGGCCGGGATCGTCATCCACCAGCAGCAGATGCGCGGGTTTACGGTTAGTCATGTTTATCCTCGTCAGTTGCGCCGCCGTGGGTCATATCGGCCCCCGGTTTACGGCTGGAAAGCTGACGTTCAATATCCGTCAGGTTTTGCAGCTTACGGGTGGTTAAATCCAGCTCCGCCTGTAGCTGCTGCTGTTGCAAACGCAGCGCGTCCAGTTGGGCATCGCTGGTTTCCTGCAGCTTGCTGTAGCGCTGACGCTCATCGGCAAGCGAAAGCTGTAGCGTCTGGTCATTACGCCAGATTTGATAAAGTGGGCGAATCCGCGCCGGGATATTTGAACTGAGGGCATCAATGTTGGCAACCACCTGCCGACGCTCGGTCGGGGTGATTTTCGCATCCGACAGCAAAATGCCGCGTTTGAAAGCCCCCTGCCAGCTTTCCATCGGCAGCGCATTGGCATCGGCGCGAGCGCGCGCCGCCGGAAGACGGTCAGCACAATCCATGCCGCGCAGCCAATAAAGCGGATTATTTTCCGCCGCCTCGCCGCTCAGTGCCCAGATATCATCGCAATCAGTCGACAGGTAATCAGCCACCTGCTGGCGCGGTTCGTTACCGTCGCTGCTGGAGCCGGCGGCATGCGGCGCCAGCGAAGTATGACAGCCGGATAAAACCAAGCAGGCGAGGCCAAATAACCCGCCACGCCACGGCAGTTGTCGCCGGTTTGAACGCGTTAAAAATTGGGGCATAGTCACTCGATATCGATTCATGTGGTTGTTTTTTCGAGCCCGGGAGCCGGGAGTTCAATACGGAAACAGACGCTGCCGTTCTGTGCGTCGATGAGATGGAGCTCGCCGTGCATTTTACGCACCGAGTCACGCGCCAGGCTTAAGCCAAGACCGCTGCCCTTCACCGCACCTTTACGCTGATGGCTACCCTGATAAAAAGGCTCGAAGATCATTAATTTTTCAGCATCCGGGATAGGTGTACCTGTATTGATCACATCAATAATAATCCTCGCCCCTTCCCGGCGGCTTTGCAGATAAATGTTACCGGATTCAGTGCCATAGTGCACCGCATTCGAATAGAGATTATCCAGCGCATTCATCAGTAACGTTGGCTCCGCCAGGCAGGCAGGTGCCTGAAGGTCAACCTGCGTGTGCATCATTTTAGCCCGCGCCGGCAGGCTGTGCGCAGAAACGACCATATCAACCAATGGTGACAGGGTGACCGGCTCCATGCGTATCGCGGTTTCGCTGAGCTTGCGGTTGTAGTCCAGCAGTTGCTCAATCAGCGTTTGCAGATTGCGGCTGCTGCTGTCGAGAATGGCGACCACCTCTTTTTGTTCCGCATTAAGCGGCCCCACCACCTGATCGGCCAACAGTTCGGTACCCTCGCGCATGCTGGCGAGCGGTGTTTTTAATTCATGGGACAGATGGCGTAAAAACTGGTGGCGCTGAGACTCCAGCCATGACAGGCGTTCACTCAGCCAGACGATGCGCTGGCCAACGGAACGTAGCTCGCGCGGCCCACGGAACATCACTTCACCGTCAAGCGACTGCCCTTCCCCCAGGCGGTTAATCATACTCTCAATCCCCTTCACCGGGCCGATAATCATGCGGGTGAATAGCAATACCATCGCCAGGCTGACCAGAAACAGCACCAGCGCCTGCCAGCCAAAGAACTGGCCCCTTTCGGCAATTGCCTGTTGCAGCTGCTGCCCGCGGGAAAAGACCACGGTACGTGTCGCCTGCACCATTTCACCGTTGGCGCTGGAGAAGGCGGCCAAACGTTCAGCCGCGTTTTTTTGCGGCCCGCTGTTGGTGCACTCCAACTGCGCCAGATCGTGTAGATTCTGCCGCAACTGCTGATAGAGAGCCATATCAGGCAGTACGCCCGCATGTGCTTCGAGCATATCGCCATAACGCTTACGTTGGTTCTGATACACCTTGGCCAAAGTCGGGTCGTCGAGTACGCAGTACTGACGGTAGCTGCGCTCCATATCCAGCGCAATGTTGGCCATCGCTTCGCTGCGTCTGGCATCAATAAGCGTGGTGCGGTTAGTCTGCTCTGCCTGTGCGCTTAGCATATTCAGACTCTGCCATGCCTGCCATGCCAGTACTAACAGCGGCAACAGGATCAGCAGAAAAGATAACGTCACCAGCTGACGCAGCGAACGTGGAGAAAGTGAGAGGCGTTTCAAGGTGGTGTCTCAATAAAGCAACATACAGGAATGCTAACTGAGGTTACCGGAGAGGGAAAGGTCAGAAAGAACAAAGCCGGGCATAAGCCCGGCTTTGTTCTGGAATAAGGCGGTGCCTAACTCAACGTTTCGCCCGATGATTGATAAAGCAGAGCTATTATCAGTTGCTGGACGGCAGGCACCTTGTTGTGCGTCATTCGAAGTTTATGTAGCACGTCCCGAAGGGGCTGACATAAGAAGGTGAATGAGCCACTGGTTATTATTATGCACGATGCGTGCCACATTACAAAACAATTAATTAACATAATGATAAATATAGAAAATATACCAATAAAGGCCTATCGCTGCGCTGAGCGCTTTTTGACCTTTGTGTCGCCTATTAGCAACACCAGTACAACTAAAGTATAAATTCGTTATATATCAGATAATTAAATGTCTCTTTTTGGCGACAGCACACTACCCGCAATGTCGGGCTTTCCCGACACTGCGAACGGTCAGGGAAATCAGCGTTTGCCCACGGCGGCGGCGGGCAAAAAAAAGCCCCTCAATAAGAGGGGCCTGATGTGATAACCGTTAACTTAACCGAGCTGTTTACGCGCGTTACGGAAAATTCGCATCCACGGGCTGTCCTCGCCCCAGTTTTCTGGGTGCCAGGAGTTGGACACGGAGCGGAATACGCGCTCAGGGTGCGGCATCATAATGGTCACGCGGCCGCTTTCGCTGGTGACTGCCGTAATACCGTTTGGCGAGCCGTTCGGGTTAGCTGGGTAGGTTTCCGTCACCTTGCCGAAGTTGTCGACGAAGCGCAGAGCCACCAGGCCTTTGCTTTCAAGCTGAGCCAGATGCGCACCATCGCGGACTTCCACGTGGCCTTCACCGTGAGAAACGGCGATTGGCATACGCGAACCTTCCATCCCCTGCAGCAGCAGAGACGGGCTGCTGGCGACTTCAACCAGGCTGAAGCGCGCTTCGAAGCGGTCAGAGTGGTTACGCACGAAGCGAGGCCACAGGTCGCTGCCCGGGATCAGTTCGCGCAGATTGGACATCATCTGGCAACCGTTGCACACGCCCAGCGCCAGCGTCTGCGGACGGTGGAAGAAAGTGGCGAATTCATCACGAACGCGGTTATTGAACAGAATGGATTTGGCCCAACCTTCGCCAGCACCTAACACGTCACCGTAAGAGAAGCCACCGCAGGCAACCAGCGCATCGAAGGCGTCAAGGCCGAGACGGCCCGCCAGCAGATCGCTCATGTGCACGTCAATGGCATCAAAGCCCGCACGATGGAAGGCAGCAGCCATCTCAACGTGAGAGTTCACGCCCTGCTCACGCAGAACGGCAACTTTCGGGCGCGCACCGGTCGCAATGTACGGCGCAGCCACATCGGCATCGATATCGAAAGTGAGCTTCACGTTGAGGCCCGGGTCGTTATCGTTCGCTTTTGCGTCATGCTCCTGGTCAGCACATTCCGGATTGTCGCGCAGACGCTGCATCTGCCAGGTGGTTTCAGCCCACCACATACGCAGCTGGGTACGGCTCTCGCTGAACACCGGCTGGCCATTCGCGGTCAGGGTGAAGCGGTCACCCGCAACGGCCCGGCCAAGATAATGCACGCAGTCCGCTAAACCGTTGGCGGCCAGAATCGCTTCAACCGCGTCGCGATCGGCGGCACGCACCTGAATCACCGCGCCAAGCTCTTCGGTAAACAGCGCCGCCAGACGATCGTCGCCTAAGGTCGCGATATCAGCTTCAACACCGCAGTGTCCGGCAAACGCCATCTCTGCCAGAGTCACCAGCAGGCCACCATCGGAACGGTCGTGATAGGCCAGCAGCTTACGCGCAGCAACCAGCGCCTGAATGGCGTCGTAGAAGCCTTTCAGCTGCGCCACGTCGCGAACGTCGGCTGGCTTGTCGCCCAACTGACGATAAACCTGCGCCAGCGCGGTTGCGCCCAGCGTATTGTGACCTTTACCAAGATCAATCAGCAGCAGGGCGTTATCTTCAGTAACCAACTGCGGTGTAATGGTATGACGCACATCTTCTACACGCGCAAAGGCGGTAATCACCAGCGACAGCGGTGAGGTCATCTCACGCTGCTCGTTGCCTTCCTGCCAGCGGGTTTTCATCGACATGGAGTCTTTACCCACCGGGATGGTCAGGCCTAACGCAGGGCACATCTCTTCGCCAATGGCTTTCACCGCCTCATAAAGGCCAGCATCTTCACCCGGATGACCGGCAGCCGACATCCAGTTCGCGGAGAGTTTAATCTGTTTGATATCGCCAATCTGGGTGGCGGCAATGTTGGTCAGCGCTTCACCCACCGCCAGACGGGCGGAGGCCGCGAAGTCCAGCAGTGCGACCGGCGCACGTTCACCAATCGCCATCGCCTCGCCGTAGTAGCTATCGAGGCTCGCAGTGGTGACGGCGCAGTTCGCTACCGGGATCTGCCATGGGCCAACCATCTGATCGCGCGCCACCATGCCGGTCACCGTACGGTCACCAATGGTGACGAGGAAGGTTTTCTCCGCCACGGTTGGCAGGTGCAGCACGCGGTTTACCGCATCGGCCAGCGAGATATTTTCCCGCGCCAGCGCTTCACCTTTCGCCTTCAGCGTCTGGACGTCACGGGTCATTTTCGGCGTTTTGCCAAGCAGCACGTCAAGCGGCAGATCGATAGGTTGATTGTCGAAATGACGGTCATTCATGGTCAGATGCTGTTCTTCGGTGGCTTCACCGATCACCGCATAAGGCGCGCGCTCGCGTTTACACAGCTCTTCAAACAGCGGCAGTTGGTCAGCAGCGACCGCCAGCACGTAGCGCTCCTGGGATTCGTTACACCAGATTTCCAGCGGGCTCATGCCAGGTTCATCGCTAAGAATGTCACGCAGTTCGAATTTACCACCGCGTCCACCATCGCTGACCAGCTCCGGCATGGCGTTAGACAGGCCGCCCGCGCCGACATCATGGATAAACAGAATTGGGTTCGCATCGCCCAACTGCCAGCAGCGATCGATAACTTCCTGGCAACGGCGTTCCATTTCTGGGTTATCGCGCTGTACGGAAGCAAAATCGAGGTCGGCATCAGACTGACCGGAGGCCATTGACGATGCCGCACCGCCGCCCAGACCGATATTCATCGCCGGGCCGCCAAGGACGATCAGTTTCGCCCCAACGACGATCTCGCCTTTCTGCACGTGATCGGCGCGAATGTTGCCGATCCCACCGGCCAGCATAACCGGCTTGTGATAACCGCGCAGCTCTTCACCGTTGTGGCTATTTACCTTCTCTTCATAGGTACGGAAATAGCCAGTCAGCGCCGGGCGTCCAAATTCGTTGTTAAACGCAGCACCACCCAGCGGGCCATCGGTCATGATGTCCAGCGCGGTCACAATGCGGTCTGGTTTACCAAAATCTTCTTCCCACGGCTGTTCAAAGCCTGGGATACGCAGGTTAGAAACGGAGAAGCCCACCAGCCCGGCTTTTGGCTTCGCACCGCGACCGGTTGCGCCTTCATCACGGATTTCACCGCCGGAGCCGGTTGCAGCACCCGGCCATGGAGAAATTGCCGTCGGGTGGTTGTGGGTTTCAACCTTCATCAGGATATGCGCCGGCTCCTGATGGAAATCATAACGGCCGGTCGCGTAGTCGGCGAAGTAGCGGCCAACTTCAGAACCTTCCATGACTGCGGCGTTATCTTTGTATGCCGACAGTACGTGTTCCGGCGTGGTTTCGAAGGTGTTTTTAATCATTTTAAACAGCGACTTCGGCTGCTTTTTACCGTCGATAATCCAGTCGGCGTTGAAAATCTTGTGACGACAGTGCTCGGAGTTCGCCTGCGCGAACATATACAGCTCGATGTCGTTCGGGT